>OLII01000180.1_pt1 | contig 24907 bp, 10 predicted proteins | sample 1609481 | NCBI WGS metagenome assembly OLII01 (sample SAMN05416859, study PRJEB24817) | seawater metagenome | isolation source: Sea water | place: Canada:Atlantic | collected 2013-11 | reverse complement strand
CGAGATCTAGTACGGTCTCGTGGGCTCGGAGATGTGTATAAGAGACAGATTTACTCCAGTTATTAAAATAGATATCAATTAGTATTGTTGAATAATACCCGAGTAAAATACTCAAGTACTTGATCGAGATCAGCATTTGTCGCTTTACCGGCTTAAATCAGGGCAAAAAAAAGCCCAAGAAATACTCGGGCTTTAACGTCAATTTAATCTTGGATAATTACTTAGGTAATGAAGTAAAACCCATGTTGAACAAGGTGAATGCATAGATATCAGCATATTGTTCAATTGTTTTTGATACTGGAGTACCCGCACCATGACCAGCATTAGTTTCAATGCGAATTAACGTTGGTGCATTACCCGCTTGTTTAGCTTGCAACTCAGCAGCAAATTTAAATGAATGTGCAGGTACAACACGGTCATCGTGGTCACCTGTGGTTACCATAGTCGCAGGGTAACTAACACCGGCTTTAACATTATGAACTGGAGAGTAACCTTTTAAGTAGTTGAACATCTCTTCATTTTGCTCAGCGGTACCGTAATCGTATGCCCAACCAGCACCTGCAGTAAATGTGTGGTATCTAAGCATATCTAGTACACCAACAGCAGGTAAGGCAACTTGCATTAAGTCTGGACGTTGAGTCATTACTGCACCAACTAATAAGCCACCGTTTGAACCACCGTTAATGGCGAGGTAATCACTTGAAGTATAATCTTGCTTGATTAGATATTCACCAGCAGCGATAAAGTCATCAAATACATTTTGTTTATTTAATTGCGTACCCGCTTTGTGCCACTCTTTACCGTATTCACCGCCACCACGTAAGTTAGCAACCGCATAAATACCGCCTTGCTCTAACCATACCGCGCGAGAAACGCTAAACCTTGGTGTTAAGCTAACATTGAAGCCACCGTAACCATATAAAATAGTTGGGTTTTTACCATTAAGCTCAAGACCTTTTTTATAGGTGATGATCATAGGTACTTTAGTACCATCTTTTGATGGGTAAAATACTTGTTTTGATTCAAAAGCATCACTATCAAATTTAGCGCCAGACTTACGGTAAACTTCACTATTACCTTTATCTATGTTGAAGCTATAGATGGTACCTGGCGTTTTGTAGTTACTAAATGAGTAGTATAAAGTGCTCTCATCTTTGTCACCGTCTAGTGCCGACGCGCTACCTACACCGGGTAAGTTGATTTCACGAACTTTATTACCTTGGTAATCGTATTGATACACTTTAGAAATGGCATCAACCATGTACTCGGTAAAGAAGTAACCGCCACCTGTTGAGGCACTTAATACATAATCAGTTTCGGCGATAAAATCTTGCCAGTTTTTTGCTGCGGGTGCTTTAGCATCTACGGTAACAATTTTCTTGTTCGGTGCATTTAAGTTAGTCACTAAAAATAGCTTGTCGCCTTCGTTTTCAATAACGTAGCTATCTGATTCAAAGTTATCAGTAATGGTAACTAATGGACTGTTTGGCTTGGTTAAATCTTTTAAGTACAGATCGTTACCTGAAGTTGATACAGCGCCAGAGATAAGTAAAAAACGGTTATCTTCAGTTACGTTACCACCAACATAGCGACGTTTTTCTTCAGCAGTATTACCAAAAACAACTTTATCGTTCTTTTGTGACTGACCTAATACATGGTAATAAAGTTTATGTTGATCTGTTTTTGCCGATAATTCACTACCTTCTGGCTTGTCGTAACTTGAGTAGTAAAAACCTTCATTTTTGTACCAAGAAATGCCTGAGAATTTAACATCAACCAATGGCGTTTCTAACTGCTTTTTAGTTTCAACGTCAATAATGATGATTTTACGCCAGTCACTACCACCTTCAGAGATTGCATAGGCGGCAATTGAGCCATCTTTTGAGAAACTTAATTGACCCAAAGACGTAGTACCATCTTCACTAAAAGTGTTTGGATCTAAAAATACTTCAACTTCACCACCATCTTTTTGGCGATATATAACGTATTGGTTTTGTAGACCGTCATTTTTGTAGAAATAGGTATAGTCGCCTTCTTTAAATGGCGCACCAACTTTCTCATAGTTCCACAGCTCGGCTAAACGAGATTTAAGCTGTCCACGGTATGGAATTTGCGATAAATAGTCGAAAGTTACTTTATTTTCTGCTTTTACCCAAGCACCGGTTTCTTCACTTCGGTCATCTTCTAACCAGCGGTATGGGTCGGCTACTTCGTTACCAAAGTAGGTATCAACGACATCACCTTTTTGGGTAACAGGATAGCTAATTTTTTGTGTTTGTTGCTGTGTGGCTGCTGTTGATTGTTCAACACTATTACCAGTACAACCGGCTAATACACTAGTGACCAATATACTGGTCAAGAATAGGCTTTGTTTATTCATTGAAGTCTCGCTTGTTGACGTGATTTATTGCTTAATTTCGCTGTGAAAGAATATAGATTCCCAAGCATAATTAAGCCTCAGATTCACATTTGATTTACAAATCTTTAAGCAGTGTAGCAGAAGTGGTATAGACAAGACTATGGCCTACCTCATTGAATAATGAAGCAGGCGGCAGATTTTTGTTACAGTGTGTTGCTAACCTTTTACGTGGCAGTTAACGGTTTTCTAAACGATTAAAATCAAGTAAACCAACAGAGCTAGCTTGATTCAACTTATACCAAGTATGTAATTCATCAGCGAATTGCCAAAATTTGGGGTTAGTTCGGCGGATAGCAAATTGATCTTTTAATTGACGGTAATCCCGCTCAGTTGAAATGCTTGTTAAAGTACCAACAAAGTCAGTTAATTGGTGTTGTTCTACCTTGAAAAAAGCATTTGGATAAGTACCAACAATGCCTCGTAAAACAGTTAAACTATCCTCTGCAGGCAAGCGTCTACTTTCTTCAGAAAAGAGGTGCGCAACATTGCTGTGTGCTGAATTGTTAATTAAGCTATAAACATGCTTTTTATCGCCATCTGATACCAACACATAACTAACCTGTGGCAGAATTTCAACACTGGTATTGGCAATATTACTCAAATCAGCCATTGCAGTATCTGTGCTATTTTGGGTCAGCTTTGATAAATTGTATTGGCTTACCTGAGCATTGTTAGTGTGCTCTGCCACCAATTGATATAGCTCTTCTTTTGGCTTATCGGTTTGATAGTTAATGGCTGTTTCAGGCAACTGATAAAATTCATCCGAAAAAATATAATCCTTGATGTCAGCACTAGTGTCTCGATACCAATGTTCATGCACTGATTGACGTTGATCTTTAGGCAGTAAACTAATGAAATTACTCTCTGCCTCCATTCTTAAGAAGTCCATATATAGACGCGTTTTTAATTGATGGCCGACATTACCGTAAACATCAAAACCAGCGACTAATAAATAATGAATACGCTCTAATATTGGGTAGCTAATTAACCAGGCTGTTTTGGGTTTTGGGCCGACAAAGCCTTTTAACACCGAGGCACTATCAAAATGCCTAAATACCGTCAAACTGGCATTAGGGTTACCATCACCAGACCAAACTAAATCGAGGTTAAGTTGATCTTCTAGGTTTAGTTTTTCGACATAAGCCAATTTATTTTTTACATACTCTTGCTGACGATTAGCATATTGGCGCCAATACAATAACGACATGGTTTTATCACTGGTACCTGCGGGCAGTTGTAATAAGTCGGTATTAGCATCAATGAAATTTTGGCTCGGATAGTTATCAAAATTATCAGGGCTGAGGAAAAATACCCAAAAGTTATCTTCAATAACGTTTAAGGCAACTTGACCACGACAAACCGGACCCTTAATAAAATTCATAATAGAAAACTGCGCTTGATCTAATAAAAATTGATAACGAGATTTATCAGGCAAGGCTTGAAAGGTCTTAAAAGGGTTAGAGGCATTGGCCAATTGATAATCAGGCAATGTATTGACGGTATATTCAGGCTGATAGAAAAGCTCATTGATACGCGCTAACTTTGCTTCACCAAAAGGGTAGGGCATATGACGCTTGGCAGTGATGGTTTCGTTATGCTTTATCAATCGATAAAACACTTCTGGTTTATCAACAGTTGCGTGAATACGATTTCCAGCAAAAGGTGAATCAAATGGTCGACGAGTATGTATCACCGCGACTTTCTCACCACTTGGTGTTGATGAGCGTACTAACCTGAAATAACTGGATTGCTGTTCATCAAAGTAAAGGTTTGCTAGGTATAAATGCTCAAACAGATAACGGGCGATAAGCTGCTCTTTGGCGGATTTACCATTGAGTAATAGCTCCCAGCGGTCAATCATTTGCTGTTCTGCCGAGTTGGCGGGTTCTGGCTCTGGCATAATAGCGCCATTAGCTATCCATTGTGTCAGTTGGCTATGTTCTTTATCTGACAAACCTGGTAAACCATAAGGCATGCCCGCTAACGGATATTTACTTTTATATTGCGCAAACTCTTCAATGGTAGGGCATTGCTCAGTTCTACTAAGCGAGACATCAAAATTGTCATTAAGCAGAGGCTCATCAGGTAGTGGATGCTGACGTTTAAGTTGCAACATTTGATAAAATAAGCTGGCTTGGGTATTTGCTTGCTCTGTCTGTTGGCGCTCATTTAATACCGGAAAAAAGCCTTGCTGGCGCAGCGGTTGTAAACTCTCGCTATTAAGCTCTGTTAGTTTATTTAAGCTCTCAGAAATATTGGCTGTTAGTAATCGTTCGCCATTATAAACTTTGGCTTTATTTGCGCCACGTTCGATACCGGCACGACTTTCAAGTTTTAACTGGCAAGGCGCATCATAGCAACCATGGCAAACCACACAACGATTCTCAATAATTGGCTGAATGTTTTGCGTGAAGTGTTGTGTCTGTGCGCTAGTTGCTGCTGGTGTTGCCAACCTATTTTCGACATTGCTGGCGCCATACAGTTTATCAAACTCCATCACCCCTAAGGTGGCACAGCCAGAAAGAAATAGGAAAAGCACCAGCCAATTTAACTTACGCATGAGAACCCTTTAATTAGCAAAAAAAGCGAAGAATATTGCTAAGTTTAAGCTATGTTAATGAATTGTGTAAAGTTCCCATGCATTGAGTTATTTGGTATTGCGTCAAATGGTACTGCGCTAGCATTTCAGTTAATAGCGGTTTCTTAGTTCAGGTATGTCAGTATGGTATTGAACAAATTCAACTTCATAGCCATCAGCATCAAGAAAATAAATGTTTTCACGATATTCATCAGGCATACCATCTTTATGAATAGGAAAGCCAGCCGCAGTTAAGCGCGCTATCGTACCTGCTAAGTCGCTTGTGACATAAGCAAAATGTGCCAAGCCTACTTGGTGTCCTGTTAAATCTCTGTTTTCACCTTCGCCATTATCGGCAAACGCAATATATTGGTAATCATCACCAAAGTGCAGCCAGTTACGAGGCTTGCCATGCCAGTCGCCTTTATCGCCGCCGCGCACCTGCCAATGAGGAAATGCTGCTTGGTAGAATGTTAGGCTTTTCTCTATATCGGTAACAACCAAGTTAATATGCTCTAATGTGATCATTGTGCTCTCCTTTACCTGTTATTCAGGTTGCTTATCTTAAGTGTAGTGTTATTTGTCTTGGTATTTTTTATTTACTCGCCAAGGCGGATTTAGTCGATTATCTCCGGCCCAAAATAGCTTGATTTTATTGCCACTGGGATCAAATAAAGTCGCTTCGCGCCATAGGTAACTTTGCTCCGTTGGCTGCTGTGATATTTCAATGCCTCTTTGCTGTATTACTGCCACCCAGTCATCAAGTTGCTCATGTTCAAAGTAGATGACTGCACCATTGTTAAAATCTTCTCGTTCAAGGTTAAGGGAGAAAGTTGCACCATTATCAGGGCAAGCAAATCTCGCGTAGTGCGGGGTATCGACTATTTGTAAAAATCCCAGCTTTAAATAAAACTCAGTGCTTAGCGCCATGTCTTTTACCGGTAAAGTCATTTGATTTAAATTCATTTCGGCCTCCTTACATGCCATAGGGATAAAGATGTTCATTGTGATAAGGCTGTTTTAATAGACTGTCTCTCAATGCTTTTAAAGAATGACCATAATGATGAAGTGTATGCAGGCTATAACCTATGCGATGTCGGATGCTTTGATCTCTACGAGTAATTTTTTGTGTTGTTATATCATGGTCATTCAAAATTTCTTCAACATTACGAATAATTAGGTGATCGGGAATCGCGACGAGTTTGTTATTTGAAAAAGCATTCATTCTTAATTCGGCAATTGGGTAAGCACCACTAATACCATTAACTACAGAGACTATCAGCACTGGCTTGTGCCCAAGATCAGCGGCACTGGCCATCATAAGAAGATTTTTTAATAAAGGTGATGCTGTTCCGCCCCATTCAGGTGTTACTAAGATTAAAGCGTCTGCACTAGTTAATTGCTCATTGATTGTTAACCAGTCGCTGTTTAGGTCGGCTTTGCTGCTCGCTTCACCATCCCACATAGGCAAGTGTTGTCTACACAATTCAAGATGATTAATCTCAGAGAATTTCTCTGTTGTTGCCCCGATGTAATTTGCTACTTTGGCACTTTGTGAAGGTGAACGTTGGCTAGCGCTAATTATTGTCAGTTTCATTTTTCTACCTCGAAATTCGCTAATGAATATTAAGTAAAGTATTTTATTTACTTAATAAGGTAAACGCTTTATTTAATAAGATCAAGCTTAAATAAATAAAATAGTTTACTAAATATGATTTCAAGCAATGTATTTTTAATTAAAATGAGTAATAATAGCGATATAGCCAATTTTCTTGTTGGAGAAAAGATGAAAACCCATGACAAAATTATTCAGTTACTGAAAACCCAAGGACCACTAACAGCGAAGATACTTGCCAGTGAGCTTGGTTTAACAACTATGGGGGTTCGCCAACATGTGCAAGGGTTAGAGGAATCGGGCGATGTTATTTTCAAAGATGAAAAAGCCGCTAGAGGTAGGCCAACTCGCTATTGGTCGTTAACTGACAAAGGTAACAGCCGTTTTGCAGACCGCCATGATGAACTCACTGTGCAATTGCTTGACTCAGTGATCACGCTTTTCGGTGATGATGGCATGGAAAAGTTAATTAGTCATCGTGAAGAAACTGCGATGGGCAATTACCGGTTGGCGTTAGCTGATCGTTATGGCATTGAAGAAAAATTACAAACCCTAGCCAAAATACGTAGTGATGAAGGTTATATGGCAACGGTAGAGCAAGTAGACGGTGTTTTCTGGTTGATGGAAAATCATTGCCCTATCTGTGCAGCGGCGACCAAGTGTGTAAATTTCTGCCGCTCGGAGCTGCAGATGTTTCAAGAACTAATGAGCGAAGTTGCTACGGTGAGCCGAGAAGAGCATATTGTTGACGGTGCTAGGCGGTGTGCATATAAAGTCGCTCCAGTCTAAAGTGATGCGTCATGTACTTAAGAGCAATGGATTCCCGATCAGAAACCTCGGGAATGACAGGTATATTTAGCTCTGTCATCTTCGAAGTGTCTGGTCGAAGATCCAGCTCTTTTAGCTTTGAACTATGTAATTAAGCACTTTCCTTGTGGTAGTGACGCAGTGCATGTTCTTTTTGTCGGCCTTGACTAAAAGCGGTGACTCGCTTCAAATAACCGATAACACGTGTGCCATGATCAATATCTTCACTGCCACAACTTGAGCATAAATGTAGCGTTCGTTTATCTATGGTATCGCAAGCATTACAAATAGTTATCTTGACGTTAATACAAAAATAATTACAGCCTGTTGCAGCCGCAACATTAAATAGTTTCACATAAGCATCAGCAGATAGCGCTTCATCTAAGTTTAAGTGAAGTGCCGAACCACCGTCTAGGTATTGCGTCATTTCTTGGCCGTGCATAACAAACTTATCAATATGATTAGTTTCTTCATCTTCCACCACATAAAAGTAAGAGTTATAGCACTCGCGATTTACTTGATAACCGTCTTTTTTATCCCATTTTGAGTTTTTCACGCCAAGGTTTTCTGCTGGAACAAACTCGGTATTAAACATATAACCGAACTCTTTTTTAGCGTCTTGATTAGCTTGATAGATTACCTTCAAGTGTTTACTAACAAATGCCTTGTAGTCATCGTTGTTACCCACGGCTAGGTTAGAAAACTCTGCAGCTTCCGCCATACCATTGATACCTATGGTAAGGAACTGTTTGTCTAATGAGATAAAACCAGCGTCATAGACAGATAAAGCGCCTTTGGCTTTGTAATCTTCCATGAGTTTTCGATAAGCGACTTGGTACTTTTGTACTTTTTCAATTTCAGTTTTTAAATCTCGACCATCTTGAACCAAACGATTCATATTAACGGTAATTACGTTGATAGAGCCTGTAGCGACGCCACCCGCACCTAAGGTATAGGAGAAAGTATTATCTGAAATTTCATTGCGCAGACGACAGCATGAAGCAAGAGAGTCAGCGCTATCAGAAAGGTAAATAAAGAAGGAGTTCCCCTCCGCTTTTTGCTCGGCCAACTTACGGGCGAATGCTTGATCTTTGCATTGGCCGTTTTCCGTTAGCATGGCAGCGGTAACTACCGGAAAAGTTAATACGGCTTGCTCACGTTCTTTGTTTAACCAATCAAGGAAAAAGTGTTGTAATTGATCAACCGTTTGCCAGTTTGGTTTACTAAAGTCAGGGAAAACAAACTCACCAAGCATCGAGGCAAAGTAATGTTGATCAAATAAGGAAATATTCCAAAAAACACTTTGGTAACCTCGTGCTGCTGCTGGTTGGTTAATGGCATAAACCACGTGTTGTAAATGGTTAGAAATTTCAAATTTATGGGTGGTTAAATATTCATTTCCGTATTCAAGACGAGCAAAATAATCAAAATAGGTTAGGAATTCAACCGTTGCTACTGCCCCAGCAAACTGCGCTGAAATGGCAAAAATAAGATTAACAAATGAACCACAAAAGGAGTCTAAATGTTTAGGGGCTTTCGATTCGCCGCCAAGCTTGGTTAAACCGTCTAGCAAGAATGGGTACATGCTAATGGAGGTACAATAAGGTTTTAAACTCGTTTCATCGTGAACATAAATTTCATGATCTTCAATTTGGCGTAAATACTCTTTGGCTAACTCAGCATCAAAGGTTTCGCGAATTTTATCATGCACTAAGCCACGATTGATTTGTACAAAACAGTCTTTTAATAGCTCTGCTTCAAGGGTGGCAATATTTTTATGGCTAACATTAGCATTGGCATCCATTTTGGAGCCATCAGCGGCATTCTTTGCTGAGAAGTAATCTTTAATGAAATCTTTTTTATTATTTAATTGTTCTTGGTTAAGCCGCAACATTGTTTGCTCCTTGGGTAATATTCATGTTGAATTGATGTGAGTTAATATTATTTTTGCTGAATAAATGATTGAGTTTTGCACCCGTGCGCATATCACGGAATATTTGATTGGTAGTAATGTTATCTAAGCCACCCAGATTGGGCTGCCAAGCCCCAGTTTTTAGAAAATCTAGGTGTTGAGAAATATTAAGGCTTATGTGCTTTTCACCAGAATATAGGCAAGTCTTTAAACCAAGTTTTTTGGCGATAAGTAATTTTTCAACCAATGCGCAGGGTTGCCATTCACCACCAAAAAATACTACGCAGCTGATTAAACCTTGATACTTTTTAAGCCATTGGATGAAGCTTTGCTTAGTTAGTGCTATGCCGTTTGTTTCTTGCCACAGTTCAGTGCTGTGACAACCTTTACAGCCAACTTTGCAGCCGGTGATGCTAAAGCATAAACTGATTTCATTAGGGACTTCTTGGAAAACAACACTAGGGGTTATGCAGTTAAATTCCATTTGGTTGCCTATATATGGGGTTTATTATTTTAATAGACACAATATATAGTATTTGTAGGTTTTGCTTTGTTGATCTAGATCACAGTTAAACTGTTGTTATGCTAAATAAACACAATATGCAGTGCTTTTAGTAAGGACCATGCACAATATATGGATATTGTGTGTACTCAATATAAAAGGTTAGCCGCAAGGAGAAGTGTAGAGGGGCAAAATAAGTCGGACAAAGTAGTGGCAAAAGTGTTGAATTAAAATGCTAACCGGATCATTTAAGCAATTGCAATTTCGGGTCTTGATGGGAATTAAGCTATGCCTCCTGAATGAGCGTTGGCATGTCTCATTTTTATATTGCTAAGCCCATGATAAGCAAATACAAACGATATATGCACTCAATATTAAATTGCCTGTTTTAGCTCTTTGCTTTGTCTAGTTAACATATCTATACCTTAACTATGTTTATAGACAAATTATACCGTTACAGTGCTAGGATGATTATTCATATATCATGTAATGTAATGTTATGTATATGTTAATCTTCTGATTAATCATGTTACTATTTCTAGTAATGTAAAAATTGCAATGTTGGTACTATGAAAACACCTACACAACAACTTTCTCTAATCATTACTTTTGGTGAAAACTCATGGCTTGTTTCCAAAGACGGTAGCTGGGAGATACCACCAGATGACTTTATTATTCCAGATGACGTTATACAATATACTGTTCAGCTAGATGATATAAGTATTCAAGGTGAGCAAGTTTTTGTGTTTGTTAACGATTACTGGCTAAAAGTACCGCGTGAGGTTGTCCAAGCGAACTCACCCGATCGAGAAGTTGCTTTAGGTGAAAACCAGTTGCAAACAAGCTCTGATGAAAGTGCAAGTCAACAAGGGCTGAACTTTTTTTATCAAACCGTGCAGCGTACTGGTCATGAGTTAATTGCTAAGTCAGGATTCGAAACTACTGCTGCTATTAATCAAGCAATAAAAGAAGAAAGCTCTGCTAGTGTTGACACTTATGCTGCCATTACTGTTGATGAAGCTCAAGTTTGCTCCGGCACGGGTGAAGGAGAAATATATAACTTATTCGGTGTCGTTGATGATGTAGAAGATGGTAATACGGTTTATGTGACAGTCACTGATATTGAAGGTAATAGTAAAACCTTTGTTACTTCCATTATTAATGGATCATGGTCTATTCCCGATGCTGATTTAAGCGGTTTAGTTGATGGGCTAATTATTGTAACCGCCAACACTCAAGATAATAATGGCAATGAAGCCAGTGCAACGACTGATTTTATCAAGGATACGCTTGCTGAAATAACCATTGAAGTCGATGCGGGTAATGACGGTATTGTTAATCGTTTTGAAGCCTCTCACCTTAGCATTTCTGGTACAGTAACGAATGTTGAAGATGGTCAGATGGTGATTATCACGGTAACTGATAATCAAGGTAACTCACTTGAGTTCACCGCCATAGTAGAAAATGGCCTGTGGCAAATCGAATTAGCTGATATTAGTGCTTTAGGGGATGGCCAGCTGGAGTATTCAGCGAAAGTAACCGATCAAAGTTGCAATACAGCAACAGCGACCATTAATGTTGAAAAAGATAGCCAAGCCAATATCAATATAAGCGTTGATACCAATGCAGATCTTAGTGATAACATCTTAAATGCGGCAGAAATTGAACACGTTGATATGTCTGGTGAGGTTAACAATGTTGAAAATGATAAAACCATTAAGGTCTTTGTGTCAGACGGCACACAAGTTCTTACTTTTACCACGGTTGTTACAAATGATGTATGGTCTATTGATGATAATGATCTTAGCAGCTTAAATGATGGTGAGTTAACTTTTGCCGTAGGGACGCTAGATGATGTTGGCAACCTAGCCTTAAACCTTACGACGGTTATAAAAGATACCCAAGCCGCTATTGATATTGTTATTGAGTCTGGCGGAGATGGCTTTATTGTTGCTGGTGAAGTAGCCGCTTTAACGATTTCTGGTACAGTAACCAATGTAGAAGCGGGACAAGAAGTTACTATTGTTTTATCTAACCTATTTGGTGATAGCAACACACTAACAGCTATTGTCGGAGACGATCTTACTTGGTCTACATCTATTGATATAACTAACTATGTCGATGGCCAGATTAGTGCTGATGTTAGTGTTAGTGATATTGCTGGCAATATCGCGACGAACCTTAACACAGCTATGGTGGATAGAAGTGATGGTATCGCTATGTTTGTTAATACCATCGAAGATAAAGTTGATTTCACCTTAAATACGGAAGAAGTCGGACAGGTAAATATATTTGGTTTAGTAAATAACGTCGAAGATGGTCAAGCAATCACGGTTACGGTTACCGATGGTGCAACACTGCTGACTTTTAATACCACAGTAGATGGCTATACTTGGTTCATTGCGGATGCTGATTTGTCAGCACTTGATGATGGCTTATTGACATATACGGCAAACGTCATCGATGAAGCAGGCAATGTTGCAACCGATATTGCGCATACATTAAAAGATACCTTAGCGGAATTAACCATTGGAATTGATACCAGTGGTGACACCTCAGATTTGATTATCAATAGCACAGAAGCTTCGAAAGTGGATATTTTTGGAGATGTAACTGGTATCGAAAATGGTCAAACCGTCTTTGTGACAGTAACTGATGGTATCAGTACATTGTCTTTTGAAGCACTTGTTAATGCGGGCGCTTGGACAATTGAAAGTAGTGATCTCTCAAGTCTAGAAGATGGCACATTAACTTTTACTGCCACTGCTACTGATAAAGCGGGAAATGTTGCGACGATTGAAAATCACTCAGAGAAAGATTCTCAAGCGCAAATAAATGTGCTGATTAACTCAGGGGTCGATGAATTTCTTTTAGCCAGTGAAATCAGCCCAGTCACTATAACTGGCTCGGTAACGAATATAGAAGCAGGTCAAACTGTGACTATTGTCTTATCTAATGAAGCGGGTGACACTGATACCCTCACAGCCATTGTTGCAAATGATTTAACCTGGACTGTTAGCCAAGATATTCTCCATTACAGCGACGGAACATTAACGGCAGATGTTAGTGTTAATGATGTCGCCGGTAATATTGCCATCCAAACAGACACGGCTATTATTGATACTAGTGACGGTATAGCCATTTTCGTCAACACCTTTGAAGATCAAGTTGATACTGTAGTCAATGCTGCTGAGGTGAACCATGTCAATATCTCAGGTATTGCTAATAATGTTGAAGATGGACAGACCGTCACGGTTACCGTCACTGATGGCTCATCAACATTAACCTATACAACGCAAGTCAGCGGTTATATTTGGCATATCCCAGATAATGATTTATCCAGTTTAGCGGATGGACCATTAACTTATACCGCTACAGTCGCTGATTTAGCCGGTAATGTCACCACAGATAGCACAACCAAAATTAAAGATACACAAGCAACCATTAGTATTTTTGTTGATACGAATTTAGAAATTGCTGACGATACCTTAAGTGCCTTTGAAGCGAAAAGAGTCGATATTTCAGGGACAGTTGATAACGTTGAAAATGGTCAAATGGTTACTGTTATTGTTAGTGATGGTAGCAATGAATTAAGTTTTCAAGCACAAGTCAAAAATGGCAATTGGCTTGCTGAAAATAGTGATTTATCAAGTTTGAACGATGGTACGCTAACGTATACCGCCAGTGTTAATGATCAAGCCGGTAATCCAACGACTAGCACTACAACCTCATTAAAAGAGACCCAAGCCCAAATCACCTTAGCCATTGATACAAATGTTGATGTGATTGATGATGTGTTAAATGTTAATGAAATTTCCGCCGCAACAATTTCAGGCACTGTGACTGGTGTGGAAGATGGTCAAACAGTGACTGTGATTGCCACTGATAAATCGAACTTTTTATATTTTACCGCTAATGTCAGTGGTGGTCTTTGGTCAGTAACGGGGGCAGATTTATCCAGTTTTAACGATGGTGAATTGATCATTGCCGCAGGGGTTATTGATGTTGTGGGTAACCTAGCAATTAGTTCAACTAATGCCTCTATTGATACAAGTGCGCAAATTAATGTTCACATTGAATCGGGAGATGATGAATTTCTTACTAGCGATGAAGTCGATCCTGTCATTATCTCAGGTACAGTAACTAATGTAGAAGCGGGGCAAGTTGTTACCGTAATTTTATCAACTGAAGACGGTGATACCGATACCGTTGAGGCGATAGTTGCAGCAGATTTAACCTGGTCATTATCATTAAATATTAGTTCTTATAACGATGGTACACTCACTGCTCAAGCAAGTGTGCAAGACATTGCTGGCAATCTTGCCACCAATAATGATGATGCGGTGATAGACAGAGCCGATGGAATTGCTATTTTTGTTAATACCTTTGCGGATCAGGTTGATACCGTGATTAATGGCAAAGAAGCCGACGAGGTATTGATTTCAGGCATAGTCAATAACGTTGAAAACGGGCAAGTAATTACTGTTACTGTGTCTGATGGCATTAACACCTTAACCTTTAATACCACCGTTGATGGTGCTGTTTGGTCTGTAGGTCGTCAAGATTTAACCAGCTTACAAGATGGTTCGTTGCAATTTACGGCTACTGTAACCGATGTTGCTGGTAATGCCGCCTCCGATACCACAGTCAAAGAAAAAGATACTCAAGCGTTAGTTACAATTGTTGTTGATAGTGATCAAGACACTACAGATAACACTATCAATAATGTTGAGTCACTGAAGGTTGATGTTTCGGGCACCGTTACTCACATAGAAGATGAACAAACAGTAACGCTGACTATTTCAGATGGTGTTGATACGCTGACATTTACTACACAAGTGGTGGTAGGTACTTGGAGTATCGCGGATATTGATATCTCGTCTTTGGCTGATGGCACAGTGACTTACCAAGTAAGCACTGGTGATATTGCGGGGAACCTCGCTACGGCTAGCACTAATTTAGAAAAAGATACCCAAGCAAGCATCAGCGTGAACATTGATTCTGGAGATGATGAATTTTTATTAGCGTCAGAAATTAATCCTTTGTCAATTACTGGTACTGTAAACAATGTTGAAGCGGGAAACATTATCTCAATAACGCTAAGTAATGCTAATGGTGATTTTGATACCGTGACTGCTGAAGTTCAAGCAGATTTTACCTATTCAACGACGGTTGATGTCAGTGGTTATGCAGATGGACTACTTACCGCAGAGGTGAGTGTTACTGATATTGCTGGCAATATTGCGACTAATTCAGATACTGCGACCATAGATACCACAGTGTTTATTGATATCGATACCGGCGCCAATGGTATCAATATCGCTGAATTACGCGCTAATAATATCAGTCAATTTGAAGGAACAACGGATGCTGAGGTTGGCCAAGAAGTAATACTGACGCTTTCAGACGGTAATATTAGTAAAGAGATTTTTGGCGTTGTCGATGTTGCTGGGCATTGGCTAGTAACGGGTGTTGATATCGGGGGGTTAGCAGCCGATGAAAACTGGAAAATAACAGCCTCGGTAACCGATTTAGCAGGAAATACCGCAATTGATGATATGCCAAGTATTGATGTGTTACGCACCAGCACTATCTATGAAGTAATAGTTGCGCTGTTAGGCTCTCATACTGATTCTGAAACTGTAGATATAGATAATGCGGATCTAGCTTTTAGCTCAGATCAAAGTGTTTTAGCGAGTCTGACCTCTGACGGTCAAAATGTAACAGTTGCGCTAGCTGCGGACGGCCAATCATTAACGGTTACTCGCGACGGCGATAGTGCTCTTGTGATGACGGTGGAAATTTTGCTTTCACAAGTGAAAGTGAAAGTGTATGAAGCGGTTGACCAACCTAATAATGGTAACCTTTTAGAAGTTAGTGCGTTAATTGAAGCGACTCAAATTGACGATGATGGTACCAGTGAAACTGTTACATTACCTGTTTACATTGATATTTATGATGCACCGCCATTAGCGTTTAGAGATTATTATACCGTTATTGAAGATGAAACATCCTCCGGGAGCTTAACCAGTAATGATTTTACGGCAGAAGGGCCGCTTAAAGTCACTTCAATCACTGTTGAAGGGCAAGACTATGCCATACCTGACGGCGGCAATAGTATAATCAATTTAAGTTATGGTGAATTAACGGTAAGCTCTGAGGGTTTCTGGCAATTCGTCGCCACAGATAACTTAGATAACAACCTACATCAAGTGTTTGATTTAGTTTATCATATTTTGGATAATGATGGCAGTACCGGTCGAGCTAAAGCCTTTTTTACCATCAATGATGGTCAAGCTGGCAATATGAACGATGCAGAGTTTACCACGCAAGAGTATGATACGGATGAGTCAAATGTTGCAAGGTTTGACTTTACTATCATCGCAGGATCAGACACTTTACTACCTAACAGCATAGTATTTGCTGAGCAGGTAATTGACCAATTAACTAGTTTAGGATTGACCAGTAATGGTATTCAGTTAACGTATACTAGCTCAGATGGTAAAATAATTAACGCGCTATCTCAGGGAGTGCCAGTATTTTCACTAGCGCTTTCAGCGGTTAACAATGGTGATGACTTAACGGCTACAATTAATTTCTCACAATTACGCCCACTAGATCATATTCTAGATGACAATATAATTTTAAACTTAGCGGTTATTGCTGAAGATCTTGACGGCACGGTGATAAACTCTGGCGATATTACTTTTACCATTGAAGATGGAAACGATCCGCAGTTTTCAACGATTGGCAATATAACCTTAGAAGAAGATAGGTTAGTCGCGGGACCTCAGTTTGGTACCGCGGAAATTTCAACCTTAGTTGGCTCAGACAACATTACAGAGGTAATTTTCGCTAATAGCGCTAAGCAGCCAGAATTAACTGCCAATGGCCAAGTTATTCAATATCAAATAAGTGCTGATGGTAGCATGTTAACAGGGTATACCTCTGATATTAATAACCCCATTTTTGTCGCGCAAATAGGCACTAACTTTAACCCTAAAAATGACACACTCGATGAAAACTATAGTTTCACCTTATTTCAAACGTTAGATCAAAATATCAGTAATGATATTCCGCTACAAGTTATTGTTAAGGATTACGATGGCGACAGTACAAAAGCCACATTAGATATCACCATTATTGATGATGTGAGTGCTAGTCTAGTTACTCCGGATTTATTGGTGTCCGAACTTCCTGTTGATTTTAGTCAAGCTACCAATATTGATTTAGGGAATATTATTAGTCAGTCAGGTACTGATACCCTTGTTGATCTTGATTATGATGTCGTCAATGGCTCATCAGTACTCGATAGTAATGGTAACCCCCTTACTCAAAATGGTCAGATAATTAGTTGGCTAAATATTGGCAATGGCACATTAGAAGCTAAGCTTGCGGATGGTACAATTGTTTTCACAGTTGAAGTACCTAATACTTTTGCTCAACCTCCTGCAACTAATAATGTCACTTTTACCCTATTTGGTGCTGTTGATCATCTGGCCTCTCAATCAGATAGCCTATTCGTCAATATCCCTATTGCTTTAATTGACCAAGACGGCAGCCATATTGTTGATCAAATGAATGTTCAAATTGATGATGGTTTAAACCCTGATATAAACTACATTGATGCTGGCGCCTTTCTTAACGAGGGGGATTTGGTAAATAACAGCAGTGCCACAGGCTTTGCAGGCATGTATGACTTAGCGATGGGTAGTGACAAAATCGCTGCCGTAACGTTAACTGATAATTTTAACTTCAGCGGCGTCTTTACTAGCAATGGAGACAACGTTAGTTTATCTGCCGTACCTGATGCCAATAATTGGTATATAGCAACCGCTGATAATGATAACAGCGAAGTGTTCAGAATACGTTTTAATCTTGATGAAACTTATGACTATCAACAATCGCAAGCATTAAGACACCCTGATGGAGATGACGAGAATATTTTAGCGTTATTGTTTGATATTCAAGCTGTAGATGCTGATGGTGATAAATCAGCTAGTCAAACTGTAACGGTGGTCGTTCAGGACGATGTACCTACAGGAACTGTCATTGACGCAGCATTTGCAGAAGGTGATGTCATTAACCTTGATTTACTTCCACAAGAAAATGAGGGTGCTGATGGCGCTTTTATCACTCAAGTTACCTATTTAGGTGTTGATTATACAGTTGATGCTCTCAACGGTGTTACCTTTGATTTAGTTGATGACCAAGATGCTGAAAAATATGCAAAAATCACCATAAATGCCGATGGAAATACGGTTGTTAATAGTAATGAATTTAATTATCCTGATGAGCATTACCTTGATCAACTAACCTATTTAGTCACTGATAAAGATAATGATACCTCTGTAAATGTCTTAAATATTGATGTGCGTGACAATGACGGGACCATTATTGCTTATGACCCGACAATAAATGAAGATGACTCAGTCACCTTATTATTGGTAGCAAACCCTGGCGATATTGATTTAGGTGAATCCGTCACTGAAATTCGTATTAATATTGCGTCACTAAATGGTGGCACCCTAACCTTAAATGGTAATCCTATTCCTGATGATGGCACTGATTACATTCTTTCTGGTGCGTTATTAATTCATGCTGATGGTTTAGGTGTATTAGCAGAGGGAAGTGCGACACCTAATGGAGATTTAGTTTTTACACCATTATTAAATACTTCGGATGCTATCGACTCACAACAAGTAACCATAGGTGTTAGCACACAAATTGAAGAGGCTGACACGACTAAAAAACCACTTATTGTTAGTACTATTGATGTCACGATAAATTCGGTAGCGGACATGCCTGTTTGGGATAATGGTGTTTCAGTTTTTGATTATAACCCAGTATTAGATGGCTCTATTATAGAAGACGGTGGCTCAGTAGCATTAACGCTAAAAGCAGATTTATTCGATAGTGATGGCTCAGAGCAGCTTGCGTTTAGAATTGATAATATCGATGCAGATCTCACATTAACTTATACAGATGGCGGTACAAAAACGGTTGCAGAAGGAAGTATTCTTACGCAAACACAGTTAAACACATTATTAGCCACCAGTGCTGAAAATAGCGCGGGTTTAATGACATTTGAAGTGATTGCCATTGCCACAGAGCAAGATAATAGCGATACCATTGAACATGGTGCAAAGTTGGTTTCAATTAATGTACAACCCGTTGCCGATGCACCTGAATTGACGGTGAAAAACATTTATAGCGATGAAGATGTAGCTATTAATGTCAACGAGGTTATTTCAGGACAGCTAAGCGATATTGATGGCTCTGAGACGTTAAGTTTTGAATTAACCTTACCAACAGGTTGGACATTAACTGGTTTAAATGGTGCAGCGGTTACTGATCTTGGTGGCGGCGTTTGGTCGGCATTATCTAGTGATATTATTGCTGATAATGTACAAATTATTTCATTAGCAGATATTAGCTCCATCAGCGGCACGTTTACTATTGATGTACAAGCCGTTGCTATTGATAGTATTACCGATGGAGTGCCTGTGCAAGGTGGTGAAAATCGTAGCGACAGTAAAACCTTAACGGTTATTTTACAAGGCGTCATTGATGCGCCAACCATGGCCGCGAGCGCAGACTGGTCGTTTGATGCTAATAATCTCACTATTACCAACACAGCCACTCATTTTGAAGATAATAATGTGCCATTAAACTTCGAAATTATTACTTCAGATGATGATGGCTCAGAAATTATTAGTTTAACCATTACTGGCTTCCCAGAGGGGTTTAGCTTAGTGGATGGCGTTGGTGATGACGCTGATTTACAGGTGATAGGCTTCGAATCAGGCTTGCCAGTATACAGTGTTACTCCATCACAATTACAAGCGCTATTTGTTAAGCCAGAAAATGATTTTAGCGGCAAACTAAATTTTCAAATCACTGCGATTACGACTGAACCCGATGGAGATAGCGGTGAATTTCCAATCGTTGTTGAGATTTTACTGAATCCCGTTGTTGATGAAAATGCTGCGTCATTAAATACCAGCTCTGTTGGCCTGGAAGATAAGCCGGAAGTCATTCACTTTAAAACTTTACTTAGCGCTGATGATGACGGCAGTGAGTTGATTACCGCAGCAGTGATTACCAGTATACCTGCAGGCGCTATTTTAACTCTCGATGGTTCAGAATACTTTGGCAGTTTAGATCTTAATATCTTAGCCACTTCGCTTAATTTAACCTTAGTACAACTGTTAGAAAGTGATCGTTTAGCAATGCTACCACCTGAAGATGCTTCTGGTTTTTATCAATTAGGCATAGATTACACTATTGTTGATACTTCCGATGAAGGCGATTCAGCACCAGAGACTTTTTCAACTACGATAGATATCACTATTGACGCCGAAGTGGATTTATTCACGCGCTTTGTTGTGCCACTGGCTCCTTTGGTTAGTGTTGATGGCAGCGCTATTGATTTAACGGGTCAAATAGGTTTTACCGATGCGGATATTGATGGTTCTGAAGTACTCGATTACGTGGTACTTATTTTACCTGATGGTGATGGTTGGTTAGTGACTCATCCAAATGGCGCTATTCCTGATGGAGATGGTCGTTGGTTAATTCCTATTGATAACAACCTCACATCGGACTCCGTACAGGAAGCAAATGTCGATGTATTGGCAGGCGTTACCATTATTAGTGATAATGCTACCGCTGGGCCAGTCACAATTACCGTAGCAGGTCATGTACTTGATCAAACCGACCAAGATGCTATTTATGCTGATTTTAATGTTCAGTTCGATGTTGGAGCAGCTGATTCTTCAGCTAGCGCCGTTCAAACATTACAGTTGAGTGCTATTGACGGCATGGAAGATCAAGTGGTCGGTTTTGCTGGGCACCTAGATAACGATATTGCTGGGGATGGTAATGATATTATTAGTTTTAGAATACTCGCTGCTGACTTACCTCCAGGTGTGACACTGGCAGGTAGTGATGTTCAAATTATGAATGATGCCAGTGGTACAAGAGTGTTTGAATATCTATTTACTCAGGCATCTATTGGTAGCTTAACTTTAAGCTCTGCAGGCGAAGATTATGCCGGTGTACTTGATATCCCGATCCGTATTATAGCAACGGATAGCCAAAGCGGTGATACCTTTATTGATGATTCACAGCTGTTACAGCTGGACATTACGCCGGTTGTTGATGGGATTTCCTTGGTTAATGATACCGCAATGCAAGAGGATGTTCCTGAGTCGTTAGACTTAGAGGTGAATTTTTTAGATTTAGATGTGTTACCAGCAAGAGGTGGTCAAGAAAGTATCTTAATTGATTCGGATGTAAATAATAACCTGACTATTACCCTACTTGATGGTGGTACGCTGATAGATCCAACAGGGCTATTTGTTTTAAAGTCCGGCACTACAGATACTTGGCAATTTACTGGCACAACACAAATACAAATATCGACAGCGCTTGAGCTTATGAGTTTACAGCCAGTTGAACATTTAGCAGGTGATGATGTTTTTAGAATACAAATGTCAGGAAGTATTCTAGACACCGCACTCATGCTAAGTGGTGAATTGGCAGTTAGTGATACTTTTGCACACGTCATTAATATCGATGTTGATGCGGTAACAGATCCTGCAAATTTAACAACTTCATACATAGAAGGGGATGAAGATACCAGTATTGACTTATCATCATTAGCAGCACAATTAATAGATCAAGATGGTTCAGAGACCTTATTCCTAACCATACAGGGCGTTCCTACTGGCGCTGTTATTGCTACTGATGCGGATGGTAATGGCGTATTACTACCTGTACCTGTATCTAATAATGGTGTCGATGGTGGGAGCTTTGCAGGTCAACCCACATTTAGCTGGACAGTTACCCCTGCACAATTGACTAGCTTAGTACTTATCCCACCTTTAGATTTCAATGGTGATATACCGCTCACTTTACAAGCAATTACTAAAGATGAGGAGCCTGGTCAATATATAACCACAAGCTCTGATTTTGTCGTTGGCGTGAACCCTATTGGTGATGGAGCCAATGTTTTTGTTGAGCCAGATACGAGCTATGAAGGACATGAGAATGAAGTCGTTACCATCGACTTAGGAGCCATTAGTACTGATACGCTTGGCGATGAGCAGATTCAAATCAAGGTGAATATTGACGCTAGCTCTGATGCTTCAGCCTTGGTTCATTTGTTTTATCGTGCAAGTATTGATGTGATGGGTGAAAAAGCTCATTTCCTCTCCGATGGCTCTGGCGGATATGTCGCGACATTAACTATTGCCAGTAATGATGTTTCTTCATTTGATTTACATTTAGGTGGTTTAGCCTGGGGCACTCTGCATATGTCGGTTGATGTTGCTACGCTTGATACAGCAATAGTGAATGGCAGTACTGCCTCTGATCTTAGCGCGCCGCAGTCATTTACTTTTGATGTAGAGCTTGCGCCAGAAGCTGATGCTCCAAGCTGGATAAGTTATGGTGACGTGTTGGTGACTAACCCTGATAATATAGCATTAGACTTAGAAATAGCCTTACAAAACCCTGCACCAAGTGAGGAAGGTTATTTAAAAGTGAGTGGTTTGGGTCCTGGTTTAAGTTTAAGCCACGGTAGCCAGCAAGGCGGTGATTGGATTGTGGATTTGGTCGATGTTACTAACCTATCGGTAGTTGGTGCTAGTGAAGGCGATAACTTTGACTTAATACTCACACCGTTTTCCACGCTAGATAATGATACTGAAGAAGGCGCAACGCATATTATTACTGTTGAAGTTGCTACAGGTATTGATGCTGCCCCAAAATCAATTGGACAAATTGTTGCGAGCCAAAGTCAAGATCAGGTGTGGGCAAGTAATATAAAAGATGAGTTTTTAGCTGAAATACTCACTGAGATGAGCAATTCGACACAAGGCACGGAGCCATGGTAAGTATTGAGCAACAAAACTTTGTGCAACTAAGTCAGGTCATTAGTAAGTTTTATAATGTACCTATGTCAAAGCAACAGTTATATGTTGGTTTGCCTGAGGGAGAACTAAACACACAGCATCTTGAGCTGGGCTTGGCAAATATAGGTGTTAATGCAAGTAGGCAAAAAAATAATTTATCGCAATTACTTTTACCTGCGCTTTTACAAGATGAAGATGGGCAATTGCTCTTTATAAACCAAAAATATCATCAAGATAACAATTCACATCGTTTTATGGTTGTGGGTTTAACACAGGATAATAATGAAATTGAATTGACGTTATCGCAGTTAGCGGCGAAAAACATACAAGCCTGCTGGTTACTGTCGAATAAAAATATCATGCAAGCTCGTGGTAACTTTGTTGCTGATAAAGATCAGCATTGGCTTAAACCGTTAATCAAAGAAGTTAAGCCGTATTATGGCGCGTTATTACTTGGCTCATTTGCTGTAAATATTTTGGCGTTGGTTATTCCACTCTTTACCATGAATGTCTATGACCGAGTGGTACCTAATGCGGCAATTGATACTTTGTGGGCGTTAGCTATTGGTGCTTTAGCTGCTGTTGTGTTTGATTTTCTTTTAAAACAAGCCCGTACCCAGCTAGCTGATGTTGCAGGCAGAAAAATTGATGTCATGGTGTCAACCCAGCTGTTTGCTAAAGTTATCGGGATGAAGCTTGAAAATAGGCCGCAATCCAGCGGTGCTTATGCTAAACAAGTGCAAGAATTTGATAGTGTTAGAGAGTTTTTAACTTCAGTGACATTGGTTTCTGCTATTGATTTACCTTTCACACTATTATTTTTAACTTTAATTGCTTGGTTAGGTGGTTTTATGGTGTTGATACCCATTACCGCTATGGTAGTTATCTTATTGGCTGGCGCATTATTAAAAAATAAACTCAATGATTGTGTTGAAGAAGCTTCAAAGTTATCCACTCAAAAACAAGCGTATTTGATTGAGTATATCAATCAAATGGTAGAAATTAAGCAGTGTAATAGCGAAGGAAAAAGTCAGCGAGTATGGGAAGAAACTGTAGGGCAATTATCTGATTGGCAAAACCGTTCACGTACTATCGCAACTTCGCTAACACATATTGTTATGAGTATGCAGCAATTTACCACCATTGGTTTAATTGCTGCAGGTGTTTATCAAATTCAAGCAGGCAATATCTCCATGGGTGCTTTGATTGCCATGGTCATGATTAGCGGTCGTTCAAGTAGTGCTATCAGTCAAATTGCATCGCTTATATTAAAATATAAACAAACGGAACAAGCCATGGAGTCGGTAAAGTCTATCTTGGCATTACCACAGGAAATTAATGAAAAGGCGATTGATGAGTTTGTTGAAGTTACTGGTAATATTCGCTTAGCTAATTTGTCATTTAATTACCCAGATCTGACGTTAGAAACATTAAAGAACATTGATTTGGAAATTATGTCGGGTGAAAAAATAGGCTTATACGGCAGTGCAGGCTCAGGAAAATCCACTCTTTTATCGATATTGGCAGGGCAATACTCAGCCACTAAAGGACAAGTTTTTTATGATGATATTGAGCTTAAACAGTGGCCGATCAGTGCTATACGTAAACATACAGCTTGGGTCGCACAAACACCCAGCCTATCTTATGGCACAGTATTAGAAAATATTGTACAAGGTTGCGAACATGTGGCACCTAAAGCTCTTGCACAAGCCATAAAGCAAAGTGGCATTAATGATTTTGTTGATAGGTTAGAGTCTGGACTAGATAGTCAAGTGGGGGAGTTTGGTCGTTGTTTGTCTGGGGGGCAACGTCAAGCAGTTGTGATTGCTAGAGCCTTACTTAAAAATGCTAGTTTAATGTTTTTAGACGAGCCCACTAGTGCTATGGATGAAAACAATGAGCGAAGGATTATCCAAAGTTTAAAGAGTACCTCTAATAACACCATGGTTATTGCTAGTCACAAACCTGCGGTATTAGCGATTTGTGATCGTATTTTGGTGATCGAAAAAGGGGAGGTTGTCGCTATCAAAACACCGCAAACACTATTTGGTATGCCTAGAAAGACATTACGCTCTGTCACCGTAAAGCCGCAAAATGCTAAAAAGACCATGGCTGTTAGTAAACAGGATGACGAGTAATGCCTGAATTATATGT
>OLII01000179.1_pt1 | contig 24967 bp, 21 predicted proteins | sample 1609481 | NCBI WGS metagenome assembly OLII01 (sample SAMN05416859, study PRJEB24817) | seawater metagenome | isolation source: Sea water | place: Canada:Atlantic | collected 2013-11 | reverse complement strand
CGAGATCTAGTACGGTCTCGTGGGCTCGGAGATGTGTATAAGAGACAGGATCGAGATCAAAAGGGTTTGATGCAGTATCTAATGATGATAAACAAAATTCACATTTAAATGGACAACCACGAGATGCTTCTACGTAGAGCATGCGGTTTTTCAAATCTTCGTCGGAATAATACTGGTAAGGTGACTCAATATATTGCAAGTCGACAGGTTTCGATTTTATAATTTTTTGTTCGGGTGCTGTCTTATTAATAATGTCCTTGCAGAGTTTATAAAAACTTAAATCTGCTGCACCAGTTAATACAAAATCAGCAGACTCAACAATATTTTGCCCCTCAGTTTCATAACTAACTTCTGGACCACCTAAAACAATTTTAATTTGCGGTGCTATGACTTTTAACAAACTAACAACGTTAGTAGTTTCAACAATATTCCATATATAAACGCCAAAACCAACAATATCAGGGCTTGATTTTAAAATACTTTCAACAATATCAATGGCACGATCATTGATAATAAATTCTTGTATTTCACAGCAATTTTGTAATTCTTTTAAATTAGCGTAAAGATAACGTAAGCCAAAACTAGCATGAATGAAATTTGCATTAAGTGTAGCAAGCACAATTTTAGGTGGTTTATCTACAACTACCTTATTGGTTATGGTTTCATCTACTTGATTAATTGCTATTTCTGAGCTGAATTTCTGTACTATCATACGAAATTATAATGACTTTGAAAAAATATGGCTCCAATAATACGGTAATTACCACTATTTTTCAGTATCAATACAAGATTACTTACCATAAGCAGTCGTGCTAAAAAAATAATGGATAATCAGAAAAAGCATAAAAGCTTATTTGATTTTAACGGATTACAAGAAGAGAGATGGGGTGGCTAAAGGGATTTGAACCCTCGACAACCGGAATCACAATCCGGGGCTCTACCAACTGAGCTATAGCCACCACTGAGGTGTACTTAAACGTATATAGGATATACGCGCACTGCTGTTTAACAGTGCGCGGATTGTATTGCATTTTGCCGCGTGTTGACAAGAAAAAAATGCATTTTCAGCTATTTTTTTCAAAAAAATTGCAAACTTTGTCAAAATTTCAATCAATACAGTATTTAGAGTAGTTCAAACCTTAAATTGCTGCTGAAATAGTTTTCTGTTCAGCGCTTTCTGTCGTCACAAAAAAGCTTTTCAATCGTTCGACAATCAAATAATTCACAGGTACCAATATTAACGTGATAAAGGTGGCAAATAAAATACCAAAGCCTAATGAAACCGCCATAGGAATTAAGAATTGTGCCTGCGTTGATTGCTCAAACAATAAGGGCATTAAACCAATAAAGGTGGTTAAACTTGTTAGCATCACCGGTCTAAAGCGTGCAGCGCCAGCTGTTAATACTGCTTGCATTAACTCTCCGCCTTCACTACGTTTTTTATTGATGAAATCAACCAGTACTAGCGAGTCATTTACCACCACGCCAATTAACGCTAACATTCCTAATAAACTCATGATGGTTAATTCCATGCCCATGATCCAATGTCCTACGACAGCGCCGATCATACCAAACGGTATAATGCTCATTACTATGATCGGTTGTAAGTAGGATTTAAACGGAATAGCTAACAACGCGTAAATAATAAAAAAGACAAATAATAGTGACCAACCTAATGAACCAAACGACTCTCGTTGTTCTTTCGCTTCACCTTCAAGGGAATGACTAACGCCGGGGTAGTGCACGATGAGTTCATCTAAGTAAGCTTTTAAATCGGCTTGTAGCACTGTCATGTTGGTATTTGATTTTTCAACATCGGCACTAACATTGGCTGTTCGGTAACGATCAATTCTCGATATTGTTGAAGGGCTTTTTCCCGGAATCAATTTAGCAACATGAGATAGAGGTACAGAACCCCCCTTTGGCGTTACCACGAGAATGTCTTCTAAGTCAGCCATAGTACGACGTTCATCTAGAGGCAAGCGTACCATCACTCTGACATCATCTCGTCCACGTTGAATTCGCTGAACTTGCGAGCCAAAGAAAGAGCGTCTTACTTGGTTTGATACACTGACACGCGTTAAGCCGAGGGCTTTACCTTGCTCGGTTAATTCAATTTTCAACTCTTCTTTACCATCTGACAAGCTATCGGCAATATCAAAAACAGTAGGGTAGGTTGCCAATCGCTCTTTTACCTTATCAGTGACTTCTTTTAGTGTTTCTAAGGAGCTTGCTTTAAATTGCACATGAATAGGGTCAGAAGAACGGCCTATTTCTGCTCTAAAAGTAATACTTTCCGCACCAGGGATAGGGCCAATTAAACCACGCCACTCACGCACAAGCTCTCGAGATGAAATTGCTAACTCTCGTGATTCTGGTGGTGTAATCTCAAATCGAACACTGCCTGTATTTGAAGTACCACCACGACCACCGGTAGTTGCTAAGATATTGATAATGACACTGCTATTCGTTGATGGCTCAATGTATTTTTCTTTAAGGAAGTTTGCCTTTTCCGCCATTTTTATGATGTATTTATTGGTGACTTCAAACGGGGTGCCAGCGGGTAATGTTAATGTTGCTCGCACAGTTTCACTCGGGATACGTGGGAAGAAGATAAACTTAGTCCAACCACTCATGATCAGTGCCAAAATGATGAGAAATACGCCAACAAAACCGGCAATTGTCGTTGTTTTATTACTGATTGCACGTTTAAGTAACGGTTGATAAAAGCGGATGATGGCACGCTCAAAACCGTCGGCAAAGCTTTGTTGAAATTTGGTAAACTTTGACTGCTTGGCTTTCTCTGAGCGCAGTTTTAAATTCTTTAAATGTGAAGGTAAAACAAACTTAGACTCAATTAATGAAAATATCAGTACAGGGATGACAATGACGGGGATTTGGGCAAATAAAGCACCTCGGTTACCTTCAATAAAGGCAAGTGGTAAGAAGGCGGCAACAGTGGTTAAAATACCAAAGGTCACGGGGGTTGCCACCTCTTGAGTACCCCGTATAGCGGCCATTTCTCCTGACTCGGATGTTTTCAAATGGGTATAAATATTTTCGCCAGTGACAATGGCATCATCGACGACTATCCCTAGTACTAAAATAAAACCAAAAAGGCTCATAACATTTAAGGTTACACCGAATACTGGCATCATGATAAAAGCGCCCATGAACGAAACGGGAATACCAATGAATACCCAAAAGGCGATAGACGGTCTAAGGAATAAGGTTAATAATGCCAGCACCAAAATACCACCTTGTAAGGCGCTAGTTGTCAGTGTCGATATGCGGTTTTTAACGATTTGTGAATCATCATCCCAAAAGCTTAATTCAACGCCCACCGGCAATGTGCTTTGTTGATCGTTTATGTATGTTCTTACTGCATCAGCAACATCAATTGCGCTTTGCTGACCTATTCGGTAAACATCAATAAAGGCCGCTTGCTTGCCGTTAAATCGAGTGCGGACAGGGGTTTCTTCAAAGTCATCTTTAATTTTAGCGATATCGCTAAGGCGAATAATTGAACCATCAACATTGGTTTTAATGGCAATCTTTTCAAATTCATCTTTGCGATAAGCCTGACCTTTTGAACGTAATAAAATATCACCGCCCTGCGTTTTTAAGTTACCTGCAGAAATATCGGTACTGGAATCAGAAATGGCAGAGGATATCTTGGCAATGGTTAAATTATATTGACGTAACTTATCTTGTGGTACTTCAATAGAGACTTCATAGTCACGGACACCGCTCAGTTCAACTTGCGTAATAGCGGGAATTTTTAATAAATCGTCACGTACTTTTTCTGCGTATTCACGGGTTTCTTTTTCACTGTATATGCTAGCGATAGTGACTGCGATCACTTCCCGTTTTCGGGTTGCTAAAGAAACCACGGGTTTTTCTGCATCGGCAGGAAAGGTGTTAATTTCATCTACTCGGCTTTTAATATCCGCGAGCATTTCGCGAGGCTCGTAACCTGATTCTACTTCGATGTTAACGGCAGAAGAGCCTTCGCTTGAGCGACTGGCAATTTGTTTAACCCCTTCAAGGTCTTGCACAGCTTCTTCTATGCGAATTGAAATGCTTTTTTCAACATCTTCAGGTGTAGCGCCGCGCAGAGAAACATTGACATTAATTCTGTCGGTGGCAAAAGAGGGGAAAACCTCTAACGGAATACGATTCGATAAATTAAATAAACCTGCAATCAAAATGGTGATTAATAGCAGATTGGCGGCAACGTGATTTCGAGCAAACCAAGCAATCATTAGTTGTTCACCTTAGGCATTTTTTCTGCTTTTGCTGCGCGCATTGCTTGACGCTGCGCGATAAGTTCTTCAACCGTGATGTCTTGCTCGTCGGCAATTTTCTGTAATTTTTCTTTGCGCTGAGCAGACATTTTAGCTGTCGGTGCTTTGCTACTTGTCTGAGACTGACCTTTAGTGGCAACAGGCGTACCTGAGCTGACTTGTCCTAAAGAGGTAAGTACTAATTCATCGCCAGCGGATAAACCTTGAGTGACAATAGATTCAGTACCATTTTGCCAACCCAACTTAACTTCTTTACGCATTAGTAAGCCATTTTCAACCGTATAGACATAACTGCCTTGATAAATGGCACTACTTGGTATGACTAAGGCATTTTCAACTTCACGGCCAGTAATTTGCGCAGTAACGTATTGGCCCATTTTTATTTGTGCGCCTTGATTGTATTCGCCATCGTATGGGCGAATAATTTGGGCAACCACATACAGTTGTTGCGACATTTCATCAATGGCACTTTCCGTACGTACAATGTTGCCTTGCCATATTTGCTCACCCATCAAATCTGAAGAGATAACAACGTTACTGGTCATTGAGTTGCCACTGGTATCCGCTTCAGATTGCTCATGGGCATTTCGATACTCTTCAGGCAGCTTCATTAGCGGAAGATCTTTATTTTTAATCGGCAATCGGATCTCGACATAATCAACGGCGAAGATATCAGCCAATTGCGTATTACTTGAGATAACTTGGCCAATATCGACATTTTTCTTTAAAATTCGGCCTGCATAAGGAGCGACTATTTTAGTTCGCTCTAATGACAATTTTACCTTATCAAGTAATGCTTCAGCAGATAAAACCTGCGCTTTTGCCGCTTCAAATTGAGGTTGACGAAGTACTAAAGCACTCGGCGCTTTACCATTACCAAGGCGTTGCCAATCAGCTTCTGCTTGCCTTACTCTTGCGCCTTCCTCCTGCAAGGTTTGTTGTGCAGATACTAAACTAGCTTGTGCTATTTTAACTTCTGCACGATGGTCTCTATCGTCTAGCTTAATTAATATGTCACCTTCTTCAAAAAAACCACCATCTCTGAATTGTTTACTAACATAGTTTATTTGTCCTGATACTTGGGCAAATAACACACTTTGTGTTCTGGGTTTCACTGTACCAAAACTTTGCACCATTACTTGATAAGTCTGGGGGGTAATTGTGGTGGTTGCTACTGTCATCTGTGGCGCTTTTGAAGGCTTGGAACGCTGACTTTTCGGTGGATTTTTAAAGATCACCATCATTAAGGCAATCGTTATCAGTATGATAGTGACTGGCAGGATAATTTTTTTTAATTTTAACGCATTGGACATGATTATTCGGCCTTTGGTGCTGGTGATGAGGCAAGTGACGGTGTGCTGAAATCGCCCCCTAGAGAAAGGTGTAAATTAATTCGATTAGCAATGAGCTGGCTTTTTATCTTGATGAGGGTGCTTTGTGCGTCATAAGAACGTTTTTGCGCATCTAGTACCGTGGTGTAGCTCACTAAGCCACTTTGGTATTGTTCAAAAGATAAATTGGCAGCAATTTTGGCATTTTCTTGTGCTTCGAGCATAGTGTCATAGCTTTGTTTTAAACCTTTTTCCGCGGTAATAGCATTTTCAACGTCACTAAAAGCATTGTATAAATTGTCTAAGTACAGTTGCTCGCCTTGTTTCAATTCTAGGCGTGCTTTCTCTTCATTGGCTTTTAAACGACCGGCATTAAAAATAGGTGCGCTTACACTACCAAGCAATGACCAAGCAAGAGATGAACCTGAAAGTAAGTCGCCAATATCTGCAGTAGAGTCGCCGACCGAGCCAGATAAAACTATGCTAGGAAACCGCTGCTTATGGGCATAGGCTAAACCGGCATCTTTTGATAATAATTGATACCAACTGGCTTTTAATTCAGGCTTTCTGCTAATCAACTCGGAAGGTAAACCGACCGGGATTTCACTGGTTAATAACGGTAGGTTTGCATTCACTAAAAGCTCACCTTTGGGATATTCTCCAATCAGGCGTTCAAGTTGACGTATTACGCGGGTTTTCTCAGTTTTTTGTTCTGACACACGGGTTAACTCATTGTTTAAGTCGTTTCGTGTTAAATAAACATCTAACGCTGAAGAAAGCCCTGAGTGATAGCCTGCTTCAATTATCGTTAAGTTTTGCTGGGCATTGTCAACACGGTTAAGGTATAACTTCAGCAGCTTATCTGCCTCAATCACTTTAAACCACGTTGCTACAACATTAACCACCAATTGTTGCCTGTATTGTTCAAAGCTCGCTTTTTGCGCGAGGTAATTATAATTACTAAGCTGATCTGCCGCGGAGAGTTTTCCCCAAATGTCGACTTCATAACTTAAGTTCAAATTAATAGAATTGCTGTTGCTATATTTTTCGGTTTGATTGTCTTTATTGCGACCCGCACGAAAGGCAAGGTCGAGTTCAGGCCAAAGCTTACTACCAGAAACAACAAGCTGCTGTTCTGCTATAGCTAAGTTATAAGCTTGAATGGAAAATTGATGGTTAGCGGCTAATGCTTTTTTGACTAGTAGCTGCACTTGAGCATTATCAAGTTGTACTAACCAGTTGTTCTCAACAGCTAACGCTTGTTTACTTTCCTGCCAATGCTCTGGCAATGATAAGTTTTGTATATTTTCATCTATTTCGGAGGTATTGCTACATGCCAGTAAAAATAGCGAGGAAAATGCAGGAAGCAGTGATTTAAATCTACCTGTCATAAGGGGTAAACTCAGTTAGAAAAATTTATCTAAACTTAGTGTAATCAAACTTGAGCTAAGGTTATATAGCTTTTACATAAGTTTACAGAACAAATGTTCTATAGGGCTCGAAGTAAAGTAAAACAGGACTTCACGTGAAAAGGCTAGTAAATCTGACTGGTGAGTATTGCTTGAGGAATAATTAAACACCCTCAGTTTTGAATCAAACTGAGGGTGTTTAATGAAGGTTGATACTTAGCCTTTAGCAGCTAAATCAATAAAGAAGCTATATTCTAATGCTGTTTCATGAATGCGTTTAAAGCGACCTGATGCGCCACCATGTCCGGCTTCCATGTCAGTTTTAAATAATAAAACATTGTCATCAGTTTTATAATCACGCAACTTAGCAACCCATTTCATTGGCTCAAAGTACTGTACTTGTGAGTCATGTAAACCTGTAGTTACCAACACGTTAGGGTAGTCTTGTGCTTTGACTTGGTCATAAGGTGAGTAAGACAACATATAATCGTAATATGGTTTATCTTTTGGGTTACCCCATTCTTTGAACTCATTAGTAGTCAGTGGAATACTTTCATCTAACATCGTAGTTACGACATCAACAAAAGGAACCGCAGCTGCAATACCTTTATAAAGTTCAGGTGCCATATTCATTACCGCCCCCATTAATAAACCACCAGCACTACCACCTGCAGCGAAGACATTCTTTTCATCACCGTAGCCTTGCGCTGTTAAGTCTTTAGTAACGTCGATGAAATCAGTAAAGGTATTCATTTTATTAAGCTTTTTACCGTCTTCATACCAAGGGCGACCAAGCATTTGTGAGCCGCGGATATGCGCTAGCGCATAAACAAAGCCACGATCAAGTAAGCTTAAACGACTTACTGAAAAGTATGGGTCAATAGTTGAACCGTATGAGCCGTAAGCATATTGATATAATGGGTTAGTGCCGTCTTTTTTGAATTTATCTTTACGATAAACAATTGATACAGGTACCTTTTTACCATCACGTGCTTTGATAAAAATACGCTCGGAAGCATAGTTTTTACTATCAAAGTCACCTAATACTTTAGTTTGTTTTAATTCAGTTTTATTGAAACTATTAAGGTCTACATCATAGTGTGTGCCAGGCGTAGTAAAGCTTGCGTAGTAAAGGCGTAATGCTGGGTTGTCTAATTCATTATTACCGTATAATTGTAAGCTGTAAGCACTATCGTTAAAGCTAAGTTGCTGCTTTTGACCTGTTGATAACTGCTGAATAGTCACTCGACTAATACCATTTTCACGCTGTTGATACACTAAATGGTCGTTAAATAACTCATAGTCTTCTAACTTCACCGCATCGTTAGCGGCAATGACATCTTGCCATTTAGTTTTATCACCTAAATGTTTCTGATGCACCTTCATTAGGCGGAAATTAGTGGCCTGCCAATTAGTACTGATGTAGAACCAATCGTTAAATTTTGAGATTGAGTATTCATGGCCTTCTTCTCGCTCGATGAATCGCTTTGGCATATCTTTAGCATTATTGGCATCAATGACTGATACACCTTTGGCTTCAGTGCTTGCATGCCAAATGAAGACACTGCTACCGTCTTTAGACTTACTCAGCCCCATATAGTAAGCTTTATTTTTCTCTTCGTAGACCATTTGGTCATCAGCTTGCGGTGTGCCTAGCGTATGACGAAATACTTTATTTCCTAGTAAGGTTTGTGGATCTTTTTTGATGTAATAAACGGTTTTATTGTCATTACCCCATTCAATACCACCACTGGTACCTTCTAGTTTGTCAGCTAATAATTGACCTGTGGCTAAATCTTTAAACTGTACCGTATAAACTCGGCGACTAACGGTATCTTCTCCGTAAGCAAGAATTTTCGAATCAGGGCTAACTCTAAGACCTGTAGCATTGTAATATTCATGGGCTTTCGCTAGCTCATTAACGTCGAGTAATACTTCAAGGTTGCTGCCTTTGAAATCGGTCGATCTGACATGAATAGGGTACTCATTTTCGCCCTGCATTTGACGAGAATAATAGTAATTACCTTCTTTAACAGGCACTGAGTTATCATCTTTCTCAATGCGGCCTTTGATCTCTTGAAAGATTGTCTCTTGCATCGCTTCAGTATGTTTTAGCTGCGCTTCGGTGTAATCATTTTCAGCTTCTAAATGCGCTAATATTTCAGGGTTAGTGCGGCTATCGTCACGCATCCAGTAATAATCATCCACGCGGGTATGATCATGAATAACCATTTTGTGAGGTACTTTTTTTGCAACAGGTGCTGATAAGTCGGCCATATTAGTTACTTCGTTAGATTGATTGCTACAGGCTGCGATTAGCAGTGCTGAGGATACCAGCAAGCTAAGTTTAGTTTTAGAGAGTGTTAGTGACATAAGGTCCTTTCCTTGAGAAAACATTTACCATGATGATTTAAGACATGCTACTTAGTTAAAGTAAAATCTATTATTGGGATAAATGTTAAAAAAATGTATCTAGAATAAGTTAGCATGTTATTAGCTATAATCAAATTAACTTAACGTTGAATAAGTGCCGTTGGTCGCTTTTTGCATAAATTAGCTTTATAGAAGACGGAAGACAGGTTTTTTACTTTTATAAATGCGCTATTTTGCTTAAATAATGCCTGTTTCAGCAGAGCGATAAAGAATTTCTCCAGATAAAGCACATTCATTTACTCTTTATATTGGCGAATAATTTATACTGACATTTACTCCTTTACATTTTATTAGCAAAATAAATAGATATGTCTTTAGATAAAATAACTGAGCAACTTGCCAACCAAGATAAGAAATTACCACCTGTAGAATCTTGGAATCCGCCGTACTGTGGTGAAATTGATATTGAAATAAAAGCCAACGGTGATTGGTATCATGAAGGCGATTTAATCAAACGTTTACCGCTGGCAAGGATGTTTGCCTCGGTGCTTATTAAAGAAGTAAACAAAGGTGTTAGCGAGTATTTTTTAATTACTCCAGTTGAAAAGGTAAAAATTAAGGTTGAAGATGCCCCCTTTGTTTTGACTCATTGGCATTGGTTAGATCAGCAAGAAAGTATTATGCAAGTTAGTACTAATCTTGGTGATGAGTTTATTCTTGATGCTGAGCACCCCATTGAATTAAACGAGGCTGGAGAGCCATATGTTACTGTCAGGCGTAATCTAACGGCAAAAGTACATCGTAATGTTTTTTATCAATGGGCAGATATTGTTCAAGAGCAAGCAACAAAAAACGGCACTGCCATGGTATTTAGCAGTGCCGATTGCCAGTTTACCTTGGGGAGCTTCTAATTAACTCACATAGCTCGATGTAGCAGGTAAGCTAGCTATTCTTGAGTTAGCGATATGGCGTAGAAGAAACCATCATCACTTCCAATGAACAGTGAAGTTTCATTGTTTACAACTGAGCCTGTGAAGTTGCTACCCGCTAAACTCCATAGAGGCGTACCAGCAAGGTCAAAAGCTTTGATATAGCCCGCTCCCGGTGAGCTATATGCGTCAGCAGAAGTCATATAGATTATATCATTTGCAATTAGCGGCTTAGAGAAAACATTTTTTCCAGAACCAACAGACCAATTAAGCTCACCGGTTTTAGCGTCAATAGATTCAAATTTTGTATCGTCTGAACTACCAATATAAAATGCACCATTGTGTGCCAGCGCTTCACCAGTTACCCAGCTAGTGCCATGAGACAGTGACCAAACCTTTTGCCCTGTATTGGCGTTATAGCCAGTGATTAAACCTGATCTTGAACCAACTGCCAGTACATTTGAATCAACAGCGGGTGAGCTTGGCATTTCATTCGCTACATACCAGTTCTCGTTTCCATCAGTAATGTTAATGCTAAAAATGCCTTTTTCACTGCTTACATAAAGTGTTTCATTATTGATGTATGGCATGCCACGTAGCTTTTCATTTAAATTATACGACCAAATCTCGCTACCATCACTGATATTTAGTGCATAAACAACGCCGCTTTTAGAGGCAAAATAGACAGTGTTATTTTGAAATATAGCGCTATTAGTATGATAATCCCATTGATCCATAAGTGACTCACCGGCAGTGGCGACATTCCAGCGTGTATCACCATTTTCAGCGTTAAGTGCATGAAAAACACCATCAATACTTAAAAAAAGCACCGTATTTTCAGCATATAACAATGTTCCTGATACCTTGCTGCCAATGTCTCGTTGCCACATTTGGCTACCATCACTGGTGTTCAGACCATAAACTATGCCTTTATCTGTGGCGAAAAACACTGAGGCCTCTGATAAAGCTGCGGTAGACTTGATTGCAGAGCCAGCATCAAATGACCACGTGTAGGATTCAAGTGTTGCAGTATTCTCTGTTGATTTAGGGGCTGGTGTTACCGGTTCTGGCGCTGGAGTCTCAGAAGATGAGCCACCGCAAGCAGACAAAGTGCTTGCCAATAAAATTAGCGTTGGAATGATTATTTTATTCATTTTTCTCTCTGTTAATAATTAGTTTTAAGTAAAGCTGTAAATAGCAAACTAACCATAAGAGAAAAGCCTACCTGGGGCTTGAAGAAAGCCTAAAGAAAAGCTTAAGAAAAGTTAAAGCTTCTTAATCCATTGTTTTTTCGATACTTTTGATTAACTCTTTAAAGCGTGGAAGTGTTCTTAACGGGGTGTATTTAGGATCAGAATTGAACCACAATGTGAGCATATTTTGCTCGGCATGAGCCTGCTCTAGTAAAGTCAGTGCTTTATCATACTCACCAGCGCCAATATGGTAACGAGCAGTAGCAACGGGCGGAATATATTGGCCAATATCGCCTTGTTCTTTTTTGATATTTGCAAGCCAGTAATTTAATTGCTTTAATCCACCTTGCTCGAATGCTGATTGTGCTTGTTGCAATTCTGCTTGGTTGTAACCAGCGTGAACAAAAGCTTTTTTATAGTAAATATAGGCGCGGACTTCATCGCCTTGGCTTTCGGCTAACCTCAAAGCCGACGTGTTATAAATGGCAGAGTCGGGGTCAATGGTAAACAGTTTAGCTAATTCTTTTTCTGCTAGTTGATACTGCTCAGCCATATTGTAAATCCATTCGATTGTTGCTGAGGAATAGTGTTTTGGATCGATGGATTGCGCAATTTTATTATGGTGAACTGCTTCTGCAAAACGACGCTGGCTAAGTAGCATACTGGCATATTCAATATGCGTAACCACTTGTTCAGGGTTAAGGGCAATGCTGTTAACAAAGTATTTTTCAGCTAGTGTAAAATTGCGCTTGTGTATCATATTGATAAGCGCCAACTGTAAGTAAGCATCTCCAAGATCAGGATTTATTGTTATTGCCCGAAGAAATAAAGCTTCTGCGCTGTTAATTAATTGTTCAAGTTGCTCAGGCTTGGTGTGCCACTGCTGAAAATATATAGCCTTGCCTAGGGCATTTAGTACTAGGGCATTACTCGGTTGTTGTTGATTAAGTTTGCTTAATAATATTTCAGCTTGGCGTATACCCTTTATTCCTTGCTGGAGTAAGAACAATGCTTTCGCGTAAGTCTCATTATTAACTATCTGTTCATCGGGTTTGCTTTTCTCTGCGTCTAAAGTTGCAGCTATTTGATAAACAAAAAATAATATAAAAACGGCAATAACAGCAGAGAAAGTAAATGATGATGTATACCAAGAGGAGTTGTTGCGTTTGCTACGTTTAGTTTCTTGTTGGGTATCTGTATTTAAAGATGATGCTGTAGGAATGTCACTTTGTGGCTTTACCAATAAGCGAAAGCCAACACCAGAAATGGTTTCTATATAGCTTGGTTGTTTGGCACTACAACCTAAAGCTTTACGTAGTTTACTAATAGCAACAGAGATTGTTTCATCTGAAACCACTTTGCCTTGCCATACTTGCTGTAATAACTGTTCCTTTGTGACAACAGTCTCGGCATTATTTGCCAGCACCACTAAGACACGAATCAAGCGTTTTTCAATCTTGTTAGTATTGTTGCTGTTAATTAAGGTGTTTTGCTGTGGATCTATGTGCCAATCACTGAGGGAGAATTTAGCTTGTCCGTAGTCCACTTGTTAAACCTTAAGTACGTGAGAGTGATTGCATGATAAGTCAAAAAAATTCAAACAGCTATGCTCAATTGTTCTAGCTCATAAATTTTAGGGAGTGTATCTAGTGACTGTTTGAGTTACAGACAGGACAGTTTATTTGTTTTTTCATGGTAAATTGCTGCCACTTATTTGCCAAACCATCGAGTAAATTCAATTGATTAATTTGCACTGGGTTGCCCGTTAATAGTTTAATCGCTTGTAAGCTTTGCATACCGGCGATCATGGCTAATACAGGCCCAATGATACCGATGGTTTGGCAGTTATTTGCAGGTGCCTTTTCTGAGGCAGGAAACAGGCAGTGGTAACAAGCGCTAGTTTCATCGCGCGGGTCTACGGTTAATTGCTGACCATCAAACCCTGTAGCAGCGCCAACAATTAGCGGCACCTTATGTTCTACACAAGCTTGATTAATTAAGTAGCGCGTTTGGATGTTATCAGAGCAATCGAGCACCAAGTCAACTTGTGGCAAATAGTAATCGCACAACTCTTTATCAAGCATTTCATCAACAGCTTCAACCGTAACGTCTGGGAACTGTTGTTGTAATTTTTCTGCAGCGGCATCTGCCTTATTTTCATTAATATTATCTTCACTAAATAATATTTGTCGAGGCAAGTTACTCAATTCAATATTATCACCATCAGCGATATACAAGGTGCCAACACCAGCTGCCGCTAAATATAAGCTAGCCGGATTACCTAAGCCACCAACACCAAGGATGAGTACTTTGGCATTTCGTAATGCCACTTGCCCTTCATTACCCACTTTATCCAACATGATCTGACGAGAATATCTCAGTTGCTCTTGATTGCTTAACACAAGGATCCCTAGCTTTTTTAATATAATTAATGAATAAAGGTACGCACGGCACCGGCTTTAAATTGCAAATATACCTGCTGGCGCGGGCTCAATGATAACCTTTTTTGTGAAAAGGCGCTGATGGTGACATAAAAATCTTGTGAGCCGCAATTAACCGTCAGTAAAACATTATGTTTTTGATGGTTCATTTGCCTGATAGTACCAAGCAGATGATTAACGATTGAACTATCGCTCGGTTCGGTTAATGAAATACTGATATCACTGGCTAATATAAAACAGCGCAATTGGGTTTGATGCTGAAAAGCTTGGTCACAGATTAAATAAATATCTTGTTCAGCATTTAATGACAAGGTGGTTAAATCATGGCCATTGTTAAAACCCTTGATCGGTAATGACAAACTGGTTTGTTGATGAATTATTTCACTATCATCAATGCTATTGAGTTTATGGATAACCTTGTGGATGTTACCAAAGCTGACTACCTCGCCCTTAGACATGACTAATAGATTATCACACACTTGCTGCAACTCATCTAACGAATGGCTTACGTAGAGCATAGGTAATTTAAGCTTTTGCTGGACATTAAGCATCATTTTCAATAAAGCAGATTTACTTTGCCTATCTAAAGCGCTTAACGGCTCATCGAGTAATAATAATTTTGGCTCGGCTAGTATGGCTCTTGCTAAAGCGACTCTTTGTTGTTGCCCACCAGAAAGTTCACTAACTTGGTGTGCAAGTAATTCTGATAATTCAGTTAATTCAATCACTTCATTTAAGTTAAGTTGTCTATTTTGACAGCGCTTAGTGGCATATTCTAAATTGCCAAGTACCGTTAAATGATTGAACAAACGACTGTTTTGAAAAACCAAGCCAACATTACGTTCTTCCGGTTTGAGGCATAAATTTTCTTTGCTATGTGCTAAGTATTTATCACCGAGTTTGATATGTCCTGCTAGTGATTTTTCTAATCCGGCAATAGCCCTGAGTAATGTTGATTTTCCCGAAGCAGAGTGACCAAAAATACCTGTGATGCCTTTTAACGGAATGGCTTGTTTAATGGTTAAATCGAATTGCTGAAAACTGATACTAACATCTATATCTAGCTGTGTTGCTGCTTGGTGTGTTTTACTTATCGGCAATTTAGTCATTAGCATGGTGCTCCATACTATTTTTTCTCATGACTTTATTTTTAAGGTTTCTTTTCGGTAAGTTTAACCAGTAAATAGCTGCCAGTAATAACATTGAACCAATCAATAAACTGATGGAAAGTACGTGTGCACGCGCGTAATCAAATGCCTCTACATGGTCAAATAATGCTATCGATAAAACTCGTGTTTCCCCAGGAATATTGCCGCCAATCATTAATATTACGCCAAACTCACCGACGGTATGGGCGAAACCCAAGCTGGCAGCGGTTATAAAACTGGCTTTAGTTAACGGAAAAACAATGGAAAAAAATCTATCAATCGGGCCAGCGCCAAGTAAAGCACCTGCTTCTAATAATGAATCACCTAATTGTTCAAAAGCCTTTTGTAGCGGTTGCACCACAAAAGGCAATGAGTATAAAACTGAGCCAATGACAATGGCAGAAAAACTAAACGCCAGTTGTTGGCCAGTCGCTTGTTGCCAAAGTTGCCCAGGCAGGTGTTCAGGTGAGAAAGCTATCAGCAAATAAAAACCAAGTACTGTCGGCGGTAATACTAGCGGTAAAGCGACTATTGCTTCAATCACCACCTTAAATCGGCTGGTCATCTTGGCAAGATACCACGCGAGCGGTGTACCGATAATTAATAAAATAATTGTCGTTAAACCAGCCATTTGCAATGTGGTAATGAGGGCTTGTAAGTCAGAATTTATCATCTTACTCGCTTGCCTGTTTCGCTTGTGCGTAACCATAACTCACAATGATCGCTTGGTTTTTTTCAGAAAGTAAAAAGTCAGCAAACTTTTTCGCCGCTAACTGATTATTACTTGCTTTCATTATCACTAATTGTTGCTCAATGGGTTGATGATAAGTACTGGGAATAATGACACCAGATAAGTTATTTAACACTAACTGACTATTAGCCACTAAGCCACTATTTACGGCTTTGCTTCGAATTTGGCTAAAGGTTTGTCCAATATTAATGCCTTTAATTAATTTATCTTGGTAACTTTGCCATAAACCTAAATGGATCAATGCTTCTTTGGCAGCTTTACCATAAGGGGCGATATCAGGATTGGCAATGGCAAAGTATTGCTCTGATATTTGTTCTGCTCCTTGCCCTGGCTTAGGGGATAGTTGCTCGAGTGACTGCAGGGTAGAGGAGTATAAAGCTAACTGCCCTGTGGCGTAAGTTCGGCGACTATTAGCCAAAGTGAACCCTATTTTTTCGAGCTCTTTAGGGCGGCGACTGTCAGCACTGAGGAAAACATCAAACGGGGCACCATGCTTAATTTGTAAAAACATTGCACCACTTGCGCCACTGATAATCTGACTTTTAATGCCCGTTTGCGCAGTGAAATCGCTCAGTAGTACTTTTAACACCGGAGTGAAGTTGGCGGCAACGGCAATTCTGAGAGGTTTACTGCGCTCTTGTTGGTTGGCAACCGCTGACATTGAGTAAAGACTAAAGCACAGCAATGAGATTAAAAAAAGCCGTAACACGCTAGCTCCAAAGTTCAGCTTTGTCGGTATCACTATCTTTTGCGTCTAGCCAGCTCTCAGCGCTTTGACCTTCACTGATTATTCGCTCTTTTTTCCAAAAGGGCGCTTTTACTTTGAGGTAATCCATGATGAATTCATTGGCAGCGAAAGCATCTTGTCTGTGTTTACTGGTGACGCCAACAAAAACTATTTGATCGCCAATATTAAGTTCACCAACTCTATGTATTACTTTAACTCTACCAATATTCCAGCGCTCTCTTGCTTGCAGGATTATTTTCGCGAGTGACTTTTCAGTCATGCCAGGATAGTGCTCTAAAGTTAGCGTGGTAACAGTATTGCCATTATTGTTATTTCTAACCCTGCCGGTAAAAGTAACCACTGCGCCGTCAGTTAAGTTACCCTGTTCAAGTAATGCTACTTCATCAGCTAAACTATAATCAGCGGTTTGAATAGAAATCTCTGCGCTTTGACTAGAAGTGCTACTGTCTTGATTACCCATGAGTTAACCACCCGTAACCGGCGGGAAAAAGGCCACTTCATCACCAGGTTTTACTGGGTGTTCACCATCAACCATATCATGGTTAACAGCTGATAAAAGTGAGGCATTACTAAATACTTGCTGCCATTGCTCGCTGTTATCACTTAATTTAAGCTTGATATCATTAATGTTTTTGACACCTTCACTTGCTAATGACATCTCAGCGCAATCTAGCTGTTCGCGCAGCGCAGCAAAAAAAACAATCTTAATCATAGTATTTCTCTTTGAACTCTTTATTCGTTAAGCTGATGGCGCTTGCCAATGACCTGATTTACCACCTTCTTTGGTCAGTACCTCGATATTATGAATTTTCATTGCCGGATCAGCAGCTTTACACATATCAAATAAGGTTAAACATGCGACAGAAACTGCAGTTAACGCTTCCATTTCTACGCCGGTTTGACCGGTTAAGCGACATAAGCTATTCACTTGTACTTGTGAGTTTTCACTATCAAGGGTGAAATCAACTTGCACTTTACTAAGCATCAGCGGGTGACATAGTGGAATTAAGTCACTGCATTTTTTCGCGGCTTGGATACCGGCAATGCGCGCGACTGCGAAAACATCGCCTTTTTTGTGTTTACCTGTGGTAATTAACTCAAAGGTTGCGCGGTTCATTTTAATAAAACCTTGCGCTGTGGCGGTACGTGATGTCATCGCTTTTTCAGTAACATCCACCATATTCGCTTCACCTTGTTGGTTAAGGTGACTTAACTCTGGTGTGACATCTGAGGTATTATTTGTTGTATCTGTCATTAGCTACGCGTCTCGCATTGCTCGGCTTGAATATTAAGGTGTGGCACAAAGTTACATGGACGATGACTGGCATCTAATTGTTCTTTAATAACTTTATCCCAAGCTGTTTTACAGGCGTTGGTTGAGCCTGGAACACACAGCACTACCGTTTTATTGGCAATTCCGCCAAATGCACGAGATTGAATAGTTGATGTACCAATTTCAATTAATGACACATGACGAAAAACCTCACCAAAACCTTCAACCGCTTTATCAAATAACGGCATCAATGCTTCAGGGGTATTATCTCGCTCAGTAAAACCGGTACCGCCGGTAGAAATAATGGCGTGAATATTTTCATCGGCAATCCATTTTGATACTTGTGCGCGCAGCTGATACACATCATCAATGACAATGGCCTTATCCGCCAAGTTGTGACCTGACGTTGTTAAGCGCTCAACTAAGGCTTGGCCTGAAGTATCATTTTCTTCAGTACGCGTATCTGAAACGGTCAATACTGCAATATTTAAGGGTATGAATTGTGTGCCGCCATGTGCTGACATAGGTTTATCCTTTACTAAATTTTTTTTAATTAAAATTGTTTCTGCGCTTGCTGCCACTCTTGTGGCGTATTGGTATTAAATAGCGTATTACTATTGCTGCAGGTGATGGCTTGATGCGGAACTTGTTGGAGCATTGCTCTGACTGAAGGGCCATTTTTAGCATTTTTTTTGTTATGTTCAACGCGACTGTCTATGTTTTCTGGCATAAATGCTTGTTGTAAAAATAGTTGTAATAGCACGTTGTTTGGTAAATATAATGGGATGTGATGTGCTTGCCGATTACTGTCTTGGAAATAAGTAGCCTTATTACTTAGCTCACCTTTTAAACGTAGTTCAGCTAACGACTGTGAAGTCATTAATGGTAAATCTACCGGTAAAATCAATAAAGACTTTGGCTGTAAATGCTCTGGGTAGTAACTCAAAACACTATAGATACCACCAACCGGACCTGACTTTGCGACTTTATCTGGAATTTGGTAATTATCGCCACTAATGACGACTTGCTTAATACCTGAATCCGTTAGTAATTGACTTGAATAATCAAGCATATTGCTTGCAGGTGAAGGGTTCACCCGGCTTAGACGCGATAGTTTGGCCTTATCTTGGCCCATGCGAGTAGATAATCCACCTGCTAACACAACACCTAAACAGTCTACTGGCTTATGTTGCATCTTCTAACCACCTAGCATTGCTAAATGTTTTGTGGCACCCGTTAACTTGTCATGCAAGTAATGGGTAGCTTTTTTATCACCTAATAATGATAACACTCTCGCTTGTAATGGCTCGATATCATCACTTTGCATTTCTTCGCGTAAGGATAAGCCTTCTTCACCAAATAAACATAAATGTAGTTTACCGCTAGAACTCACGCGTAGGCGGTTACAGCTACTACAGAAGTCTTTGGAGTAAGGCATGATTAAGCCAACTTTACCTTGGTAATCAGGGTGATAAAACTCTTGTGCTGGGCCTGCTGATTTAGTTTGAATAACTGGTAACCAACCCGCAAGAATTAAGTTTTGTTTGATACGTGAACCTTGAACATGCTGGGCATCAAAGAATTCTTGGTTATCACCTGTTTGCATTAATTCGATAAAGCGTAAAGTCACCGGAGTGTCTTTAATCCAATCAAGATAGCTTTGGATATCTTTGCCGCTGTATTGGCGCATAAGAACAGTGTTTACTTTGATCGAAGCTCGACCATCAGCTAAACCCATATCGATGCCATCTAAAATCGTAGTCAGTTTATCGTGCCCAGTAATAGCATGAAATTGACGTGGATCTAAACTATCGATACTGATATTAATGGCATCAATACCGGCATCTAACCATTGCGGTAAATGCTCGGTAAGTTTGAAGCCATTACTGGTAATCGCAACTTTTTTGATGCCTTGAGTTTGCTTACAAATTTGAATGATTTCGGGTAAGTCTTTACGTAATGCTGGCTCACCGCCAGTAATACGAATCTTCTCTGTACCCAGCTGAGCGAAAGCTTTTGTCAGACGTTTGATTTCACATAGTGATAAAAAATCACGCGGCTGATCACACTGATAGCCATCAGGTAAACAGTAATTGCAGCTAAAATTGCAAACGTCAGTAATAGATAGGCGCAGGTACGAAAACCTACGGCCAAAGTTGTCTGTTAACATATCACCTTTCCAAATGTAGGGAGGCTAACGCGTTTCCTTGTTAACCCTGGTAACTAAAAAATTAATAAAAACATTGATTTAGTTACGGCATATCACAACATTATTGCTTTTAGTGTTGGCCCTCTTCTAGCCTAAAAAATAAAGCGATATTAGCTGTGGTAGCTCGGTGTAATAAATATAATTCTGGTCTAATTTCAGTATATATTACTCTGATGGCGAGATGGTAATTTTTTTTGCGGACCACTATGTTGATCACAATCAATAAAGCACTAGTTAAATCACTATTAGTTATATGGTTATTTAAGCGATACTAGTGGCTGTTGATGTTTTTCATTACTAGCGCTTGCAAATTAGCCAAGTTTAGCGTGAAATTTACTACAATTTCCTAGGATAAGTATTTAAGCGAGTTTTTATGTCAGATTGTTGTTCGGCTCCAGGGCTCAAACCCTTTAATGAAGCGTTAAGCCAAATGTTAGCGCAAGTATCTCCTATTACCGAAACCTTGACCTTGCCAATAGCGCAGTCAATGAATTATGTCTTAGCACAAGACATCGCTAGCCCGTTAAACGTGCCACCACATGATAATTCAGCGATGGATGGATATGCGTTTGCTATTAATAGCTTATCAGCGAGTAAAACCTTGAAGCTTGTTGGCCGATCTATGGCGGGTGCGCCTTTTCAGGGCGAATGTAATGCAGGAGAGTGTATACGCATTATGACTGGCGCAAAAATGCCGGCAGGCTGCGATTCAGTTGAAATGCAAGAAAATGTCTCAGTTGCAGGTGAACAGATCAGTTTCTTACAAGAGAAGACTTTTGGCTCTCATGTTCGTAATGCCGGTGAAGATATTCAAATAAACCAACAAGTATTACAACAAGGGCATCGAATTACCGCGGTAGATATCGGGGTGTTAGCCTCTTTAGGTGTTGCAGAAGTTAAAGTGTTTAGAAAATTGAAAGTTGCGCTAATTGCCACTGGTGATGAGCTAAAGCTCCCTGGCCAAGCATTAGAGTCAGGCGATATTTATGAGTCTAATAGTTTTGTGCTTGCAGCAATGCTAAACAAATTACATGTTGAAGTGATTAACTTTGGCATCATTGGAGATGACTTAGCTGCAATTACCGCAGCTTTTGTTAGTGCAGATGAACAAGCCGATGCGGTGATTTCTTCAGGTGGTGTTTCGGTGGGTGATGCTGATTATACTAAAACTGTTTTAGATGATTTGGGTGAAATAGCTTTTTGGAAAATAGCGATGAAACCGGGTAAACCCTTTGCTTTTGGTAAGCTAAAAAATAGTGTCTTCTTTGGCTTGCCGGGGAACCCTGTATCAGCACTGGTAACCTTTCATCAGTTAGCGTTAGTTGCGTTAATCAAGATGCAAAATGCCCAAGCGCTTAAACGTACTCATATTAAAGTTAAGTGCAGTACAGCATTGAAGAAGTCGCCTGGCCGTATGGATTTTCAGCGCGGAATATTATCAGTAAATGAGCAAGGTGAAACTGTAGTTGCATCTACAGGCTCGCAAGGCTCTGGTATTTTATCAAGCCTTGCTAAAGCTAATTGTTTTATTATTCTTGCCAGTGAGCAAGGTAAATTAGCAGCAGGTGAGATGGTTGAAGTACAATTATTTGATGAGTTTTTATAAATAAAGGTTTCAAACGCTTGTTTGTTTTTTATGAAAGTACGCAGTACAATAATTGAACGATAGAGCAATTAGTTAAGTAGACGGTAAGTTTTATGAATCATAATCTCAGTTTTGCTAAAGTTATTATCCTTAATGAAAGTGTTGCTGAAGTAATTGTAGGGCAAGGTATTGAAGTATCATTAGAAATGTCTGAAGAATACAATGATTTTCTTGCTGAAAAATTTCCTAATAACTTTGCCGTATTGATAAATAAAATAAACGACTATGATTTTTCGTTTGAAGCTAAATTAAATATGGCTTCTCATGAAAACTTAAAGGCAATTGCTGTGATTACCTATGATAAAGAGGGTACAAAGTCAGTTGAGGACATTGCAGCGATGCGCCAACTTGATGGTTGGAATTTAAAAGTGTTTGATGGCTTAAATCTAGGTCGACAAGATGGTTTAAATTGGTTGGAAAATGAGTTGCTGGCTGCAACATAATCGTCAACCAATAGCTTTTTTCGTTTAGGTTAAATATAAAATTTAATTAAAAAAACGCTGTTAGTATAATTACTAACAGCGTTTTTTATTTAAACTAAGAATGTCTTATCATCAATGGCGATGATGATAGCTGGAGATTAAAGTTGTGCGAAACACTTATCAGCAGCAACTAAGGTTTTTTCAATAATTTCATCAGTGTGAGCTGTTGATAAAAAGCCTGTTTCATAAGCTGATGGAGCAAGATAAACACCTTCCTCTAACATTAGGTGGAAGAAGCGTTTAAACAATTCTGCATCACATTGAGTAGCTTGTGCATAGGTTGTTATGGTGTTTTTATCTTCAGTAAAGAAGAAACCAAACATAGCACCAACATAGTTAACACTTAAGCTAACACCATTACGCTCAGCAGCTGCTTTAATGCCCATGGCTAACTTCTCAGTGTTAGCGCTTAATTGTGCATGTTTGTCACCTTTAGCTAGTTCAGTCAGTGACGCTAAGCCTGCCGACATGGCAAGAGGGTTACCTGACAAAGTACCCGCTTGATAAACAGGACCTACCGGAGCAATGAAGTCCATAATCTCTTGTTTACCACCAAAAGCGCCAACTGGCATGCCACCACCGATGACTTTACCTAACGTGGTTAAGTCAGGTTTAATGTTGTAATGCGCTTGAGCACCACCTAGTGCCACTCGAAAACCTGTCATCACTTCATCAAAGATTAATACGCTTGAGTATTGATCACATACTTCACGTAACCCCTCAAGGAAGCCTTCAACAGGAGGAATACAGTTCATGTTGCCAGCAACAGGTTCAACGATAACACAGGCAATTTCATCGGCGTATTTAGCAAAAATCTCTTTTACTTCATCAATGCTGTTATAACTGACTGTCAGTGTATGCTTAGCAAAATCTGCTGGAATACCTGGAGAGTTAGGTACACCCATGGTTAACGCGCCTGAGCCTGCTTTCACTAATAATGAATCGGCGTGACCGTGGTAACAACCTTCAAACTTTAAAATTTTATCACGACCGGTATAGCCACGTGCCAAACGAATCGCACTCATGGTAGCTTCTGTACCAGAGCTAACCATACGCAAGCATTCCATTGACGGTACTAATTCACGTACCTTTTCGGCCATAGTGATTTCAATTTCAGTAGGTGCACCAAAACTTAAACCATCTTTTGCAGTACTGATCACAGCATCTAAGATTGCTGGATGGTTATGACCTAAAATCATCGGTCCCCACGAGCCAACATAATCAATATAAGCTTTATCATCAGCATCATAGATGTAAGCACCTTCAGCACGTTTAATGAAGCAAGGATTACCGCCAACACCATTAAAAGCGCGAACTGGTGAGTTTACGCCACCAGGGATGATTTTTTGAGCTTGTTCAAATAACTGTTCTGATTTATTCATAGTTGTTTCTTCTAAAAGTCGTTTTTAATACTGAAAATGGTATTGCCATTAGGCGTTTAATTTCACTGCCATGTTAGCGGTTTTTTATCTTCGGTTAATTGATCTTCAACAGCTTATGTTAAAGGCAAAAGTCATAGCTTGAATGATCATTAAGTATTTTTATTTGTGAACCAGTTTACTGGTTTTTCATAGTGCGTTAATTGCTCTTCCACACCTAAGGTTAAGGCAAATAAGGCCATACGCACTAATACCCCATTTTGTGCTTGCCTAAATATGGCTAAGTTATCCAAGTCGTTCAGATCGGTATCTAGCTCATTAGCTTCAGGGCGAGAGTCACGAGGTAAAGGGTGCATTATCACAGTATTTTCCTGACAATACTTTTTATAGACCTCTTTATTCAAACTAAAATGACCGCGGTACATGTCAGCTTCATCCTTACTGGCAAAACGCTCTTGTTGAATTCTGGTTTGGTAAATTACATCACAAGACAAGTTGCCTGCCATACTCTCAGTTTGAATGATTTCATGTCCAGCATCACTCAATGTAGAAATTACGCTGTCAGGCATTTGCAATGCTTGCGGTGCAACCATAGTCACTTTGACATTATCATATAAGCTTAATAACTTAGACAATGAATGGACTGTCCGGCCGTGCTTAAGGTCGCCCATTAATACAATGTTTAAATCATCTAGGCCTTTATTAAAGTGCATCATTTCAGATTGAATGGTAAATAAATCCAATAACGCCTGCGTTGGGTGCTCGTTAGCACCATCACCGCCGTTTATTACTGGCACTGTACTGCCTTGGGCAAATTGTTCAACAGAGTGCATTTGTGGATGACGCATCGCTATTACATCAGAATAGCCACTGATCACTTGGGCCGTATCAAATAGAGATTCGCCTTTACTCAATGATGAGTTCTCTTGACCAACCGTTTCACGGACAAAGCCGCCTAATAGATTAAACGCTGTACCAAAACTTACACGGGTACGAGTACTAGGTTCGAAAAACAAGTTACTTAAAATAGCACCATCAAGTACGTGACAGCGCTTTTGGCGTGAAGCATAAGGCGCCATTTGTGCAGAAACTTGTAAAATTCTTGCGATAGCATCACGGTCAAATTGTGATACTGATAGGATATGACTGCCTTGGAATTTCATCATTTGCGTTTAATATTTTCAAAGGTAAAAATTTGGCAAGAATATACCATAAATTGCACGCTTTGCGAATGGTGGCATCAGTAATGATTACTAGGGGCTGTTGAACTTTTGCGGTTAAATTTTGTTCGCCCATTTATAACGAGAGTAAAGTGCTTTAATTGCGGCGAGTAGTCTTTAGCCTAGTCA
>OLII01000178.1_pt1 | contig 24975 bp, 22 predicted proteins | sample 1609481 | NCBI WGS metagenome assembly OLII01 (sample SAMN05416859, study PRJEB24817) | seawater metagenome | isolation source: Sea water | place: Canada:Atlantic | collected 2013-11 | reverse complement strand
CCTACTGCAGGAGCCGGCCTTGCCGGCGAAGGGGCCCTAAAGCACGTAGAAAAATATCGCGATAAAGTGCAGCAGGCTGCCGGCAATCACGAACAGGTGCCAGATGCCATGCCAATGGCGGAAGCGGCTGTCATAGGCAAAGAAGATGATGCCGATGGTGTACAGCGCGCCCCCCGCCGCCAGCCAGGCGAACCCCGCCGTACCCAGGCTGGCCAGCAGCGGTTTGACCGCCACCAGCACGATCCAGCCCATCAGTGCGTAGATCACGATGGACAGCACGCGCGCCTCGGAGCGCGGCTTGATCTCCTGCAGCATGCCGATAACCGCCAGCCCCCACACCACCCCGAACAGGCTCCAGCCCCACGGACCGCGCAGGCTCACCAGGCAGAACGGGGTATAGCTGCCGGCAATCAGCAGGTAGATCGACAGGTGATCGAGCTTGCGCATGATCACCTTCGCCCGCCCGCGCACGCTGTGATAAAGGGTCGAAGTGCTGTACAGCAGCATCAGCGTGAAGCCGTAGATGGCCAGGCTGACGATCTTCCAGGGGTCGCCCTGCATCCCGGCCACCACCAGCAGCCAGATCGCGCCGATGCAGGCCAGAACCGCGCCCACCAGGTGGGTCCAGGCATTGAAACGTTCACCGTGGTACATGCATTGATGCCCTCCGTAGAATGATTCGCTCCTCTACCCTACACAAGCCCGGCATCAAGTGCATTACGTGGTTGGTACTAGGCCCCGGCCGTCTGCAACAGCTGTTCCAGCCCGGGCAGGTCCGGTACCCGCGCCACCTGCTCGCCCACCTGCACCGCCGCCAGCTCCAGCGGCGCCAGCGGCACATCGACGTAGTTGAGCTGGCTGTCGAGCTTGCACGTGCGCGGTATGCCCTGCACCAGCAGGGCGAAGAAACGCCGCGGCGTATCGCCCAGGGCATTGAGCACCACGATGCGCGCGCGCTCGCCAACCTGGGTCTGGCCACCGCAGGCCGCCTCGAAGCTCAGCAGCGGCAGGCGCTGGCTGCGCCAGTCGATCCAGCCCAGCAACCAGGCCGGCTGATGCGGCAAGGGCGTGCACGGCTGGTAGCCGATCAGCTCGGCCACCGCCACGTTGGGCAGCACCAGGCTGCGGTCGCTCAACGGCAGCAACAGCCCGGTGAGGGTGTTGCGCCGATTGTTGCGAGGGGTCTGTTCAAGCATGCGGGGTACTCCAGCGGGCAATGCTCTGCAGCAGCACCGACTCCTGGTAGGGCTTGCCCAGGTAGTCGTTGACGCCAATGGCCATGGCGCGGTCGCGGTGCTTCTGGCCGGTACGCGAGGTGATCATGATGATCGGCAGGTCCTTCAGGTGCGGGTCCTGGCGCACCTGGGTGGCCACCTCGAAGCCGTCCATGCGTGGCATCTCGATGTCCAGCAGCAGGATGTCGGGACGGTGTTCGGCCAGCACACTCATGGCATCGACCCCATCCTTGGCCGTCAGCACGTTCATGCCATGGCGCTCCAGCAGGCGCCCGGTCACCTTGCGCACCGTGACCGAATCGTCCACCACCAGCACCAGCAACGGACGTGCGGCGGCATTGCCAGGGTGCTCCAGGCGCAGGCGTGCGGCGCCCTGGGCCACCTTGGACAACTGCAGGTGCAGCGCACGCAGTTGCGCCAGCAGGTCGAGAATCAGTACCACGCGGCCATCGCCCAGCAGGGTCGCCCCGGCCAGACCGTGCACTGCGGCAAACTGCGGGCCAAGGCTCTTGACCACGATTTCACGGCTGGCCGCCAGGCTGTCCACCTGCACGGCGAACTGCTGGTCGTGGGCCTGCACCAGCAGTACCGGCAGCGGCAGGCTCTGCCCCAGCAGGCGCGGCTGCACCTCGCCCTGCAGCAGTTCGCCGAGGTAGCGCAGCTCATAACGGTGGCCGGCGTAGCGGTAGCACGGCGGGTCCAGCTGGTAGCAGGCCTCGAGCTCGGCCGGCGGTACACGGACCACGCCCTCGATGGTGTTCAGCGGCACCGCGTACTGTTCTTCGCCGTAGTTCACCATCAGTGCGCGATTGACCGACACGGTGAACGGCAGGCGAATCAGAAAACGCGCACCCTTGCCCGGCACCGAGTTGATCACCATCGAGCCGCCCAGTTGCTTGACCTCTTCGTGCACCACGTCCATGCCCAGGCCACGCCCGGAAATCTGGGTGATCTTCTCGGCAGTGGAGAACCCGGGCCGCAGGATGAACTGCATCACCTCGTGGTCGCTCAGTTCGGTGGCCGGGTCCAGCAGGCCGCGCTTGATCGCCTTTTGCCGCACCGCCTCCAGCGGCACGCCGGCGCCATCGTCGGTCATTTCGATGACGATATCGGCGCCTTCGTGCAGCAGGTTGAGGGCGATGGTGCCCTGCTCCGGCTTGCCCGCCGCCAGGCGCGCCGCACGGTTTTCCATGCCGTGGTCGACGGCGTTGCGCAGCATGTGTTCCAGCGGCGCCACCATGCGTTCGAGCACACTGCGGTCCAGCTCGCCCTCGGCATTGCCCACCACCAGCTCGACCTGCTTGCCCAGCTCGCTGGCAACCTGGCGCACCACCCGCTGCAGGCGCGGCACCAGGCGCTCGAACGGCACCATGCGGGTGCGCGTCAGGCCTTCCTGCAACTCGCTGTTCACCCGCGCCTGCTGTTGCAGCAGGCTGTAGGCGTCATGGGCACGCACGGCCAGGGTTTCCTTCAGGTCCAGCAGATCGGAGGCCGACTCGAACAGGGCCCGCGACAGCTGCTGCAACTGTGAATGACGGTCCATTTCCAACGGGTCGAAGTCGTCATAGCCCAGCGCCTCGCCTTCGCTCTGCTGGCGGCTGAGGATGCGCCCCTGGGTCTCGGTATCGAGCCGGCGCAGCTGGTCGCGCATGCGCTCGAGCGTGGTTTCCATCTCGCCCAGGGCCACCTGTGCATCGTTCACCTGCTGTTCGATGCGCCCGCGAATGATCGAGTTCTCGCCCGCCAGGTTGCCCAGGTCGTCGAGCAGCTCGGCCGTTACCTTGACCATGTCGGCCGGGGCACGCTCCGGGCTCGGCGCCGCCACTTCCACCGGGGCCACCTCGGCGCCGGGCGTCGCGGCGGCGGTGTCGCTCAGGGCAGCACTGCTGAAATTGCGGATATAGTCGATCAGCGCCGTGGCGGCGTGCAGCGGCTGGTGCAGGCGCACCGCATCGAGCATGTGCGCCAGGCGGTCATGGCAGTTCTGCAGCAGGCTGAACAGCGCCGGGCTGGGTTGCAGTTGCCCGGCCGCCAGGTGTTCATAGAGGAATTCGAGTTCATGGGCCAGGTCGCCGATGGGCGCGATCTCGACCATGCGCGCACCGCCCTTGAGGGTGTGCAGGTCGCGCAGCAGGTTCTCCACCTCCACCCCGTTGCGCGGGTCGGCCTGCCAGCGCAGCAGCGCGGCACCGGCACTTTCGGCGATGTCGAAGCCTTCCTCGAGAAAGATCTCCAGCAGTTCCTTGTCGCCCTCGTGACGCTGGGGCTCCGCCGGCTTGCCTTGGGGCTCGGGTGCCGGTGCGGTGTGACGGAACTCGCGCAGGGCTGCCAGCTGTTCCACCACCAGCTCCGTTGCCTGTCCCTGCTGCACCTGCTCGAGCAGACGCCCGAGCAACGCATGGCTTTCACGCAGCAGGCCCGGCAACAGGTTGCCGGGCTGGTAACGGCGATCGACCAGGCCTTCGTAGAGCAACTCCAGCTCCTGGGCCAGCACCTCGACCGCCCCCACCTGCGCCAGCTGTGCGCCACCCTTGAGGGTCTGCAGGTCGCGCTGCAGCGACGACAGCGCCGAGCCGTTGTCGGGGTCGCCGGCCCAGCGCGCCAGGGCCTGGTCGGCCCCTTCGAGGATGTCGCGGGCTTCTTCCAGAAACAGCTCGACCACCTCGCTGTCGTGCGCCTGGCGTTGCAGCGCGCGGGTGGCATCGCCCAGTTCGGCGATCTGTCCGGGCTGCTCGCCCTGGCTGTGCACCAGGCCCATGGCATCCGGCGCCAGGCCTTGCTCGAGCAGCTCGCGCAATGCGTGCAGGCGTTGCGGTTGCGGGTCCACTTCCTGGCCGGCGGCAATCTGGTCGAGCATGTCGATCAGGGCTTCATGGGCCCGTTGCGCCTCGCCGAAGAAGCGCTCGCTGACCGCCAGGCTGCTCTCCTCCACCGCCCCGTACAGGTCCAGCAGCGCCTCGCACAGTTCGTCCACCTGCCACAGGTCGGCCAGGTGCGCGCTCTGCCCCAGGGTGGTCAGTTCATCCAGCAGCGCAGTCAGCTCCTGGCGCTCGCCGGGGTGCTCCTGCCAGCGTTGCAACAGGGTTTCGGCGTCCAGCAGGATGTCCATGCCCTGGGCCAGGAAGCTGGCGATCAGTTGCGGGTCGCGCTTGACCCGCAGGCCCTGGCTCGGCGCATCGCGCAGTGCCTGCAGGCGCGCAGCAACCACCTGGTCGATCTGTTCGATGAGGGTCCGGGCACCGCCGATGGGTGCCAGCGGGGTGCTGTCGAGCTGTGCCAGGCCGCGGCGCAGAAGTGGTTCGGCCATCTGCAGCAGGTACAGCTCGTCAAGGTCCAGGCCCAGCTGGTGGGCCTTGAATTCGCGGGCCAGCAGGTCCAGTGCGCTGGCCAGCTCGGCGATCGGCACCACCCCGGCCATCGCGGCGCTGCCCTTGAGGGTATGCAGCGCCCGTTGCAGGCTGTCGCTGACCGGCACCGGCAACTGCACCTCGGCGGCCTGCAGGAACTCGTCGACACTGGCCAGGTGGGTCTGCGCCTCGTTGCGGAAGATCTCCAGCAGGCGCGGGTCGAAGGCCGGCTCCGGGGCTGTGACGCCCAGCGGGTCGTTCATCGCCAGCGCATGCAGGCGCGTGGCCAGGCGCTCGACCTCGGCATGGGGCAGAGCCTGGGCCTGGGCGAATTCATCCAGCAACGGCGTCAGCAGCGCAATGCTCTGCTCGAGCCCGGCCAGCACATCGCCGCTGGCTTCGACGCGGCCTTCGAGCATGCGGTTGAGCAGGTGCTCGGCGGCCCAGGCAAGCTCGGCCAGCACCTGGGCGCGCACCATGCGGCCGCTGCCCTTGAGGGTGTGGAAGGCGCGGCGCATTTCCACCAGCGCGTCACGTGCCGCCGGGTTGCCCCGCCATATCGCCCAGTGCTGTTGCAACTGCTGCAGCACCTCCTCGGCTTCCTCCAGGAACACCTCGCGCAGCTCGTCGTCCAGCGGTGCCTCGTGCATCTCGGGCACAGGCGCGGGCGCCGGCGGGGCCGGCGGCAGGCTCGGGAACCCCAGTGCGGCCAAGGCCAGCTGGGTGCGCTCGAGCCATTCGTCCAGGTCGGCCTGGGGGTCGATGGCGCGCCATTGCAGGTACAGTTCCAGGCTGCACAGGGCATCGGCCAGGTGATCCAGCGCGGCGTTGTCCGGCAGCCGCTCGGCGTACAGCAGGTGGGTCTCGACGTAATCATGGCAGCGCCGCACCAGCGCCGCCGCCCGGGGCAGCATGAGCATCGCCAGCGCCCCGCGGATCTGCGTGAACAGCCCCGGTAGCGGTTGCAGGCGCAGGCGATCCCAGCCGGCCTCCAGGCAATCGGCGATCAGGTCCTTGGCCTGCAGCAGCACGCCGTGGGCCTCGTCCAGCACCAGTCGGCGAATGTCGTCCAGGTCGGTGCCGGGTACGCTGGCCTGGCTGACCGACTCGATCGAGCCCACCATGCCGCCCAGGGTCGCCTCGACATACAGCAGCGCCCCGGCAACATCCATCAGCAGCGCATCCTCGGGCACCCGCTGGCCCTGGGCCAGGGCCTGAAGCACCGCCACCTGGTCGATGATCACCCGGCGCGGCTGGCCGAAGCCGAGCACCGCCAGGGTATCGGCGATCTGGCGCAACGGCGCCAGCAGCGGGGCCAGCGCCTCGACCTGCTGGCGGTCGCTGCGCACGAACAGGTCCAGTTGCTCCTTGATGCGCACCAGGTCTTCGCGCACTGCCAGCACCACCGAACGCATCGCATCGCGCCCCGGCACCGCCTCGAGCGGGTCACGCAGCGCGCCGAGGCTCAGGCCTAGCCCCGCAGCGGGCTCGGCGACGGTCTGCTCGCCCGGCAGGCTGGCCTGGGCCAGCGCCGGCGCGCCACGCGCGGCACGCAACGGGTTGAGCAGTGGCAGCACCAGCAACGGCAGCTCGTGCCGGGCGCCGCGCAGGCGTTGCAGGTACTGCGGCAACTGCTCCAGCGCCCTGAACAACGCGCCCAGCGCGTCACCGCGAGAGGCCACGCGGCCTTCGCCCAGGGCCTGGGCCAGCTGCTGCATTTCACGGGTCAGCAAGGCCGCACCTTCCAGCTCGAGCATCTGCAGGCAGCCGCGCACCTGGCGCAGCGGCGCGTCGAAACGCTCCAGCACCTGGCTGTCGCCAGCGTCGCCGGCAAACTGCTCCAACGCCTGGCGGGCCTGGGCCAGGCAGTCGTCGATGGGGCCCTTGACCCAGGCCAGGGCCACCTTGTCGTGGCGCTCGGCGATACGCACTTTAGTAGCCATAAAGTCCCACGCGCCAGTCAGCGCGGCTCCGTGGTTGGCGGCAAGGTGAAGCCCGACACCGAACGGCGCATCTCGCTGGCCATGCGCGCCAGGTTGCCGATGCTCTCGGCGGTGGCGGTCGAGCCGGACGAGGTCTGCGAGGTGATCTGCTGGATCACCGCCATGGTGTGGGAAATCTGCCCGGCCGAAGAGGTCTGCAACTGCGCGGCATCGGAAATGCTGTGGATCAGTTCGGCCAGGGTCTGCGATACACCCTCGATTTCGGCCAGCGCCACCCCGGCATCCTGCGCCAGACGCGCCCCGCGCACCACTTCGGCGGTGGTCTGCTCCATGGAGATGACCGCCTCGTTGGTGTCGGCCTGGATCGCGCGCACCAGCGCCTCGATCTGGCGCGTGGCCGAGGATGAGCGCTCGGCCAGGCGCTGCACCTCGTCGGCCACCACCGCAAAGCCGCGCCCGGCCTCGCCGGCCATCGACGCCTGGATCGCCGCGTTGAGGGCGAGGATGTTGGTCTGGTCGGCAATGTCGTCGATCAGGCTGACGATGTCGCCGATTTCCTGGGACGACTCGCCCAGGCGCTTGATGCGCTTGGCAGTGTCCTGGATCTGCTCGCGGATGTTGTCCATGCCGTTGATGGTGTTGTGCACCACCTCGTTGCCCTTGTTGGCAATGGCCACCGAGCGCTCGGCCACCTTGGCCGACTCGTAGGCGTGCCCCGACACCCGGTCGATGGACTCGGCCATGTCGCCCACCGCAATCGATGCATCGGTGATCTGCTGGGCCTGGTGCTCGGAGGCCTTGGCCAGCAGGTGTGCGGTGGTCTGGGTCTCCTGCACCGCGCTGGCGACTTCCTCGGCGCTGAGGTTGATGGTCGCCACCAGGTCGCGCAACTGGTCGATGGAATAGTTGATGGAGTCGGCGATGGCCCCGGTGAAGTCCTCGGTGACCGAAGCGGTGACAGTCAGGTTGCCGTCGGCCAGTTCCTGGATCTCGTTGAGCAGGCGCATGATCGCCTGCTGGTTGCGTTCGTTGGTTTCGGCGGTTTCGCTGAGCTGGCGATTGGTTTCGCGCACCATCACCAGCCCGATCAGGATGATCGAGGCCAGCGCCAGCAGGCCCAGCACGTAGCCGCCGACGGTATCCAGGGTGCGGCCGGAGGCCAGGTTCTCGAAGCCGTTGGCCAGGTGCGAGGCTTCGTCGAGCAATGTCTGCGACAGGCTGAAGATGCTGCCGGCCGCCTCGCGCACGCGAAACAGCTCGGGCGAGGTTTCAAGAATCTCGTCGACGGAGCCTGCGACAAACTGGAACAGCTCGGCGATCTCGGCCAGACGCGCACGGGCATCCGGGTCCTGGACGCGGGTGACCTGGATCGACGGCGCGCCGCCGAGCATGCCGTCGAGCACCTGGCCGAAGCGGCTGGCATCGCGGCCGAAGGCATCGGCGGCCTGCACCGCGGTGTCGTCGCCGGCCAGCACGGTGTTGACCGAGCCCAGGATGCGCTCGGCCAGCAGCGACTGGCGCTGGGCCACCGCCACCTGGCTGGCGGGGGCGCCACTTTGCAGCAGGATCTCCACCACCTTTTCGTACTCGACCTGCAACTGCGGCACGGTCTCGGCCAGGGTCGCGGCCACCTGGTGCAGCGACAGCACGGTCTGCTCGCTGGCCAGGATCGCGTCGGTGCTCTTGCGCAGGCTCTCCCAGTCGCGTTGCACCGCATCCATCTCGCCGCGTACCGCCACCGGGGCCGACGGCAGGCCGGTGGCCGGGTCGCCTTTTTTCAGGTAACCCCAGCGCTGTTCGAAATCGTTGCGCGCATCGTTGAGCAGCTTGAACGCCACGGCCTTGCCGGCGGCGGCCTCGGTGGCGTTCTTGGCGATACGCTGGGACAGCACGCGCAGCTCGCCGGCATGGCCGATGTACTGCTTGTCGTAGTTGGCCTGGGTATTGAGGTAGGCGAAGTTGGCGAACAGCAGAATGATCGACAGGATCAGCACGATGAACAGTGCGGCGATCTGCGCGCTGCTGCGCGAGCCTTGTACCGAGGGGCGGGTCTTGAACTTGGTCACAGGTCTGGCATCCCTTTACAACGCCACATCGAGAAAGCCTGGCGCCTGGGCCAGGGCGAAGGGGCTGAAAATGCCCCAGCAGTGCTCGCGCTGAAAGTGCCCCTGCACGAAGGGGGCCGCAGCCGGCAGCAGCGGCGCCGGCGGCGACAGCTCCAGGCCGTGCAGGGCAAAGTGCTGCAGGCCCACCACTTCGTCCACCAGCAGCCCGGCGAACAGCTCCTCGTGGTCCAGCACCAGCACCCGCCGCTGCTTGCGCACCACCGACAGGCCCAGGCCGAGAAAACCGCACAGGTCCATCACCGGCAACAGCCGCCCGCGCAGGTTGGCCACCCCCGCCACCCATGGCTTGACCCCGGGAATGCGGCTGAGCCGGGGTTCCTGCAGCACTTCGGCGACCTCGCCCATGGGCGCCACGAACCAGTGCTCGGCCATGCGAAAGCCGATGCCGCTCCAGGTCTGCAGGCGGGTTTCCTGCAATGGCAGGTCGGCCGCCAGCAGGCGACAGCGCCGGTCGATTTCGAGCAACAGCTCGAAGGCGGTCAGCGATTCGCCCATGCGCCGCGTGGTCAAGCCTTGAGAACTTTGTTCAGGACCTTGATCAGGGTGTCTTCGTCCACCGGCTTGGTCAGGTAGTCGCTGGCGCCCTGGCGCTGGCCCCAGACCTTGTCGGTTTCCTGGTCCTTGGTGGTGACGATGATCACCGGGATGCCCTTGGTGACGTCGTCCTTGCTCAACTGACGGGTCGCCTGGAAGCCGTTCATGCCGGGCATCACGATGTCCATCAGCACCGCGTCGGGCTTTTCCTGGCGGGCCAGGGCCACGCCATCGGCGCCGTTCTCGGCCTTGAGCACCTGGTGCCCGTGCTTTTCGAGCATTCCGGTCAGTTTGTACATTTCGGTCGGCGAATCGTCGACGATCAGAACTCGGGCCATGCTGTTCCCCAATAAAGGCATGACGCCGCGGCCAGGAGGGCGGCGGCGTCAGGGTGCGGGTTGTTCTTCTGCGGCGAAACCCGGCACATGGGCGCGGATCGCATCCAGCAGTTCTTCCTTGCTGAAAGGTTTGGTCAGAAATTGATCAGAGCCCACCTGGCGGCTGAGCGCCTTGTCGAACAGGCCGTCGCGCGACGACAACATGATCACCGGGATGTCCTTGAACGCGCTGTTCTGCTTGATCAGCAGGCAGGTCTGGTAGCCATCGAGGCGCGGCATCAGCACATCGACGAAGATGATCCCCGGGGTGTGGTCGACGATCTTGCCCAGGGCGTCGAAACCGTCGACCGCGGTGACGACTTCGCAACCGGCTTCGCCCAGCAGCTTTTCGGCAGTGCTGCGAATCGTCTTGGAGTCATCGATCACCATCACCTTCAACGCCGTGTCGGGCTGTACCATAATTGCTCTACCATCGCCTGGAAGGGCCTTGCAGGCCACGTGCCAGGCCTTTTTAGCACACTCTGGGGGTGCATTCCATCGAGCCTCGCCGCGCCCTGCGCCGATGCCTGCCGGCTGACGTTTCCCCTTGACCGCCAGCCCGCCGGGCGCCACCCTGACGCACTTCAATTCGAGCCACTGCGGCAGCACGCCGCCGAGAGGAAATACCCCATGAGCGTTCGCCTCGGGATTGTCATGGACCCCATCGCGCAGATCTCCTACAAGAAGGACAGCTCGCTGGCCATGTTGCTGGCCGCCCAGGCCCGTGGCTGGTCGCTGTTCTACATGGAGCAGCACGACCTGTACCAGAGCGAAGGCGTGGCCCGTGCCCGCATGCGCCCGCTCAAGGTGTTCGCCGACCCCGAGCACTGGTTCGAGCTGGAGGCCGAGACCGACGCCGCGCTGAGCGAGCTGGACGTGATCCTGATGCGCAAGGACCCGCCCTTCGACATGGAGTTCGTCTACAGCACCTACCTGCTGGAGCAGGCCGAGGCCGCCGGGGTGCTGGTGGTCAACCGTCCGCAGAGCCTGCGCGACTGCAACGAGAAGCTGTTCGCCACGCTGTTCCCGCAGTGCACGCCGCCAACCCTGGTGAGCCGGCGCCCGGACATCATCCGCGAATTCGCCGCCAAGCACGGCGACGTGATCCTCAAGCCGCTGGACGGCATGGGCGGCACCTCGATCTTCCGCCACCGTGTGGGCGACCCCAACCTGTCGGTGATCCTCGAGACCCTGACCGCCCTGGGCACCCAGCAGATCATGGCCCAGGCCTACCTGCCGGCGATCAAGGACGGCGACAAGCGCATCCTGATGATCGACGGCGAGCCGGTGCCGTACTGCCTGGCGCGCATCCCGGCCAGCGGCGAAACCCGCGGCAACCTGGCCGCCGGCGGTCGTGGCGAGGCCCGCGAGCTGACCGAGCGCGACCGCTGGATCGCCGCCCAGGTGGGCCCGACCCTGCGCGAGAAGGGCCTGCTGTTCGTCGGCCTGGACGTGATCGGCGAGCACCTGACCGAAATCAACGTGACCAGCCCCACCTGCATCCGCGAAATCGACAACGCCTACGGCACGCAGATCGGCGCGCAGTTGATGGACGCCATTGATCGCAAGCTCAAGGCACGCTGACCGCCGACAAGTGGCGGGCCCACGTTGTGGGGTATCATGCCGGTCCATTCTCGACTGGCACCCCGCTGCGCCGGCCCTGCCCCGGCTGCTGGATAATCGATGACGCTTCCTGCCGACCTTCCTGCCGATTTTGCCCCGCCCCGTGTCCGCGCGGCGGACCGGCTGGGCTTTACCCTGTTCCTGGCGGCGCTGCTGCACCTGGCGCTGATCCTGGGCCTGGGGTTTACCTTCGCCAAGCCTGAAGAAATCCGTCGCACCATGGAAATCACCCTGGCCACCTTCAAGAGCGAGGCACCGCCGAAGAAGGCCGATTACCTGGCGCAGGACAACCAGCAGGGCAGCGGCACGCTGGACAAGAAGGCGGTGCCCAAGACCACCGAGATTGCCCCGTTCCAGGACAGCAAGATCAACAAGGTGACGCCGCCCCCGGCCGCGAAGCCCGAAGTGGTGCCCCAGCCGGCCCCGCCCAAGGCAGTGGTGGCCACCACAAGGCCCAAGCCGCAGAAGGTCGAGACCCGCCCCAAGGAACAGCAGCCCAAGGTGCAACCCAAGGCGGCCACGCCGACGTTCGACAGCGCCGACCTGTCCAGCCAGATCGCCAGCCTCGAGGCGGAGCTGGCCAACGAACAGCAGCTGTACGCCAAGCGCCCGCGCATCCACCGCCTGAGCGCGGCCTCGACCATGCGCGACAAGGGCGCCTGGTACAAGGATGAATGGCGCAAGAAGGTCGAGCGCATCGGCAACCTCAACTACCCGGACGAGGCCCGCCGCCAGCAGATCTACGGCAGTTTGCGCCTGTTGGTGTCGATCAACCATGACGGTTCGCTGTACGAGGTGCTGGTGCTCGAATCTTCCGGGCAGCCGCTGCTGGACCAGGCGGCGCAGCGCATCGTGAGGCTGGCGGCGCCGTTTGCGCCGTTCACCGGGGACCTGTCGGATATCGATCGGCTGGAAATTGTTCGAACGTGGCGCTTCGCCCGTGGGGATCGGTTGTCGAGCAACTGATCGCCGAAGGTGTACTCGCCTGACATCGTCAAGCGGCTCAAGTAACACCTGTAAGTACGAGTGTTCGTAATCAAAACTACCGAAGCTGGCCAACAAAAAATGTTGTCGCGAAATTGAAGCAGGACCAGCACTTACAATAACTGCGAGGCATGCCTCAACTGCTAGACAGTGAGAAGAGTTTCAACTCGCCATGTCAGATCATTAACCTTCGAGTGGGTTGTTGACGGCAGTAGACCAGTTCAGGTTGTTGCCTACTGTGCCATCGTCTTCAAGATGCCTAACCGTAAATTGGTAGCCATGGTGAGGGTTTGGGCCAGGTGGCTTGAAGGTAATTGTGAAACACCCATTCTCGTACGTCTTACCCTCGCCGCAGTATTCTCCGGTCCCACTGACACAGACCAGATAAGCGCGTTCGGGGTCACCGCGTCCTGTAAGCGTTACCTCACTAGTAAAGAAATTTCCGATTGCTTCGTTGATAGACATCCGAGTGATCATTGCACTTCTCCTTTAGATAAGCCAAATGCTCGGTTTGCGGTGAGACTATGAGTTGATCCAAACCACCTGTCACCTGACACAGTTACCAGTTGTAGGTCGCCGCGAAAAAAATGTACCCGCTTCAAAAAGCAGCGCAGTGCCGCGACATCAGCGACCGCAGGGTCACCTAACTAGCGCCTCACACAGCAGCCCGTGCCGATTAGCACCGCCAAGAAACAGGCATAATCGGCCCGCAGGCTCGACACGCACCTTGTCAGCGTGGCCGCTCGCCGCCACACTAACCCCCATGAAAAACCTCAGCCCGAGTTACCTCAAGCATCAGTTCCTGATTGCCATGCCGCACATGGCCGACCCGAACTTTGCCCACACCCTGACCTACATCGTCGAGCACAATGCCAACGGTGCCATGGGGCTGGTGGTCAATCGCCCGCAGGAGCTGAACCTGGCCGATATCCTCGAGCAGCTGCGCCCGGACACCGAGCCGCCGGCACGCTGCATCCACGTGCCTATCCATATCGGCGGCCCGGTACAGACCGACCGCGGTTTTGTGCTGCACACCAACGACAAGACCTTCCAGGCCACCGTCCAGCTCGACGGGCTGGCCCTGTCGACCTCGCAGGACGTGCTGTTCGCCATCGCCGACGGCGTTGGCCCGGCGCAGAGCCTGATCACCCTGGGCTACGCCGGCTGGGAAGCCGGGCAGCTGGAAGCGGAACTGGCCGACAACGCCTGGCTCAACTGCCCGTTCGACCCCGAGATCATCTTCGGCATGGCCTGCGAGCAACGCCTCGAAGCCGCCGCAGCCAGCCTGGGCATCAACCTCAGCCTGCTCACCAGCCAGGCGGGGCACGCCTGATGGCGGCGCTCAAACTGCTGCTGGGCTTCGACTACGGCACCAAGCAGATCGGCGTCGCCGTCGGCCAGGTGATCACCGGCCAGGCCCGCGAGCTGTGCACCCTGAAGGCGCAGAACGGCGCACCCGACTGGGCCCAGGTGGAAAAACTGTTCAAGGAATGGCAACCCGACGCGGTAGTCGTCGGCCTGCCGCTGAACATGGACGGCACGCCCAGCGAAATGAGCGCGCGCGCCGAGAAATTCGCCCGACGCCTGAACGGCCGCTTCAACGTGCCGGCCTACACCCACGACGAGCGCCTGACCACCTTCGAGGCCAAGGGCGAACGCATGGCCCGTGGCGGCCAGCGTGGCAGCTACCGCGACAACCCGGTGGACGCGATTGCCGCCGCCCTGCTGCTGCAAGGCTGGCTCGACGCCCACGCCGAACAGGCCTGAACCCGACCATCGGTTACACGCCGGGCCAGCTCTCTGCCCCGGCCTCTTGAGGAGCAAGCATGAGCCTACCCAACCCCGCCGAACTGATCCGGCAGATGGCCGTTGACCTTCGCGCCCACCTGCAACGCCGCGCCATCGCCGAACCGCGCTTCATCGGCATCCGCACCGGCGGCGTATGGGTGGCCCAGGCGCTGCTGGCCGAGCTGGGCAGCGATTCGCCGCTGGGCACCCTCGACGTGTCGTTCTACCGCGACGACTTCAGCCAGAACGGCCTGCACCCGCAGGTGCGCCCGTCCGAGCTGCCGTTCGAGATCGAAGGCCAGCACCTGGTACTGGTGGACGACGTGCTGATGAGCGGGCGCACCATCCGCGCCGCCCTCAACGAACTGTTCGACTATGGCCGCCCGGCCAGCGTGACCCTGGTGTGTCTGCTGGACCTGGATGCCGGCGAACTGCCGATCCGGCCAAACGTGGTGGGCGCCACCCTGTCGCTGCAAGCCCATGAACGTGTAAAATTGTCCGGCCCCGCGCCGCTCGAACTCGAGCGCCAGGACCTCGCTTCCGCTTCCGCCCTTTAAGAGTCCCCCGCGATGACGCCAATTGACGCCAAGCGCCCGCTGCAGCTCAATGACCAGGGCCAGCTGCGCCACTTCCTCTCGCTCGACGGTTTGCCCCGCGAACTGCTGACCGAAATTCTCGACACGGCCGACTCGTTTCTCGAAGTCGGCGCGCGTGCGGTCAAGAAAGTCCCGCTGCTGCGCGGCAAGACCGTGTGCAACGTGTTCTTCGAGAACTCCACGCGTACCCGCACCACCTTCGAACTGGCCGCCCAGCGGCTGTCGGCCGACGTGATCACGCTGAACGTGTCGACCTCCTCCACCAGCAAGGGCGAGACCCTGTTCGACACCCTGCGCAACCTTGAAGCCATGGCCGCCGACATGTTCGTGGTGCGCCACGCCGACTCGGGCGCCGCGCACTTCATCGCCGAGCACGTGTGCCCGGAGGTGGCGATCATCAACGGTGGCGACGGGCGCCACGCGCACCCCACCCAGGGCATGCTCGACATGCTGACCATTCGTCGCCACAAGGGCGGCTTCGAGAACCTCTCGGTGGCCATCGTCGGCGACATCCTGCACTCGCGGGTGGCGCGCTCGAACATGCTCGCGCTGAAAACCCTGGGTTGCCCGGACATCCGCGTGATCGGCCCCAAGACCCTGCTGCCGATCGGCATCGAACAGTACGGCGTGAAGGTCTACACCGACCTGGAGCAAGGCCTGAAGGACGTCGACGTGGTGATCATGCTGCGCCTGCAGCGTGAGCGCATGACCGGCGGCCTGCTGCCCAGCGAGGGCGAGTTCTACCGTCTGTTCGGCCTGACCACCGCACGCCTGGCCGGGGCCAAGCCCGATGCCATCGTGATGCACCCCGGGCCGATCAACCGTGGCGTGGAAATCGAGTCGGCCGTGGCCGACGGCGCCCACTCGGTGATCCTCAACCAGGTCACCTACGGCATCGCCGTGCGCATGGCGGTGTTGTCCATGGCCATGAGCGGGCAGACCGCGCAACGTCAATTCGAGCAGGAGAACGCCCAGTGAGCCTGAGTATCCTCGGCGCCCGTGTCATCGACCCAACCAGCGGCCTGGACCAGGTCGGCGACCTGCACATCGACGCCGGCAAGATCGTCGCCATCGGCGCTGCCCCGGCCGGCTTCAAGCCCGCCCGTACCCTGGACGCCACCGGCCTGGTGGCCGCGCCCGGCCTGGTCGACCTGAGCGTTGCCCTGCGCGAGCCCGGCTACAGCCGCAAGGGCAGCATCGCCAGCGAAACCCGCGCCGCCGCCGCCGGTGGCGTGACCAGCCTGTGCTGCCCGCCGCAGACCCGGCCGGTGCTCGACACCTCGGCAGTCACCGAGCTGATCCTGGACCGCGCCCGTGAAGCCGGGCACAGCAAGGTGTACCCGATCGGCGCCTTGAGCAAGGGCCTGGAAGGCGAGCAACTGGCCGAGCTGATCGCCCTGCGCGATGCCGGCTGCGTGGCCTTCGGCAACGGCCTGAACAGCTTCACCAACACCCGCACCCTGGCCCGCGCGCTGGACTACGCGGCCACCTTCGACCTGACGGTGATCTTCCATTCCCAGGACCGCGACCTGGCCCAGGGCGGCCTCGCCCACGAGGGCGCGATGGCCAGTTTCCTCGGCCTGCCGGGCATTCCGGAAACCGCCGAGACCGTGGCCCTGGCCCGCGACCTGCTGCTGGTGGAACAGACCGGCGTGCGTGCGCACTTCAGCCAGCTGACCAGCGCCCGTGGCGCCAAGCTGATCGAACAGGCCCAGGCCCGCGGCCTGCCGGTGACGGCGGATGTGGCGCTGTACCAGTTGATCCTCACCGACGAGGCGCTGCGCGACTTCTCCAGCCTGTACCACGTGCAACCGCCGCTGCGCACCCGCGCCGACCGCGACGGCCTGCGTGATGCGGTCAAGCGGGGCGTGATCCAGGCGATTTCCAGCCATCACCAGCCGCATGAGCGCGACGCCAAGCTGGCGCCGTTCGGTGCCACCGAACCGGGCATCAGCAGCGTCGAGTTGCTGCTGCCGCTGGCGATGACACTGGTCGAGGACGGCCTGCTCGACCTGGCAACCTTGTTGCAGCGTTTGTCTGCAGGCCCTGCGGCGGCCCTGCGCCTGCCGGCCGGGCAGTTGCAGGTGGGTGCGGCGGCAGACCTGGTGCTGTTCGACCCGCAGGCCTCGACCGTGGCTGGCGAACAATGGCGCTCCAAGGGCGAAAACTGCCCGTTCATCGGGCACTGCCTGCCGGGTGCGGTGCGTTACACCCTGGTTGACGGGCACATCAGCCACGAAGCCTGAGTCAAACCCTTCGCCGGCAAGGCCGGCTCCTACCGGTAGGAGCCGGCCTTGCCGGCGAAGGGGCCGCAAAGGTTGAAATCTTTCCCCCCACCCCCATATGAGTCTGCATCAGGCATTTTCGCCTCGCTGCGTGGAGACTCTCCCTTGACCACCATCGTTTCAGTTCGTCGCCACGGCAAAGTCGTCATGGGCGGCGACGGCCAGGTTTCCCTCGGCAATACCGTGATGAAAGGCAACGCCAAGAAGGTTCGTCGCCTGTACCACGGCCAGGTCATCGCCGGCTTCGCCGGTGCCACCGCCGACGCCTTCACACTGTTCGAGCGCTTCGAAGGCCAGCTCGAAAAACACCAGGGCCACCTCATTCGCGCCGCCGTCGAGCTGGCCAAGGAATGGCGTACCGACCGCTCGCTGAGCCGTCTGGAAGCCATGCTGGCCGTGGCCAACAAGGACGCCTCCTTGATCATCACCGGCAACGGTGACGTCGTCGAACCCGAAGACGGCCTGATCGCCATGGGTTCCGGCGGCGCCTACGCCCAGGCCGCCGCACGCGCCCTGCTGCAGAAAACCGACCTGTCGGCTCGCGAAATCGCCGAGACCGCACTGAACATCGCCGGCGACATCTGCGTGTTCACCAACCACAACCTGACCATCGAGGAGCAGGACCTGGCCGAGTAATTCAGCTGTTCTGGCGCCCGACCCCGACGGTCGGGCTTTTCCACGCTGAACACTTGCCCACAGGACCATCGACCATTATGTCCATGACCCCCCGCGAAATCGTCCACGAACTCAACCGCCACATCATCGGCCAGGACGATGCCAAGCGCGCCGTCGCCATCGCCCTGCGCAACCGCTGGCGCCGCATGCAGCTGCCCGAAGAGCTGCGCGTGGAAGTCACCCCCAAGAACATCCTGATGATCGGCCCCACCGGCGTGGGCAAGACCGAAATCGCCCGTCGCCTGGCCAAGCTGGCCAACGCGCCGTTCATCAAGGTCGAAGCCACCAAGTTCACTGAAGTGGGCTATGTGGGCCGTGACGTCGAGTCGATCATCCGCGACCTGGCCGACGCCGCGATCAAGCTGCTGCGCGAGCAGGAGATCGTGCGCGTGCGCCACCGTGCCGAAGACGCCGCCGAAGAGCGCATCCTCGATGCACTGCTGCCTCCGGCCCGCACCGGCTTCAACGAAGACCCGGTCAACAGCAGCGATTCCAACACCCGCCAGCTTTTCCGCAAGCGCCTGCGTGAAGGCCAGCTGGACGACAAGGAAATCGAGATCGAGGTGGCCGAAGCGGTCGGCGTCGACATTTCCGCGCCGCCGGGCATGGAAGAGATGACCAACCAGCTGCAGAACCTGTTCGCCAACATGGGCAAGGGCAAGAAGAAGAGCCGCAAGCTCAAGGTCAAGGAAGCGCTCAAACTGGTGCGCGACGAGGAAGCCGGGCGCCTGGTCAACGAGGAAGAACTCAAGGCCAAGGCCCTCGAGGCGGTCGAGCAGCACGGTATCGTGTTCATCGACGAGATCGACAAGGTGGCCAAGCGCGGCAACGTCGGTGGCGCCGATGTGTCCCGTGAAGGCGTGCAGCGCGACCTGCTGCCGCTGATCGAAGGTTGCACGGTCAATACCAAGCTGGGCATGGTCAAGACCGACCACATCCTGTTCATCGCCTCCGGTGCGTTCCACCTGAGCAAGCCGAGCGACCTGGTGCCCGAGCTGCAGGGTCGTCTGCCGATCCGTGTCGAACTCAAGGCCCTGAGCCCGGAAGACTTCGAGCGCATCCTCAGCGAACCGCATGCCTCGCTCACCGAGCAGTACCGCGAGCTGCTCAAGACCGAGGGGCTGAACATCGAGTTCGCTGCCGACGGCATCAAGCGCCTGGCCGAGATCGCCTGGCAGGTCAACGAGAAGACCGAGAACATCGGTGCCCGTCGCCTGCACACCCTGCTCGAGCGCCTGCTCGAAGAGGTGTCGTTCAGCGCCGGCGACCTGGCCAGCGCCCACAGCGAAGCGCCGATCCGCATCGACGCCGAGTACGTCAACAGCCACCTGGGCGAATTGGCACAGAACGAAGATCTGTCGCGCTACATTCTGTAGCTCAGCGGCAAGCGGCGAGCTGCAGGCCGGAGGTGCTGGACGCCTTCTCCTGCAGCTTGTAGCTTGCAGCTTGAAGCCCAAGAGCCTTATAGCCATGCCCCGTCTGCCTACCGCCATCAATCTGCACAAAGCCTCCAAGACCCTGAGCCTGACCTACGGGCCCGGCGAGGTGTATCACCTGCCCGCCGAATTTCTGCGCGTGCACTCCCCTTCCGCCGAGGTCCAGGGCCACGGCAATCCGATCTTACAATTTGGCAAGCTCGGCGTCGGCCTGAGCCAGCTCGAGCCCGCCGGGCAGTACGCGCTCAAGCTCACCTTCGACGACGGCCACGACAGCGGCCTGTTCACCTGGGAATACCTCGAACAGCTGTGCCTGCGCCAGGACCAGCTGTGGGCCGAGTACCTCGACGAACTGGCCAAGGCCGGCAAATCCCGCGACCCTTCCGAGTCGATCGTCAAGCTGATGCTCTAGCCCGGCACTCCGGCGTTTTAGAGCGCATTTTCTAATTCTATTTGCTTGAATGCCCGTGCGCCGGCCAGCGATTGGCCGGCTTGCGCATTCCATGAAAGTCGGGTAACCAATGGATATGGCAAGTACCCTGCATGGGCGGGTTGATGCAGGGTCTGGCCGGTATGCCGAGGTCGCGAGCGAAAGCAGGTTGTCTTCACACGCATAAACCCGCAGGGCTCATCACCGTCGCGCATCCGGTCGCAGGACCGCAGTTCGTTATCACTGGTCACCCGAGCAGTAGTACCGGGCATTCGTCTGTGCAACGCCCACAGCCCAGCCGGTACTCGTCTCAGGACAACGGAGCGTCGTAGATGAGTAACAAGAACAACGATGACCTGCAGCGCCAAGCCTCTGAAAACACCCTGGGCCTGAGCCCCATCATTGGCCTGCGCCGAAAGGATTTGCTGTCTTCGGCCCGGATGGTGCTGCGTCAGGCCATCAAGCAACCGCTGCACAGTGCCAAGCACGTCGCGCATTTCGGCCTGCAGCTCAAGGACGTGATCTTCGGCAAGTCCGGCCTGCAGCCGGAGGGCGACGACCGCCGCTTCAGCGACCCGGCCTGGAGCCAGAACCCGCTGTACCGCCGCTACCTTCAGACCTACCTGGCCTGGCGCAAGGAACTGCACGACTGGATCGGCAACAGCAACCTGTCGGAGCAGGACATCAGCCGCGCGCACTTCGTCATCAACCTGATGACCGAGGCCATGGCCCCGACCAACAGCGCGGCCAACCCGGCAGCGGTCAAGCGGTTCTTCGAAACCGGTGGCAAGAGCCTGCTCGACGGCCTGTCGCATCTGGCCAAGGACATGGTGCACAACGGCGGCATGCCCAGCCAGGTCAACATGGACGCCTTCGAGGTGGGCAAGAACCTGGCCACCACCGAGGGCGCCGTGGTGTTTCGCAACGACGTGCTGGAGCTGATCCAGTACCGCCCGATCACCGAGCAGGTGCACGAAAAGCCGCTGCTGGTGGTACCGCCGCAGATCAACAAGTTCTACGTCTTCGACCTCAGCCCGGAAAAGAGCCTGGCGCGCTTCTGCCTGCGCTCCACGGTGCAGACCTTCATCGTGAGCTGGCGCAACCCCAACAAGTCCCAGCGCGAGTGGGGCCTGTCGACCTACATCGATGCGCTCAAGGAGGCCGTCGACGTGGTGCTGGCAATCACCGGCAGCAAGGACCTGAACATGCTCGGTGCCTGCTCCGGCGGCATCACCTGCACCGCGCTGGTGGGCCACTACGCGGCACTGGGCGAGAAGAAGGTCAATGCCCTGACCCTGCTGGTGAGCGTGCTCGACACCACCCTCGACACCCAGGTGGCGCTGTTCGTCGACGAGCAGACCCTGGAGTCGGCCAAGCGCCATTCCTACCAGGCCGGTGTGCTAGAAGGCCGCGACATGGCCAAGGTGTTCGCCTGGATGCGCCCCAACGACCTGATCTGGAACTACTGGGTCAACAACTACCTGCTCGGCAACGAGCCGCCGGTGTTCGACATCCTGTTCTGGAACAACGACACCACGCGCCTGCCCGCCGCCTTCCACGGCGACCTGATCGAAATGTTCAAGAACAACCCGCTGGTGCGTCCCGGTGCACTGGAAGTGTGCGGCACGCCGATCGACCTGAGCCAGGTCACCACCGACATCTTCAGCGTGGCCGGCACCAACGATCACATCACCCCATGGAAGTCCTGCTACAAGTCGGCGCAGCTGTTCGGCGGCAAGGTCGAGTTCCTGCTGTCCAACAGCGGGCATATCCAGAGCATCCTCAACCCGCCGGGCAACCCCAAGTCGCGCTACATGACCAGCAGCGAGATGCCGGCCCAGGCCGACGACTGGCAGGAGAACTCCACCAAGCACACCGATTCCTGGTGGCTGTACTGGCAGGCATGGCTGGCCGAGCGCTCCGGCGCACTCAAGCCGGCACCCGCCAAGCTGGGCAACAAGGCCTACCCGAGCGCCGAAGCGTCGCCCGGCACCTACGTCCACGAACGCTGAAAACACCCGGCGCCGCCGCAGGCAAGGCGGCGCTGCTACTCACGACAGGGCTCGCGCATGCCGCAACCGTACCTCTTCAGAACCGTCGAGCTCGATGGCCAGTCCATCCGCACGGCCGTTCGCCCCGGCAAGCCGCACCTCACGCCGCTGCTGATCTTCAACGGTATCGGCGCCAACCTTGAGCTGGTGTTCCCGTTCATCGATGCGCTGGACCCGGACCTTGAAGTGATCGCCTTCGATGTACCCGGCGTGGGCGGTTCGTCGACACCGCGCCGGCCCTACCGCTTCCCCGGGCTGGCCAAGCTGACGGCGCGCATGCTCGACTACCTCGACTACGGGCAGGTCAATGCCATCGGCGTGTCGTGGGGCGGAGCGCTGGCCCAGCAGTTCGCCCACGATTACCCCGAGCGCTGCAAGAAGCTGGTGCTGGCGGCCACCGCCGCCGGTGCGGTGATGGTGCCGGGCAAGCCGCGGGTGCTGTGGCTGATGGCCAGCCCCAGGCGCTACATACAGCCGTCCCACGTGATCCGCATCGCCCCGGAAATCTACGGCGGGGCCTTTCGCCGCGACCCGAACCTGGCCGCGTCGCATGCGGCCAAGGTGCGTTCCTCGGGCAAGCTGGGCTATTACTGGCAGCTGTTCGCCGGCATGGGCTGGACCAGCATTCACTGGCTGCACAAGATCCAGCAGCCGACCCTGGTGCTGGCCGGCGACGACGACCCGCTGATCCCGCTGATCAATATGCGCCTGCTGGCCTGGCGAATTCCCAATGCCCAGCTACACATAATCGACGACGGTCACTTGTTCCTGATCACCCGGGCCGAAGCCGTTGCCCCGATCATCATGAAATTCCTGCAGCAGGAGCGCCAACGCGCCGTCATGCATCCACGGCCCGCCCCGAGCGCTTGAGCACCTCTATCGCTTGCACCCCCGGCAGGAGCGCCGGGGCATGTCAGCGCCAGTTCGGGTTGGTGTCGCTCTTGCATTGAAACATTGGTTGATGGCCTGACGACGGAGTGTTGCCTGGATGAAAGACAAGCCCGCGAAGCCCGGGGTACCGACCCCCGCTGCCTATCTCAACGTGCGCAGCGCCATCAGTGGCCTGCGCGGTCGCGACCTGCTGTCGACGGTGCACCAGTTGGGGCGCCACGGCCTGCGTCACCCGCTGCACACGGCGCGCCACCTGCTGGCGCTGGGTGGCCAGCTGGGGCGCGTGATGCTGGGCGATACCCCCTACCAGCCCTCGCCACGCGACACCCGCTTCAACGACCCGGCCTGGCAGCTCAACCCGCTGTACCGACGCGGCCTGCAGGCCTACCTGGCCTGGCAGCAGCAGACCTGCCAGTGGATCGACGAGAGCCAGCTGGACGACGATGACCGCGCCCGCGCGCACTTCGTGTTCTCGCTGCTCAACGATGCAATGTCGCCCAGCAACACCCTGCTCAACCCGGCGGCGGTCAAGGAGCTGCTGAACTCCGGCGGGCTGAGCCTGGTGCGCGGCTTGAACCACCTGCTCGACGACCTGCGCCACAACGACGGCCTGCCACGCCAGGTCAACCCGGACGCCTTCGAGGTGGGCAGGAACCTGGCCAGCACCGCCGGCGCGGTGGTGTTTCGCAACGAGCTGCTGGAGCTGATCCAGTACCGCCCGATGAGTGAAAAACAGTACGCCCGGCCCCTGCTGGTGGTACCGCCGCAGATCAACAAGTTCTACATCTTCGACCTCAGCCCGACCAACAGCTTTGTGCAGTACGCCCTCAAGAACGGCCTGCAGACCTTCATGATCAGCTGGCGCAACCCCGACGCCCGGCATCGCGAATGGGGCCTGTCGAGCTACGTGGCGGCGGTCGAGGAAGCCATGAACGTGTGCCGCTCGATCACCGGCAGCCGCGACGTCAACCTGCTCGGCGCCTGTGCCGGCGGGTTGACCATCGCGGCCCTGCAGGGTCACCTGCAGGCCAAGCGCCAGATGCGCCGGGTGCACAGCGCCACCTACCTGGTCAGCCTGCTCGACAGCCAGTTCGACAGCCCCGCCAGCCTGTTCGCCGACGAGCAGACCCTGGAGGCGGCGAAGCGCCGCTCCTACCAGCAGGGCGTGCTGGAGGGCCGCGAGATGGCACGGGTGTTCGCCTGGATGCGCCCCAACGACCTGATCTGGAACTACTTCGTCAACAACTACCTGCTGGGCAAGGCGCCCCCGGCATTCGACATCCTGTACTGGAACAACGACAACAGCCGCCTGCCGGCCGCGCTGCACGGCGATCTGCTGGACTTCTTCAAATTCAACCCGCTGACGCACGCCGACGGCCTCGAGGTATGCGGCACGCCGATCGACCTGCACAAGGTCACGGTGGACAGCTTCCACGTGGCCGGCAGCAACGACCACATCACCCCGTGGGACGCGGTGTACCGCTCGGCCCTGCTGCTGGGCGGCGAGCGGCGCTTCGTGCTGGCCAACAGCGGGCATGTGCAGAGCATCCTCAACCCGCCGGGCCACCCCAAGGCGCATTTTGTCGAGAACCCCAGGCTGAGCAGCGACCCGCGGGCCTGGTACCACGATGCGCAGAAGGTCGAGGGCAGCTGGTGGCCGCAGTGGCTCGACTGGATACAGGCGCGCTCCGGTGCGCAGCGCGAAACCCGCCTGTCGCTGGGCAGCGCCAATTACCCTCCCATGGACCCCGCACCCGGCACCTACGTGCTGGTGCGCTGAGCAAGAAGAACGGATGAAGACCCGCGACCGTATCCTGGAGTGCGCCCTGCACCTGTTCAATCGTCAGGGCGAGCCGAATGTCTCGACGCTGGAAATCGCCAACGAGATGGGCATCAGCCCGGGCAACCTGTACTACCACTTCCACGGCAAGGAGCCGCTGGTGCTGGGCCTGTTCGAGCGTTTCGAGGAGGAGCTGACGCCCCTGCTCGACCCGCCCCTGGAGGTGCGCCTGGATGCCGAGGACTACTGGCTGTTCCTGCACCTGATCGTGGAGCGCATGGCGCAGTACCGCTTTCTGTTCCAGGACCTGTCCAACCTTACCGGGCGCCTGCCCAAGCTGGCGCGGGGCATGCGCACCCTGCTCAATGCGCTCAAGCGCACGCTGGCGGCATTGCTGGCGAGCCTCAAGGCGCATGGGCAGGTGACCAGCGATACCCGCGCACTGGGGCAACTGGTGGAGCAGATCAGCATGACCTTGCTGTTCTCGCTGGACTACCAGCGGATTCTGGCGCGCGAGGGCGAGGTCGGGATCGTGGTGTACCAGGTGATGATGCTGGTGGCGCCGCACCTGGAGGTGGAGTCACGCCTGGCGGCGGAGCAACTGGCCCTGAGGTACCTGGAGGGCTGAGGGTCCCATCGCGGAACAAGCCCGCGCCTGCAAGGAAGGCAGTGATCCCTGTGGGAGCGGGCTTGACCCGCGATGAGGCCAGCACAGGCACCCCACATAAAAACGCCCGGCACACAGGCCGGGCGTTTTCTGTACAGCTACCTCGAGTCAGGCCTGGCTGGCCGGGCTCGAAGGTGCTGGTGCTGCCGACGCGGCTGGCGCCGCAGTGGCCGCCGGGCTTGGCGCCGGTGCCGCACTGGCACTTGG
>OLII01000177.1_pt1 | contig 24982 bp, 23 predicted proteins | sample 1609481 | NCBI WGS metagenome assembly OLII01 (sample SAMN05416859, study PRJEB24817) | seawater metagenome | isolation source: Sea water | place: Canada:Atlantic | collected 2013-11 | reverse complement strand
GAGATCTAGTACGGTCTCGTGGGCTCGGAGATGTGTATAAGAGACAGCAACCAACCCTGCCGCGTCTGCGGCAACGTGATCCTGGCAAGCACCGCAGCGCGCACCGGCGGGTTGTGCATGCCCTGCAAGGGCGGCTACCGGGAGAACATCGAGAACGGCAAGCGCTACGCCCAGGAGCGCAAGCAGTACCTGGCCAGCCCGCAGGCGCTGTACTGGTCTGCGCTGGTCGACCGGGTGTTCCGCACGCCCCAGGGCTTTGCCGGGCTGGCACTGGCCGAGCAGCACTATTACGCGGTCAACGTGCTGCAGGGCGAGGTGTACAACGGCGGTTTCGACCAGTACTTCGGCAACTCCTCGGGCGATCACTACGCCAGCGCGTGCGCGGGGCTGCGCGAACTCGGCGCGTTGCAGACCCTCGCGCTGCTGGAGGAGGCCAAGGGCCTGTTGTTCGGCGCCCAGGCAGTGCCTGCCGAGCAGGGCGAGCGTCAGTTGCGCATGCCCACCTATGCCGATGAGCCCGACCTGGCCTGCGAGGCCGCGCTGGATGCACTGGACACTCGCTTCTACCTCGACCCCGACCAGCTGGAGGAGCGCCTGGTGGCGTATGCGCGGCAACAGCAGCTGTTTGCTGCCGATTAGGTTTCGGGATCCTGTTCTGCCAGGGGCGCGCGGTGTCAGTCGTTGCGGGCCTGCACGGTATCCAGTACCAGCTCCATGCCCTGGGACATCAGCGCGCTGCCCGCGCGCAGCGGTTCGGGTGGCCCAATCGGCTTGAAGCCCAGCGCGGTGTACAGGTGCATGGCAGGGCTGTCCTGAATCGTGACCCCCAGCCGTACCCGCTGCATGTCGTGGCGGCGGGCCCAGTCCAGCGCTGCCTGCAGCAGTGCCCGTCCGGCGCCGCGCCCGCGGCAGGCCGGGTCGACCCACATCTGGAAGATCTCGGCAACGCCGGGCCCTGCACCGGCCAGCTTGCACCACACCAGCCCACAGGGCGCTTCGCCCTCCAGCGCAACAAACGCACGGCCCTGGCCGGAGCTTGCCGCCGCCTGCAAGCGCGCCGACCAGTCTTCATCGGTGCGCGTAGCCTCCGAGCCGTAGGTGCTGCCGAACGCATCCGGCGAGTCCTGCAGTGACTGCAGGCGCAGGTCGCGGTACAGCGGCCAGTGCGAGGGTTCGAGTGCTGTTGTGGCGATCATGCTGCTGTTCACCTTATCCATTGGTATTGCCTCAAGGCGTGTGCAGGGGGTCGCCAGCGACCGCGGTGCGGTCCACCACGCGAATACTGTCACGTCCACCGCGCTTGGAGGCGTAGAGCGCGCTGTCGCTTTGTTCGATCAGGGCCGTGAGGCTGCCCGGCGGCTGGTCGAACAGGTTGGCGCCGATGCTCAGGGTCACCGGCGCAGGCGTGGGGAACAGCTGCGCGGCGGCCTGCCGGAACTGCTCGCGCAAGGCGCCGCCCAGCGCCAGGATACGTTCGGTGGGGGCGTTGTTGAGCAGAATCACGAACTCATCGCCACCCAGTCGCGCCGCCAGGGCGCCGGTGGGCAGCACCGTGCGGATCATCTCGCTCAGGTCGACAAGCAGGCGGTCACCGGCGCTATGCCCGAACAGGTCGTTGACCAGCTTGAAGTTGTCGATATCGATCAGCAGCAACGCTCCGGGCCGCGTGGCCGACACGTCTTCGAGCAGGCGCGGCGCACGGACTTCCAGGGCGCGGCGGTTGTACAGGGCCGTCAGCGGGTCGCGGGCGGCCAGGCGGGCGATGCGTTTTTCTCGCCGGTAGCGCTCTGTGCCGGTCATCGACAGTGCAATCAGCATGATTGCCATGGCGCCTTCCACCAGCGAGATCTGGATGATCTGGCCGCGGAACGCCGCCAGGTCGATCAGCGTGCCGGGCACCACCGCCGTGATCGCCTTGGCCACGTAGAACAGGCCGTGCATCAGCAGCACGTAGCGCAGTTGCACCGCCCCCACGCTCAGCGACTTGCCATGCGGGCGCAGCAGTGCACTGGCCTTGAGCGCCAGCAGCGCCACCAGCAGCGAGTTGACCAGCAGCATCAGCTTGGACCATTGCGGCTCCTCGGGTACCACCAGCAGCGCGAGCCATACCACGAAGACCAGGTACCAGCCCCGCGACAGCTGGGTTTGTGTGAAACGCCCGACACCCAGCAGGAACAGCCAGTGCGCCGTCACCAGCAGGCCATTGGCGAACCAGATACCGATCAGCAGCAGGCCGCTGCTGCGCAGCAGCGCGAGGGTACAGCCCACGGTGATGGTGGCGAACCCGGCGCTCCAGAACAGCAGCGAGGGTTCACGCACGCTGCGCCACTCGATCGCCAGGTACAGCGCGGCGGCCGCGGCGAGGGCGATCGTGATGGTGAGCATCGTGGGTGGGTCTAGCGCCATGGCGAGCGGGCCTGCATGAAGTGCACGGAAAGCGGCGATTGTAAGCGTTTGAATCGGTTTTTCGCAGTGCTTGCGCGAAGCGTTTCAGCCGGCTGTCGCAAACCTGGGCCAGCCTGTCGCGGGCAGTGCAAAAGACCCTATCGACCCTGTGGCCAATGGTCCTCGATTGCGTACCACGGCGCCTTCGAAGCCACCTCCACATGGCGCTGCCTGTCGAACGTCATGGGTGAGTCCAGGGTGCCCAGCGCAATCGAGATCCAGTCGGCATGGTCCCCCTGTGAGCGCGACCAGAACAGCGATGAACCGCAGTCGCCACAGAACTGGCGCGCCACCGACTCGGACGATGCGTACGACTTGAGCCGCTCGCCTCCCTGCAGCAGTTGCAGGTCGTCGCGCCTGACGCTGGCGTAGCTGGCGAACGCCGCCCCGTGGCCCTTGCGGCACTGGCTGCAATGGCAGTGCGAAACCGCCTTGAGGGGCGCGCTGAGCTGATAACGGATGGCGCCGCACAGGCAGGTGCCCTGGTACTGGTGTGTCATGGAAGGTCCAACCCGGTTGCTCGCAATACAGGGCCGACAGTCTAAGCTGATCCCTTGCCCGTCATGCAACACACCCTTTTGCCACCCTGCACCGAGGCCCCGCCCTATGCCGTTGTTTCGCCCTCCCTACGCCAGCGCCCTGGCGCTCTGCCTGTCCTTCGCCTGTACCGGCGCCATCGCTTCCCCCGCCCAGGACCTGCTGGAAAAAGCCAAGGCCGAGCAGTCGAGCTACCTGGATACCCTCAAAACCCTGGTATCGGTGGACACCGGTACCGGCACCCAGCAAGGCCTCACCGACATCGGCGCATTGCTGGTCAAGCGCCTGGAGGCCCTGGGCGCCACGGTGCAGACCAGCGCCGCCACGCCCTCGGTGGGCAGCAACATCGTCGGCACCTTCAAGGGCAGCGGCAGCAAGCGCTTCATGCTGATGGTGCATTACGACACCGTGTTCGGCCCCGGCACCGCCGCCAGGCGCCCGTTTCGCATCGAGGGCGAGCGTGCCTATGGCCCCGGGGTGGCCGACGCGAAGGGCGGGGTGGCGATGATCCTGCATGCGATCAAGCTGCTGCAGGATGTGCGCTTCAACGACTACGCCACCCTGACCGTGCTGTTCAACCCCGATGAAGAAATGGGCTCGCTCGGCTCCCGGCAGATCATTGCCGAGCTTGCGCGCAAGCATGACTACGTCTTCTCCTACGAGCCCCCGAACAAGGACGCGGTGACGGTGGCCACCAACGGCATCAACCAGCTGCTGCTGGAAGTGCGCGGTCGCTCGGCACACGCCGGCTCCGCCCCTGAAGACGGGCGCAACGCCTTGACCGAGCTGGCGCACCAGGTGGTGCAGCTCAAGGACCTGGGCGACCCGGCCAAAGGCACCACGGTCAACTGGACCCTGGCCAAGGCCGGCGAGAAAGCCAACATCATCCCGGCGCTGGCCACCGCCGAAGCCGACATGCGCTATGCCGACCTGTCCGAAAGCGACCGCGTGCTGGCCGACGCGCAACGTATCAGCCAGGCCCGGCTCATCGCCGACACGCAGGTCACGCTGACCCTGCGCAAGGGGCGCCCGCCGCTGGCCAGAAATGAAGGCTCCGCCGCCCTGGCCAGCACTGCCCAGCAGCTGTATGGCCAGATCGATCGCACCCTGGAACCCATCGCCATGCGTTTTGGCACCGACGCCGGCTATGCCTATGTGCCCGGCAGCGCCACGCCGGCGGTGCTCGAAACCATGGGCGTGGTCGGGGCCGGGTTGCACGCCGACGATGAATACATCGAACTGTCCAGCATCGCGCCGCGCCTGTATCTGACGGTGGCGATGATCCGGCACCTCTCGCAGTAGGCTGCACCGCGCCCTCCCGGCACCCGGGAGGGCGGACGGTTTCAGCTGTGGTTGATGTCGCGGTCCTTGGTCTCGGGCAGGAAGAAGGTACCCAGGATGGCGGTCATCACCGCGATCACGATCGGGTACCACAGCCCGTAGTAGATATCCCCCGTGGCCGCGACCATGGCGAACGCCACCGTGGGCAGGAAGCCGCCGAACCAGCCGTTGCCGATATGGTAGGGCAGCGACATCGAGGTGTAGCGGATACGCGCCGGGAACAGCTCCACCAGCCACGCGGCGATCGGCCCGTAGACCATGGTCACGTAGATCACCAGGATGGTCAGCAGCAACAGCACCATGGGGTAGTTGGTCTTGTTCGGGTCGGCCTTTTCCGGGTAGCCGGCGTCCTTCAGGGCCGCGCCCAGGGTGGCGGCGAAGGCATCGTTCTGCGTCTTGAAGTCGGCGGCCGGCAGGCGGCTGCCGTCGAAGCTGGGCACCACCGTGCTGCCGATGCGCACCTGCGCCACGCTGCCGGGCTCGGCCTTTTCGTTCACGTAGGGGATCGCGCGCTTGGCCAGCACGCTCTTGGCCACGTCGCACGAACTGGTGAAGCGCGCCTTGCCCACCGGGTCGAACTGGAACGAACACTGCGCCGGGTCGGCGACCACCGTCACCGGGTTGCGTGCCTGGGCACTGAACACGTCGGGGTTGCCGTACTGGGTCAGCGCATGAAAGATCGGGAAGTAGGTCAGCGCCGCCAGGATGCAGCCGGCCATGATGATGCCCTTGCGCCCGATGCGGTCGGACAGGCTGCCGAAGATGACGAAGAACGGCGTGCCGATCAGCAGCGAACCGGCAATCAGCAGGTTGGCGGTCTGCGGGTCGATCTTGAGCGTCTGCAACAGAAAGAACAGCGCATAGAACTGCCCGGTGTACCACACCACCGCCTGGCCGGCGGTACCGCCGAGCAGCGACATGATCACCACCTTGAGGTTGTCCCAGCGGGCGAACGACTCGGTCAGCGGCGCCCTGGATGCCTTGCCTTCGGCCTTCATCCGGTTGAATACCGGCGACTCGCTCAGTTGCAGGCGGATGTACACCGACACGATCAGCAGCAGAATCGACAGCAGGAATGGTATGCGCCAGCCCCACGCCTCGAACGCCTCGGTGCCCAGCACGGTACGGCACGCCAGAATCACCAGCAGCGACAGGAACAGCCCCAGCGTGGCGGTGGTCTGGATCCACGAGGTGAAGAAGCCGCGCTTGCCGGGCGGTGCGTGCTCGGCCACGTAGGTGGCGGCGCCGCCGTATTCACCGCCCAGCGCCAGGCCTTGCAGCAGGCGCAGGGTGATCAGGATCACCGGGGCCGCCACGCCGATGCTCGAGTAGCTGGGCAACAGGCCCACCACCGCGGTGGACACGCCCATGATCACGATGGTGATGAGGAAGGTGTGCTTGCGTCCGATCATGTCGCCCAGGCGGCCGAACACGATGGCGCCGAACGGCCTTACCGCAAACCCGGCGGCGAAGGCGAGCAGGGCGAAGATGAAGGCAGTGGTTTCGTTGACCCCGGCAAAGAAGTGCTTGGCGATGATCGCCGCCAGGGAGCCATACAGATAGAAGTCGTACCACTCGAACACGGTGCCCAGGGACGAGGCAAAGATGACCTTGCGTTCCTCTTTGGTGATCCCGCGCCTGGGCGCACTGCCTGTGGAAGTGCTGTCGATTGTCGCCATGAGTTTTCTCCGGATTGTTGTTGTAGGCCGGAACACCCACTGCCACTTCACCCAAGCCCTGGGGCTGATGTCATCGGACTACGCAATGCGCACAGACACCTCGCAGCGCTGCCCGCTCGTTTGAAGCATAATCAGCTTCGCGCAGATATCCACTCGCCGACGGTTGGCCGGACGGCAGGAGGGGCTGCAATAACCAGACGTGATGAGAAAGGGACACGCAATGCCGCAAAATGCTGACGACTCGTTCTACGACCGCGCCGACGCCCATATAGAGCTGTCCAACGAGCAGCTCGGGCAGGTCCAGGACCTGGGCAAGGTGAGTGCCTCGATGATGTTCGGCACCACCCGGTTCAATGCCTGGGTGAGTGCGCGCAACTTCAAGTCGGGGGAAGAAATGGCGCAGGCACGCGAGGCGATGCTCACGTACTTCTGCGACCAGTACCGGATGATGCTCGAAGACAACCTGGACGACCATATCAACAACTTTGCGACATACATGCAGGGTTCGGCCAAGTAACGCGTTGCCCGCTTCGCCGGCAACGCCGGCTCCTACAAGGAAGAACCGTTATGGCAGGTGAATACAATCTGGCGCTGGTGATTGCCGCGGCGCTCAGCGCGCTGGCGGCCGTGCTGCACGTGGGTACGATCATCGCGGGGCCGACCTGGTATCGCCTGTTCGGGGCGGGTGAGCGCTTCATCCGGGCGGCGGAGGCGGGCCGGACCTTTCCGGCGGTGGTCACGGCAGCGATTGCGCTGGTGCTGCTGAGCTGGGCGGCCTTTGCATTGTCGGGGGCGGGCGTGATCGCGCCGCTGCCGTTGCTGCTGCCGGCGTTGTGCGCGATCACGCTGGTGTACCTGCTGCGCGGTATCGCCGGACCCTTCGTGCTGGCCAATACCGGGCGCAGCCAGCGCTTCATCGTGGTGAGCTCGCTGGTGTGCCTGGGGTTCGGGGTGGTGCACCTGGTGGGGCTGGTGCAGGTCTGGGGCCGCCTGGGCTGATCCGCGAATGGCCGGGCGGGAGCGCCGGGCCGGTGCCGCCACCCGGTCGGCCTCAGGCCTGTGCAGCCACACTGGCCATGAACAACCCCAGTTTTTTCTGGAAGTCGGCCACCTGCTGGTTGCCGGTGTCCTCGTTGCAGCGCAGCTCCCATTTCAGGCGTGATGCCTGGCGCTGCACCGCATCGCACTCGGTATCCAGTTGCACCAGCCGGTTCAACTGTTCGCCGCGTTGCCCGGCCTGCTGGCTCAGCTCCACGAACCGCCAGGATTTGCCCGGCTGGATGTGGGTCTTGCGATAGCTGACCTGCAACGTGGGGCGTTCATCGTGCAGGTTGAGGTTGAGGTAGAACTTGATCTGCTTTTTCAGCACGCTCTGCAGGTTGAGATCGTCCACCACCTCGCGACGGCCGCTCAGGTAGTCCTCGATGAACGGCAGGTTGTCGCGGTTCTGCTCACTGAAGGTCGCCGGTTCGATCAGTGCCGGGGTCAGGTTGACGGCAATCTTCTCGAATTCCAGAAAGTAGGTGTGGATGTCGTCGAGCAGCGCCTTGCGCTCGTCGTGAAGCCGCTGCAGGTGCTGTTCGCTGTCGTGCAGTGCCTGGGCCAGCGCCGGCGATGTCTTGTCCGGGCTGTGCTTGCCCTGCAACGAGCGGAAGGCATAGCGGGCGAGGAAGTCGGACAGTGCCTCTTCCCCCCGGGCCGCCAGTGCCACTGCCTGGGCCTGCAGGTCGGCGGCCGCGCCCTCGAGGTCGCAATTGCGGAGCTTGGTCAACAAGGTGGTGAGTGTCGCTTGATCCATATGCAGCCCTCCCTTTGGCTGCCTCGCACAGTACTGCACCTGAGCGCCGGCCTGCCAGTGTCGGTGAAGCAGGTTGTTTCGGCGGCAATCATAAAAATCCACCGCAAGCTAATGAGAAGTATTACCATGCACGACTCCCGTCAGCCTGCGTCCCGGAACCCTGCCGATGCATCCACTTTCCAGCACCCACCATGCGGTGGGCGAACTCTACGTTCAACACCACAGCTGGTTGACGCAGATGCTGCGCCGCAAGCTGGGCAACCGGGAGCAGGCGCTGGACCTGGCGCAGGACACCTTCGTGCGCATCCTGCGCAGCGAGGCACCGCCGGTGTACCGCGAGCCGCGCGCCTACCTCACCACCGTGGCCAGCCGCCTGTGCATCCAGTACTTTCGGCGCCATGCGCTGGAGAAGGCCTACATGGAGTCGCTGGCGCATCTTGAACCGGCGCTGGTGCCGTCCCCGGAAACTCGCCTGCTGGTGCTCGAGGCGCTGGATGCGGTGGGCCAGGTGCTCGATGGGCTGGGCAGCAAGGTGCGCGAGATCTTCCTGCTGTCACAGCTTGACGGTCTGACCTACGCGCAGATCGCCGAACACCAGGGCCTGACGGTGAACGTGGTGCAAAAGGCCATGCTCAAGGCCTACCGCCACTGCTATGCGGCGGTCTACGGCGCATGAGCCGCTTCGCCCGGATCGACAACCAGCCGCTGGACCCCGGCGTGGTAGAGCAGGCCATGCTGTGGATGGTCACCCTGCAGTCGGGTGTCAGCAGCCTGGCCGAGCAGCAGGCCTGCCAGCACTGGCGCAATGAAAACCCCCAGCATGAACTGGCCTGGCAGCGTCTTGCCGGGCTCACCCATGACCTGCGCCAGGGCACCAGGACGTTACCGGCCGCCGGCGCGCGCGGATTGCTGCAGGCACGTGGCACTGCGTCGCGGCGCAATGTGCTCAAGGGCTTCGCCGGGCTGGGGGTGGTACTGGCGGCTGGCCTGAGCGTGCGTGAGCGGGTGCTGCTGCCGGAACTGTTCAGTGACTACCGCACCGCCACCGGCGAGCGTCATCACGTGGCGTTGTCTGGCGAGGTGGAGCTGACCCTGGATACCCGCACCGGCGTGGATGCGCACGCAGACGTGCTGGCGCTCAACCTGGGGCGGATCATGCTCACCCTGGGGCAAGGTGCTTCGCTGGCGGTGCGCACCGCCAATGGCTGGGTACGCCCCGAGCCCGCCTCGCGGCTGGTGGTCAGCCAGGGCCTGCCCGGGGTGTCGGGTACCCAGGTGCAGGTGCTGGCAGGCAGTGCCTCGATCGCCTGGGCCGGCAGCACCCGCATGACCTTGAGCGCCGGCCAGCAGGTGGCGTTCGGGCAGCAGGTCGGCAGTGTCGAACCCCTCGACGCGGGCGCCCAGGCCTGGGTTGACGGCCTGCTGATTGCCGAGCGCATGCCACTGGGCCAGGTGTTGGCCCAGCTCGACCGCTACCGGCGCGGCGTACTGCGCTGCGATCCGGCGGTGGCGGCCTTGCAGGTGTCGGGTTCGTTCTCCCTCGATCGGCCCGATGCCAGCCTCGACCTGCTGGCCAGTGTGTTGCCGATACGGGTACAGCGTGTGTTCGGCTACTGGGCAAACGTGGTCGTGGCCTGAGAACGATTATTTTTAACAGCGGCGGCAGTTTTTTCCATCTCATGCATCAAGACCAGGGAAGACGCTGAAAAACAGCGCATCGCCAACACCCTCAACCCATGGAATTGTTTATGCACAGCCGCCTCACTCCGCTTGCCGGTGCCTTGCGCACGGCCATCCTCGGGCTTTCCCTCGTATGCGCCAGCCAGGGCGTACTGGCCGGCACCGATGCCCACGCCACCCACACCTTCCATATCGGCGCCGGCAACCTCGATCGCGTGCTCGGCGCATTCGGCCAGCAGGCCGGGGTGATGATCGCGGTCGACTCGGCCCTGACCCAAGGCATCCACAGCAGCGGCCTGGACGGCAGCTACGCCATCGCCGAGGGCCTGGAGCGGCTGCTCGCAGCCAAGGGCCTGCAGGCGATGTCCGAAGGCGAGGGCTACCGGGTAATGCCAAGGCTGGCCACCGGCAGTGCGCAGCTGGAGCTGCAGGCCACCGAAGTCAGCGCCAACCAGCTGGGCACCATCACCGAAGGCACCGGCTCCTACACGCCGGGCACCATCGCCACCGCCACGCGCATGGTGCTGACCCCGCGGGAAACCCCGCAATCGATCTCGGTGGTCACGCGCCAGGCCATGGACGATTTCGGCCTGAACGCCATCGACGATGTGATGCGCCACACCCCCGGCATCACCGTGTCGACCTACGACAGTGAACGTACCAACTACTATTCGCGCGGCTTCTCCATCGTCAACTTCCAGTACGACGGCATCCCGACCCTGCGTGACGCGCAGTACTCGGCCGGGCAGACCCTTACCGACATGGCGATCTATGACCGGGTCGAGGTGCTCAAGGGCGCCACCGGCCTGCTCACCGGCGCGGGCGGCCCCGGTGGCACGATCAACCTGATCCGCAAGAAGCCGACGGCCGACTTCAGGGGGCATGTGGACCTGGGCGCCGGCTCCTGGGACAACTACCGCTCGGAGATCGACCTCAGCGGCCCGCTGACCGACAGTGGCAACGTGCGGGGCCGGGCGGTGGCCGCCTATCAGGACAAGCACTCGTTCATGGACCATTACGAGCGCAAGACCAGCGTGTACTACGGCATCCTGGAAGTGGACCTGGACGAAGACACCCTGCTGACCCTGGGCGCCGACTACCAGGACAGCGACCCCAGGGGCTCGGGCTGGTCGGGCAGCCGTCCGGTGTACGACTCCCAGGGCAACCTCATCAGCCTGCCGCGTTCGTTCAACAATGGCGCCAAGTGGAGCAGTTGGGAGCAGTACTCGCGCACGCTGTTCGCCACCCTGGAGCATCGCCTGGCCAATGACTGGGTCATCAAGGGTCAGTACAACCACCAGATCAATGGTTATGACGCGCCACTGGGCTCGGTGTCGCCCGACACCCCGACCGTGTCGTCGATCTATTCGCGCAAGTACACCGGCGAAACCACCAGCGACAGCGGCGACCTCTACGCCACCGGGCCGTTCAGCCTGTTCGGGCGCGAACACCAACTGGTGGTGGGTGGCTCGGTGTCCAGCTCGCACTGGAAGGGCGACAACTACAACAACGTCACCTACTTCGACAACGAATACGATCTGGAGAGCTGGCACGGTCAGGCCATCGAGCCGGACTGGGGCTCGGTGACAAAGCGCAACGACGAAACCACCCGGCAAAGTGGCGGCTACCTGACTGCGCGCTTCAGTGTCACCGATGACCTTTCGCTGCTGCTGGGCAGTCGCCTGGAAAACTTTCAGGTCACCGGCACCAGCGACAGCCAGGAGAGCGGACGGCTGGTGCCCTATGCCGGGGTGGTGTACGACCTCAACAGCAACTTCTCTGCGTATGCCAGCTACACCGATATCTTCCTGCCGCAGACGGCCTACCGTGACAGCCGCAACAGGATGCTCGAGCCCAACGAGGGCCAGAACTACGAGGTGGGCATCAAGGGTGAGTTCTACGACGGTCGCCTGAACACCAGCCTGGCCTACTTCGAAGTGCACGAAGATAACCGCCCGCAGGCCGACACGTTCTACAACGCCAGGCCAACCAACCCCGACATCGACTACGCCTACATGGGCATCAAGTCCAGAACCAAGGGCTACGAGGCGGAGGTGTCCGGGGAGCTGGCGCCCGGCTGGCAGGTGCAGGCCGGCTACACGCACAAGGTCAGCCGCGACCAGGGCGGGGCCAAGGTAGCTACCTGGGAGCCCGAAGATCAGCTCAACCTCTACACCACCTACAAACTTGGCGGGCGCCTCGACAAGCTCACCGTGGGCGGTGGGGCACGCTGGCAGGGCAAGGGCTGGCAGGTCCTCAACAACTACGCCAAGGGCACCAATGACACCTTCACCCAGACCCCGTACTGGCTGGTCGACCTGATGGCGCGCTACCAGTTCACCGAGCACCTGTCGGCGTCGGTCAATGTCTACAACCTGTTCGACAAGTACTACTACACCAACATCGGCTTCTATAACTCCTCGTACTACGGTGACCCGCGCAACGTGATGTTCAGCACTCGCTGGGACTTCTGACGTCCAGGCCCGCTCCCGTGTGGGGGCGGGTTCGACCTGCGATGGGTGCACCCGAAAAATCCGCGTCGGGCAAAAATCACTTCCGAGCTTTCGATTCCCGTGCAGTGAAGGCACAATGCGTGTCCTTTTTTTGGCCGGCCTTGCCGGGGGCCTCGAAATGATCAAGACGCCGTACTACCTCATCGACAAAACCAAGCTGCTGCACAACATGCAGAAGATCGCCTATGTGCGCGAACAGTCCGGGGCCAAGGCCCTGCTGGCGCTCAAGTGCTTCGCCACCTGGTCGGTGTTCGACCTGATGCAGCAGTACATGGACGGCACCACCTCGTCCTCGCTCTACGAGCTCAAGCTCGGCCGCCAGAAGTTCGAAGGCGAGACCCACGCCTACAGCGTGGCCTGGGCCGACGATGAAATCGACGAGATGATCGAGAACTGCGACAAGATCATCTTCAACTCCATCGGCCAGCTGCAGCGCTATGCCCAGGCCACCGAAGGCAAGGTGCGCGGCCTGCGCGTCAACCCGCAGGTGAGCAGCTCGGACTACCTGCTGGCCGACCCGGCGCGCCCGTTCAGCCGCCTGGGCGAATGGGACCCGGTCAAGATCGATGCGGTCATGTCGCAGATCTCCGGCTTCATGTTCCACAACAACTGCGAGAACGGCGATTTCGGCCTGTTCGACCAGATGCTCAACACCATCGAAGAGCGCTTCGGCGAGCTGCTGCACAAGGTCGAGTGGGTGAGCCTGGGCGGCGGTATCCACTTCACCGGCGAAGACTATGCACTGGATGCATTCTGCGCGCGCCTGAAGGCGTTCTCGCAGAAGTACGGCGTGCAGGTGTACCTGGAGCCGGGCGAAGCGGCGATCACCCAGAGCGCTTCGCTGGAAGTGACCGTGCTCGACACCCTGTACAACGGCAAGCACCTGGCCGTGGTCGACAGCTCCATCGAGGCGCACATGCTCGACCTGCTGATCTATCGCCTCAACGCCAAGCTGGCGCCCAGCGAGGGTGAGCACACCTACATGGTATGCGGCAAATCCTGCCTGGCCGGGGACATCTTCGGCGAGTATCAATTCGATCGTCCGCTGGCCATCGGCGATCGGCTGTCGTTCATCGACGCGGCAGGCTACACCATGGTCAAGAAAAACTGGTTCAACGGTTTGAAGATGCCATCCATCGTAGTGAAACAACTTGACGGTACTGTCGAGGTGGTTCGCGAATTTGGTTTTGACGACTACCTGTCCAGCCTCTCGTAAGCTGGCGGAAAGGAGAGATAAAGAAATTGAAGAAAAACGTTCTTATCATTGGTGCAGGAGGTGTCGCCAAGGTGGTGGCCCACAAGTGCGCGCAGCACAACGACGAACTCGGTCGTATTGCCATCGCGTCACGCAACATCTCCAAATGCCAGGCCATCATCGACAGCGTCAAGGCCAAGGGTAGCCTGAAGGTACCCGCCGACATCACGGCCTTTTCGCTCAATGCTCTGGATGTCGAGGCAACCAAGGCGCTGATCCGCGAAACCGAATCGCAGATCGTGATCAACGTCGGTTCCGCCTTCCTCAACATGTCGGTGCTGCGTGCCTGCATCGATACCGGCGTGGCCTACCTGGACACCGCCATTCACGAAGAACCGGGCAAGATCTGCGAGACGCCGCCCTGGTATGGCAACTACGAGTGGAAGCACCTCGAGGAATGCCAGCAGAAGAACATCACCGCCATTCTTGGCGTGGGCTTCGACCCGGGTGTGGTCAATGCCTATGCAGCACTGGCGCAACAACAGTATTTCGACCGCATTGATTCGATCGACATTCTCGACGTCAATGCCGGCTCCCATGGCAAGTATTTCGCCACCAATTTCGACCCGGAAATCAATTTCCGCGAATTCACCGGACAGGTGTGGAGCTGGCAGAACAGCCAGTGGACCAGCAACACCATGTTCGAAGTCAAGCGTACCGACGACCTGCCGGTGGTGGGTTCGCAGAACCTGTACCTGACCGGCCATGACGAAGTGCACTCGCTGTCCAAGAACCTCGACGTGCCGAACGTGCGTTTCTGGATGAGCTTCGGCGAGCACTACATCAATGTGTTCACCGTACTGAAGAACCTGGGCCTGCTGTCCGAGCAACCGGTGAAGACCGCCGAGGGCCTGGAAGTGGTGCCGCTCAAGGTGGTCAAGGCCGTGCTGCCGGATCCGTCTTCGCTGGCGCCGGGCTACACCGGCAAGACCTGCATTGGCGACCTGGTCAAGGGCACCAAGGACGGCCAGCCACGCGAAGTGTTCATCTACAACGTGGCTGATCACGAAGAGGCCTATGCCGAGACCGACAGCCAGGGCATCTCCTACACCGCGGGCGTGCCGCCGGTGGCGGCGGCCCTGCTGGTGGCCCGTGGCGAGTGGGACGTGCAGCGCATGGCCAACGTCGAGGAACTGCCGGCCGAGCCGTTCCTGAAGGCGCTGGACGTGATGGGCCTGCCGACCCGCATCAAGGACGAGAACGGCGATCGTCCCTGGAACTGATGGGTTCAGGCTGACAAAAAAAGGGGGGCGCCGTGATGGCGTCCCCCTTTTTTGTCTGATAGTTCGTGGCGATCGGTCTTGCGAGCGCTGCGCGCTCGATCGCGGGTCAAGCCCGCTCCCACAGGAAATGTGCGCTGGGTTCGGACCCAGTGATGTTCTCTGTGGGAGCGGGCTTGACCCGCGATAGGCACCAACCTCTATCTATTTACGGCGTGCCAGCATCGGGGTTCGCGGCGGTATCAAGCGCTTTGAACCCGTAGCCTCGAACGCCGAGGCCAGGCGCAGCAACGCCGAGTCATCATACGCCCGCCCGGCGAAGGTCAGCCCCACCGGCATGCCGATGTCCGCCATCACCCCCATCGGCACCGTCACCGTCGGCACCCCAAGGTGACGGATCGCCAGGTTGCCGTTGGCCACCCACACCCCGTTGCTCCAGGCAATATCCGCCGAGGCGGGGTTTACATCGGCATCGGCCGGGGCCACATCGGCCACCGTCGGGAACAGCACCGCATCCAGCCCCAGCCTGTCCATCCAGTCTTCCAGGTCGATGCGCCGCGTCTGCTCCAGCCCGCGCAGGCCATCGGGCAGGGTAGCGATCTGGTCCCACGGCGTGATGCCGCGCTCGGCCATGCGCACATACTCGTCCATGCCCGCCGCCAGGTCGCCCTCGCGGTTGGGCAGGGTGCCGGGGTCGTGGGGGAAGATCTTCGGCCCGTCCACGTCCACCAGGCGGTTGAGCTGCGGGTCGCCGTTGGCCTGCAGGAAGTCGTCGAAGGCCCAGGCCGTCAGGTCCCACAGTTCATGGTGCAGGAATGCCTTGGACACCAGGCCCCGATTGAACACGGTGGGGGCACCTGGGCGGTCGCCCTCGCAGTTCGATACCAGCGGGAAATCCACTTCGAGCACCTCGGCGCCGGCCGCTTCCAGTGCCTTGCGCGCCGCCTCCCACAGTGCGATCACCGAGGGCCGCGTGTTGATGCGCTGGCCGGTCGGGCCGCCGATGCCAGGGCTGTCCGAGGTGCCGGCATCCGGGTCCTTGTTGATGTACATGCGCGGGATGCCGAAGCGCTTGCCGGCCAGCGCTGCGCTGTCCGCCGCCAGTTGCGGGTAGGCGGCGGGGCGCACCGAGGCCACGCTGGGGATCGGCACCCAGGGCTGCAGGCGCCACAGGTCGCCACGGGTGTCGGGGTCTTCGGCCACCACCACGTCGAGCACTTCGAGCAGGTCGGCCATGGTGCGGGCGAAGGGCACCACCACGTCCATGGTCGGCGTCAGCGGCCAGTTGCCGCGCACCGAGATCACCCCGCGCGAAGGGGTGTAGGCGCACAGGCCATTGTTGGAGGCCGGGCCGCGGCCGCTGGACCAGGTTTCCTCGGCCAGGCCGAACGCGGCGAAGCTGGCCGCCGTGGCCGTGCCCGCGCCGTTGGACGAGCCCGAGGCGAAGGGTGCGGTGAGGTAGGCGGCGTTGTACGGGCTTTCGGCCCGGCCATACACGCCGCGCTGCATGCCGCCATTGGCCATTGGAGGCATGTTGGTCTTGCCCAGGCAGATCGCCCCGGCGCCGCGCAGGCGCTCGATGGTGAAGGCGTCGCGGTAGGCCACCAGGTTGGCGAAGGCCGGGCTGCCGGAGGCGGCGGTCATGCCCTTGACCAGGTAACTGTCCTTGGCGGTGTAGGGGATGCCGTCGAGCGGGCCGAGGGGTTTGCCCTGGGCACGACGCTCGTCGGATGCCTGGGCTTCGCGCAGGGCTTCGGGGTTGCGCACCACCACCGCATTGAGCGCGGTGGGCGTGTCTGCGCCGTCGTAGGCATCGATGCGGGCGAGGTAGGCCTTCACCAGCTCGACCGAGGTGGTCTGGCCCGATTCGAGGGCGGCGCGCAGCTGCGCAATGGAAACTTCGGTGACTTCGATCATGCGGTGGTTACCAGCGGCCAAAGGGGTCATGAGTGATGGCGGGAATCATAGCGGTTTAAGGTTCAGGTGTCCGCCCGGCGAGGGCCCTGGCAGATGACCTCAGATCACCTGTGCGCTGAAAAACCATCCTTTGTAAAGGCCTGCCTGCGTGCCGCCTAATCGCCTCCGACCGCGCCCTGCGCGGCAATCGCTCACTAAAACAAGTAAAGGCGAAGTCATGCACGAAGACGCAGGTTTGTTACTGATATTGATGGCGGCCATCGGCCTGATCGTGGTGCTGGTGGTCAGGTTTCGGGTGCACTCGTTCCTGGCCCTGATGCTGGCCAGTTTTGTGGTGGGCGCCGGGGCCGGCATGCCGCTGCCGGCCATCGCCGATTCGTTCGAGAAGGGCATGGGCGGCACCCTGGGTTTTCTTGCGGCGGTGATCGGCCTGGGCAGCATCCTGGGCAAACTGCTGGAGGTGTCGGGCGGCGCCGAACGCATTGCGCGCTCGCTGCTCGACGCCCTGGGTGAACAGCGCACGGCGTGGGCCATGATGCTGGTGGGCTTCGTGGTGGGCATACCGGTGTTTTTCGAAGTCGGTTTCGTGTTGCTGATACCACTGATCTACGTGGTGGCCCGCCAGACCCGGCTCAACATCCTCTACGTCGGCCTGCCACTGGCCGTATCGCTGATGACCGTGCACTGCATGCTGCCGCCGCACCCGGCGGCAATGGCCATCACCCAGCTGCTGGGGGGCGACGTGGGCAAGGTGATCCTGTACGGGCTGATCGTCGGCCTGCCGACCGCGGTGATTGCCGGCCCGGTATGGGCCACGCTGGTGTGCCCGCGGCACGCTGCGCCCGACGCGCAGGCCGCGGCAGAGCCTGCCGCCACGCCAGCCGCTGGCCAGTCGATGCCGGGCCTGGGCCTGACCCTGCTGGTGATTCTGCTGCCGCTGCTGCTGATGGTGGGCAAGACCCTGGCCAGCATGACCCTGGCGCCCGAGGCCGGGCTGTACCGGCTGATGATGTTCCTCGGCAACCCGCTCACTGCCCTGGCCATCGCGGTGTGCTTCGCCTACTGGGCGCTGGGCCTGCGCCGTGGCCTGGGCATGGCGCGGTTGCAGGCGCTGACTGCCGGCTCCTTCACCCCGCTGGCCAGTATCCTGTTGATCATCGGTGCCGGCGGTGCCTTCAATGGCGTACTGATCGACAGCGGGGTCGGCAAGGTACTGGCCAGCACCCTGTCGCAGTGGGACCTGAACCCGATCCTGCTGGCCTGGTTCGTCGCCGGGCTGATGCACCTGGCGGTCGGCTCGGCCACCGTGGCAATGGTCAGCGCCGCCGGCATGGTGCTGCCGCTGCTGGACGCGATGCCGGGGCAGAACCGCGAGATCGTGATCATTGCCATTGGCGCCGGCGCGATTGGCTGGACTACCGTCACCGACTCGGCGTTCTGGGTGGTCAAGGAATACCTGGGCGTGTCGCTGGGCGAGGCGCTCAAAAAATTCACCGCCGCGACACTGCTGGCTTCGGTCGTGGCCCTGGGCATGACCCTGTTGCTGTCGCACTGGGTATGAGCCTGCCCGTACTACCGTCACTTTTCTGGAGAACCGCATGATTCACGACAAGACCCTGGACCAGTGGCAGCACAGCCACCCCTTGATCGCCGACCTGGTGCGCCTGCAACCGACCACCTGGTTCAACCCGGGCCTGGCCCCGACAGCGCAGGCGCTGGGCGACGTGCCGCTGACCCTGGCCGATGTGGACGACGCCAGCGCGCGGCTGGAGCGTTTTGCCAGCTACATTGCCTCGGCCTTCCCGCAGACGGCGGTGAGCAAGGGCATCATCGAGTCGCCCCTGCTGCCGTTGGCGCAGGTGCAGGCCGCGCTGTGCGCCGAAGCGCAGGTACCCGTGCAGGGCGCGCTGTGGCTCAAGGCCGACAACCTGCTGCCGATCTCCGGCTCGATCAAGGCGCGTGGCGGTATCTACGAGGTGCTCAAGCACGCCGAAGACCTCGCATTGGCGGCGGGCATCCTGCAGCCTGGGGATGACTACGCGAGCCTCGACAGCGACCGCGCGCGGGCATTTTTCGGCCAGTACAGCGTGGCGGTCGGCTCCACCGGCAACCTGGGCCTGTCCATCGGCATCATGAGTGCGCGCCTGGGCTTCAAGGCCAGCGTGCACATGTCGGCCGACGCCCGGCAGTGGAAGAAGGACCGCCTGCGCAGTTGCGGGGTGGAGGTGATCGAGTATGCGTCCGACTACAGCGTGGCGGTGGAGCAGGGGCGCCAGCAGGCCGAGGCCGACCCGCGCTGCCATTTCGTCGATGACGAGAACTCCATCAACCTGTTCCTCGGCTACGCGGTGGCGGCGCGTCGCCTGCAACGCCAGCTTGAAGCGGCGGGCATCAGGGTGGATGCCGAGCACCCGCTGTTCGTCTACCTGCCATGCGGCGTTGGTGGTGGCCCTGGCGGGGTGGCATTCGGTCTGAAGCAGATCTTCGCCGACGCGGTGCACTGCGTGTTCGCCGAGCCGACCCATTCGCCCTGCATGCTGCTGGGGGTGTACACCGGGCTGCACGAGCAGGTCAGCGTGTACGACTTCGGCATCGACAACCGCACCGCCGCCGACGGCCTGGCGGTGGGGCGCCCGTCCGGGTTTGTCGGGCGCTCCATGCAGCGCCTGATCGACGGCTATTACACCGTTCCCGACGAGCAGCTGTATCAGCAACTGGCGCAACTCGAAGCCATCGAGGGCCATCGCCTGGAACCCTCGGCGCTGGCCGGGCTGCCGGGGTTCCTGCGGGTGACCGGGGAACGGCAGGGCTATCGCCAGCGCCTGGGCCTGAGCGCGCAGCGCCTGGCCAATGCCACGCACCTGGTGTGGGGCACCGGCGGCAGCATGGTGCCGGACGATGAAATGCAGGCGTATCTGGCGCAGGGCCGTACACTGCTGGCCGGACACTAGCGGAACCTGCCCCGATGCTGAACCTGCCCCCGCGTTTGAGCGCACGCCTGAACAGCTCGCAATTTGCCAACCTGCACACCTTTCTGGTGGCGGCGCGGCACCTGAGCTTTGCCCAGGCAGCCGAGGAGCTGTGCCTGACCCCCAGTGCGGTGAGCCACCGTATCGCCCGCCTGGAGCAGGCCCTGGCGCTGCGCCTGTTCGAGCGGCTGACCCGGCGCATACGCCTGACAGCCGAGGGCGAGCGGGTGTTCGCGATACTGCAGGGGGTGATGGAGCAGCTGGGCGATGCCCTGGAGCCATCGCCCGAGGCCGAGCTGCGCGGGGCGGTGGCGTTGTATGCGCGCCCGTCCGCAGCGCAATGCTGGCTGGTGCCGCGCCTGGCCGACTTCCACCAGCGCTACCCGAATATCGCGCTGGACGTGCGGGTGGGCAACGATGCGGTCGACTTTCGCACGCACAACATCGACCTGGCGCTGCTGTACGCCAATGGCGAGTTTCCCGGCCTGGTCAGCCATGCGCTGATGAGCGAGACCATCGCCCCGGTGTGCAGCCCGCGCTATGCCGAGCTGCACCAGCTGTTCGACAACCCTGCCAATCTGCGCCAGTGCACCTTGCTGCACGATGCACTGGCCTGGGAAAACGCGGTGTTCGATGCCGAGTGGCAACTGTGGGCTGGCCAGCAGGGGCTGCTGGACGCCTTGCCGCAGCGCGGCCTGACCTTCGATCGGTCGGACCTGTGCGTGACGGCGGCCATCCACCACGCCGGTATCGCCATCGGCCGCCAGCACCTGGTGCAGGCGCGTATCGACCAGGGCGAGCTGGTGCTGCCGTTCGGCGGGTTTTCCCAGCCGGGGCGCTATGACTACTTTCTGGTTCACCCGCCGCGCGACCCGTTGCCCCGGCGGGTGCAGGTACTGATCGACTGGCTCAAGGGTTGCGCCGCGGGCGACTAGACTGCAGAGGTCTGTCGCTTTTCTGTGGAGAACCACGATGAACAGCAAGAACACGATCTGCCTCTGGTACGACGGCGCGGCGCTGGAGGCTGCCACCTTTTACGCCAGCATCTTTCCCGACAGCGCGGTGGGCGCCGTGCACCGTGCCCCCGGCGACTTCCCTGCCGGCAAGCAGGGCGATGTACTGACCGTGGAGTTCACGGTCATGGGCATCCCGTGCCTGGGCCTCAATGGCGGCTCGGCCTTCCATCACAGCGAGGCGTTCTCGTTCCAGGTGGCCACCGACGACCAGGCCGAGACCGACCGCCTGTGGCAGGCGATCATCGGCAACGGCGGCCAGGCCAGCGTGTGCGGCTGGTGCAAGGACAAGTGGGGGCTGTCGTGGCAGATCACCCCGCGCGCGCTGACCGCCGCGATCACTCACCCCGACCCGGCTGCGGCCAAGCGTGCCTTCGACGCGATGATGCAGATGGACAAGATAGACATCGCTGCCATCGAGGCCGCCTTGCGCCCCCAGGCACCGACGCGAGAGTAAATTCGCCGACAACTGCACAACAGGCTTTGTGACGCGCGTGTGTGCGGGCATAGTAGCGCCCGCACGCCAGCGCGCGCGTGCGTCACTATAAAACGAGCGGTTCGGCATGCGCCCCTTCGGGCCGGTGCATGACAAGATCGCCACACGAAGGAGGCTGTGCCTTGTCAACCGTAGAGAAGCATCTATCCAGGCTCGCGTGGAGCGACGTCTGGGCTGGCTTCAAGCAACTCTTGCCGATTTCCCTGTTCGTCGTGGTGTTCGGTGTGGCCTTCGGCCTCGCTGCAGCCCAGACCGGGCTGGGGGACGCGGCGACTCTGCTGATGAGCGCACTGGTGTTCGCCGGCGCCTCGCAGTTCGCCGCGCTGGAACTGTGGGGCGAGCAGGTACCGCTGGTGCCGCTGATTATCACCGTGTTCGCCATCAATGCCCGTCACCTGCTGATGGGCGCCACGCTGTACCCCTGGCTGCGCGAGCTGCCCACTGCTCGGCGCTACGGCGTGATGCTGGTGGTGTCCGACGCCAACTGGGCGATGGCCATGCAGGCATTGAACGCCGGCAAGCCGGGCCTGGGCCTGGTGCTGGGCGGCGGTATCGCGCTGTGGTCGGCGTGGTGCCTGGGCAGTTGGCTGGGGCTGCATTTCGGCAATGCGATCCACGACCCGGTCAGCCTGGGCCTGGACATGGTGATGGGCTGCTTTCTGCTGGCGATGGTGCTGGGCGGGCACAAGAGCCTGCGCATGCTGATGATCTGGATCGTGGCGGCCGGTTCATCGCTGCTGGCCTACTGGTACCTGCCGGAGAACAGCCACGTGGTGGTGGGCGCGCTGGCGGGCGGCATTCTGGGTGTGGTGTGGATGGAGAACAAGCATGAACGTTGAAACTGCAGGCGCCGGCACGCTGCTGCTGGTGGTGATCATGGGCCTGGTGACCCTGGCCACCCGTTGGGGGGGTGTGTTCGTGATGTCGTTCGTGCCCATCAACTACCGCGTGCAGCAGTTCATCAGCGCGATGTCCGGCTCGGTGCTGGTGGCGGTGCTGACGCCGTTGGCGGTGAACGGCGACAACGGCGCACGTCTGGCGCTGCTGAGCACGGCGGTGGTGATGCTGCTGGTGAAAAAGCCGCTGCCGGCGATTGCGGCAGGCATTGTGGCAGCGGCGCTGGTGCGGGCGCTGTAGGGGGCCGAAGGGCACCTGGCATTGCTGCATCAGGTGCACATATGTTCGGCAGCGGCGCTGTATTGTCGTTTACGGGTGCGCTAATTAGCCTTTGCAGACCTTCAACCACTGCAAGAGGCAACATCATGGTGACTTCAATCACGCTCCAGGCGGTAGGCGCCCCCGAGGTGATGCAGCTTCAGGCCGGCGCCGTGCAAGCGCCAGGCCCGGGCCAGGTGTGGCTTGAACAGGCCGCGATCGGCGTCAACCCGCTGGACATCAACCAGCGCAAGGGCACCGTGCCGATTGCCTTGCCGTCCGCGCTGGGCCTGGAAGGTGCCGGCACCGTGCGGGCGCTGGGGGCGGGCGTGACCGAGGTGGCCGTGGGCGACCGTGTGGCCTATGCCACCGGGCCGCTGGGTGGCTATGCCAGTGCACGCCTGTACCCGGCCGAGCGCCTGGTCAGGCTGCCCGCTGCCGTGTCGTTCGAAGACGCGGCTGCCGTGCTGTTCAAGGGCATCACCGCCCAGTACCTGCTCAAGGCGAGCTACCCGGTAGGCCCCGGCACGCGTGTGCTGATCTACGGTGCGGCGGGGGCGGTAGGGCAGATCATGGTGCCGTGGGCCAGGCACCTGGGCGCCCATGTGATTGGTGTGGTGTCCAGGGCGCAAAGCGTCGAGCGCGCCAAGGCGGCCGGCTGCAATGCGGTGCTGGTGTTCGACGCGGCCACGTTGGCGGCCCAGGTGAGCGAGCTGACCCAGGGCCACAAGGTCGATGTGGTCTACGACTCGGTCGGCCGGGTGAGCTGGGAGGCGTCGCTGGACAGCCTGCGCCCGCGCGGCACGCTGGTGTCGTTCGGCGCCACCAGCGGCGCGCCCCCTGCGGTCGAGGTGGGCACGCTGAACGCCAAGGGCTCGCTGTTCCTCACCCGGCCGTCACTGGCGGCACATACCGCCAGCCCCCAGGAGTACCAGCAGCGCGCACAGGATGTGCTGGATGCACTGGCGGCGGGTATCATCCAGCCGCACATATGGCAACGCTACCCCCTGGCCGACGTGGCCAGCGCCCATGCTGCCATCGAGCAAGGCCGGTCCCAGGGGGCGGTCGTGCTGATCCCCTGACCGACGCGCACGAGGCCGACCTCACCGATGGACCCTTTCGACAGCCGTCAGGCCGATGAATTTGCCACCTTGCTGGCGCTGCACGAGCACGGCTCGTTCGCTGCCGCCGGCCGGGTGCTGCAACGCCATGCCTCGGTGCTGTCCAAGCGCCTGGCGGCTCTGGAGCAGCGCCTGGGTATCCGCCTGGTGGAGCGAACCACCCGGCAACTGCGCTTCACCGACGAGGGCACGCGGCTGGTGGAGCGCCTGCAGCATGCCGCCAGCCTGATCAGCACGGCCGAACTCGAGGCCTGCAACGGTGCGGCGCAGGTGCGCGGGCGTCTACGCGTGGCGCTGCCGGGGGCGATGGGCCGGCGCTGGCTGAGCCCGCTGGTGGCCGGGTTTTCCCTGGCCTACCCCGAGGTGACCGTCGACGTCGACTATGCCGACCGCTTCGTCGATATCGTGGGCGAAGGCTTCGACGTGGCCGTGCGCGTCGGCGAGCTGGCCGACAACCGGCTGGTGGCGCGCAAGCTGTGCGAGCACACGCGCATCCTGTGCGCTGCGCCGGCCTATCTGCATCGTCACGGCGCACCGCAACGGCCATCCGACCTGGCCGGGCACAATTGCCTGGGCTTCAGCGGCTTGCGTTCGTTCCCCGACTGGCGCCTGAACGGGCAGGGCGGGCAGCAGACGGTGCGGGTGCAGGGCAGCCTGATCAGCAATGACAATGAAGCACTGCTGGTGGCAGCGCGCAGCGGCGTGGGGATTCTGGCCGGTGGCGACTGGATGATGCACCAGGACCTGGCCGAGGGGCGCCTGGTGCGCGTGCTGCCCCAGTGGCAGCTGGACTCGGCGTCGGGCATCTACCTGATGCGGCCTTCGGCGCGCTTCACCACGGCCACTACCCTGGCGTTCAAGCACTGGATGGAGGCGGCCTTCGCCAAGGGGGCGCCATGGCAGCGCGCTGGGGCGTCTGCCGCATAGCACTCAGGCCAGCCCCGCCATGCGCGCCGCGCGCAAGGCGAACCACAGCGTGGCCACGTCCTCGGTACTGTCCAGCGAGCGGCCGGTGATCTCTTCGATGCGGCGCATGCGGTACACCAGCGTCTGCTTGTGCACGTGCAGCTGCGCGGCCGCCGCCAGCCACGAGCGGTTGTGTTGCAGAAACACCTGCAGGGTGTGCAGCAGCTGGGTGTTCTGCTGGCTGTCGTAGTCGGCCAGCGGGCCCAGTACGTTGCGGAAAGTACGTTCGGCTTCATCCAGGCTCTGCGCCAGCCACGGTACGCTGGCGCCGGCCTGGGCGTAGGTCACCAGCGGTTGCGCGGCGCTGGTGTGGGCCAGTGCCAGGCGCGCCTCGCGCAGCGCCTCGACACTGCGCCCGGCGTGGCCCAGCGGGTTGCTCACCCCCAGCGGCGCCTGCAGTTGCGCCTGCAGCTGCGGGATGCTTTCGGCGGCGCCGAGCACGATCAGGTCATCGCCCTGAACCCGAATCAGCACGCGACGACCCTGGCGTTGCAGGGCTTCGTCGCAGGCCGCCGGTGACACCCCGGCGGCGCGGCCGAGCAGCAGGCAGGCCTGTTCGGCGCCGATGTCGAAGGCGGCCAGGCGCTGTTGTGCCTGATGCGCCGGCAGACGCTGCTGCAACAGGTCGTCCAGCAGCTCGGAGCCCAGGCGCAGGTTGCGCTCGTTGTCGACCCGCAGGCGCTCCAGCTCGATGCCCAGCACCGCCACCACATGGTGCAACAGGCCGTAGTCGAGCAGCCCGTCACCTTCGGCCACCAGCAGGCAGTCGGCCTGGGACGGCAGCGCCATCACCAGCAGCTCGCCCGCCTCCAGCGCGTGGCGCTGCACCACCGGCCGGTTGCCCGAGGTGTCGCGCTGGCGGGCCGCCAGCCATTGG
>OLII01000176.1_pt1 | contig 24999 bp, 25 predicted proteins | sample 1609481 | NCBI WGS metagenome assembly OLII01 (sample SAMN05416859, study PRJEB24817) | seawater metagenome | isolation source: Sea water | place: Canada:Atlantic | collected 2013-11 | reverse complement strand
TCTACACAGAGTAGATCGTCGGCAGCGTCAGATGTGTATAAGAGACAGCGCCTGGTCCTCGTACTCGATACCCTCGGCGATCACCCGCAACTGCAGGGCGTGGGCCATGCGGATGATGTGCGGGGCCACGCCGCTGCTGGCCGCGTCGTGCCCCAGGGCATCGATGAACGCCTTGTCGATCTTCAGGCAGTCCACCGGCAAGGTCTGCAGGTAGGCCAGGCTGCAATAGCCGGTACCGAAGTCGTCGATCAGCACCTGGTGCCCCACCGCCCGCAAGGCCTGCAGGTTGTCCCGCGCCACCACCACGTCGATCAGCCCGCGCTCGGTGACCTCGAAGGCGATCTGGCTGGCCGACACATGGTGCAAGGCCAGCAGGCGCGCCGCCACCCGGCCGATGCGCGGCACCATCACATCGCACGCCGCCAGGTTCACCGAGATATACAACTGGCGGTTGGCGCGCAGCAGCTGGCCCAGCTGTTCGAGCACACGCTGCAGCACGAAGTCGGTGATCTGGCGGATCTGCCCGGTGTTCTCCGCCAGCGGGATGAACAGGTCGGGGCTGGTCAGCGTGCCGTCGGGGCGACGCCAGCGCACCAGGGCCTCGGCGCCCACGCAGCGCCGGCTGGCCAGCTCGAAGATCGGCTGATACAGCACCTGCATTTCGCCACGGCGCAGCGCGCCCTGCAGCTCCGAGCTCATCGAACGGCTCTGGCGCACCAGCTGCAGCACCAGCCAGCCGATGCACCAGGCCAGCAGCAGGCTGCCGGGGAACAGCAGCCAGAGCACGCCGTTCATCTTCAGCGACAGGCTTTCGCGCGGGGTGATCAGCACCAGCTGGTAGTCAGGCGATTTGGTGGGCATGCGGTATACCAGGCGATCGGGCAGTTCCATCAGGTCCACCCTGGGCGGTGGCGGCCACTGGTCGCCGGGCGGCCACGGCTGCTCCGGGCCCAGGACCGGCACGGCACGCGCGCCGTGGTCGAGCACCACCAGCAGGCTGCCACCGGGCGGCAGGTCGACCACGTCGGTCAGGTGCCCGCGCGACGTCGACACGCGAAAGTGCCCACGCCCCAGCACCAGTGCGGCGCGGTTGTCGTCGGGTTCGGTGGTGGTATTGAGCCAGTAGCTGTAGGTGGGGCCCTGGATGTCCGGTGCCCGCAGCGGGTCGAAGTTGCTGCTGCCCAGCCGGTTGGAGCACGACTGCGTGCCGTCGAGGTAAGTGGCCTCGAACACGAAGCGGTTGTCGAAGGTCACCTGCTGCAAGGCTGCCTGCATCGCACTGCTGCACCCGCGCAGGGGCTGTGCCTGAAGGGCGTCGACGCTTTCGCGCAGTTGGCCGAAGATCTGCTCCAGGCGTTCGAGAAAGCGCTCGCCCTTGGCGTTCATCTGCGCGCTTTCGCGCTGCTGCACCTGGTGCATGGCCACGCCGAGGCTGGCCAGCAGCAACAGGGTTGCACTCGCCGTGGCCGCAAGCGTGGCCAGCAGCCAGGGTCGATAGAGGAGGCGACGCAACGTGGCAAGGGCAGGCGACATCAAGAATCATCCCGTTGAATACCATGAGGTATAGCAACTGCCGGACGAATCAGCCTGCCCGTTGGGCGGTACCGCTCAGCGCTGGCTGTTCAGCACCTGCAGAATCGCGGCAGTCTGGGCATCCGGCTGGCCGTCGAACAGCTGTGGCCGAAAGCGCATCTGGAACGCTGCCAGTACATGCCGGGTGCTCACGTCCAGCTCGCCGGTCTGCTCGATGGCGTAGCCAAAGCGCGCCAGTTGCTGCTGGTACCAGGTGATGCTTGGCGGGTTGACGTCAAAGCGCGCGCGCTGCTGCGCCACCGCCTGAGCGTTGGGCCAGACGCCAAGGCCGGCGTCGGCCAGGCGTTTCCAGGGGAACATCGGGCCCGGGTCGAGCTTGCGCAGGGGCGCGATGTCGCTGTGGCCGATGATGTGTCGTGGCTGGATGCCGTTGCGCTGCACGATGTCCTTGAGCAGTACGATCAGCGCCTGGATCTGCGCCTCGCTGTAGGGGTGCCACACGCGCCCGGTGGGGGTGTCGGTGAAGCCCGGGTTGACGATCTCGATGCCGATGGAAGTGGAGTTGAGCCAGGTCCGGCCCTCCCACTGGCTGTCGCCGGCATGCCAGGCGCGACGACTTTCATCCACCAGCTGATAGATGGTTGCCGGGTTGTCGCCGATCAGGTAATGGCTGCTGACCTCACCGTGGGTCAGCAGGGCCAGCGAGCGCTCGAGGTTGGCATTGGTGTAATGCAGCACCACGAACTGGATGCGGTTGTCCTGGTTGACCGAGGGGTGGCTACGGTCGATCTTCAGGCCGGTGGCGCAACCGGCCAATGTCAGCATCACAAGCGCGGTAAGGAAGGCTTTCATGGAAATGGGGCAGGGCCTGGGCAGTCGGTAATGCAATAGCATAACGTATCCTGCGCAAACCCGTTCACCCCTGTTCGACGCGGTTGCGACCCAGGTGCTTGGCGCGGTACAGCGCCTCGTCGGCGCGCTTGAGCACTGCGTCGCTGCGCTCGCCGGAGCGGAACGCGGTGATGCCGATGGACAGGGTGATGGTCACCCGTTCGCCCTTGAAGTGGAACGGGCAGGCTTCGATGGCGCCGCGCAGCGTCTCGGCCAGCTCGATACCGCTACCCAGCGCGGTCTGCGGCACCAGCAGGACGAACTCCTCGCCGCCGAAGCGGGCGATGAAATCGCGGCTGCGCAGACGCTTGCGCAGCTCGTTGGCAACGATCTTGAGCACCTTGTCGCCGGCCTGGTGGCCGTAGCTGTCGTTGATGCGCTTGAAGTGGTCGAGGTCGAGCATGGCCATCAGCAGGTGGCCGCCGTTTTCCTGCCAGGCGAGCATTTCCTGCTCCAGGCGCTCGGCCCAGGCGGCGCGGTTGGGCAAGCCGGTGAGCGGGTCGATCAGGGCCTTCTGGCGCTGTTCTTCAAGGTGCTCGCGGTAGCCCAGGGCTTCCTGCTCCATGCTCGCGACCCGCTCGGCCAGGCCTTGCAGGCGGCTGGCCAGTTCCTGCTCGCGCAGGTCACGCTGATGCTGGTGCTCGTCCATGGTGCCGAGCAGGCCCTCGAGGCGGTTCTCGAGGATGTGCTTGAGACTGTCGAGGTCGGCAGCGCCCTGCACGCTGCTTTGCAGGCCGTCGACCTGTTCGCGCAGCTGGGTATTGAGGTCGCGGGCGACAGAGCTGTTGTCGGCATGCCCTTCGCTGGCCTCCTGCAGGTGGCTCTGGAACGTCTCGAGGCGCTCGTTGAGCTGTTGCAGGTAGGCTTCGAACTCATGCTGGCCGCTGTCGGTGATGGCCAGCATCAGTACCGCCAGGTCATCCAGCACCGGCAGCAGCTCGTACCAGTTCAGCCCGTGCTCCAGGCGCTGACGCACCGCCAGGGCCTGGGGCTTGTGGCGTTCGGGCAGGGTCAGGTCGTCGAGCAAACCGAGCAGGGTCTGCTCGATATGGGTGGCGACGGAGCTATAGGAAGGCTCGGTTCCGTCGGGGAGGGCGTAGAGGAGTTCTTCGGGGGTGGGTTCGGGTGCACCATCGACTTCGACAGCGTCCGCTTGCTCGGTCAGCACCGGGGCAGGCGTGGGTGGCGGTGTGAGCGCTGGGGCCTCTTCGCCAGCAAGGCTGGCGCCTACAGTGTAGGAGCCGGCATTGCCGGCGATGGGCTGCGCAGCAGCCTCGGCGTCCTCTGTGTCGACCAAGGTTTGGGGCTCGGGCAACGGCTGCAGTTCATCCACATCCGCCGCAGCCGGCGCAGGCTGCTCATGCACAGGTTCGACCGCTGCTTGCGCCACCGGCTCCAGGGCCTGCGTTTCGGGTTGAGCGACCTGCGTCTCTTCTTCACGCCCGCCAAACAAGCGCTGCAGAAACCCCGGCTTGCTCGCCTCTTCTGGGTGCTCCAGCACCGCCAGCGCCTTGCCCTGCAAGCCACTGAGCTCGCTCAGCAGCAACGGCATCTCGCGTGACTGGCTGGCCCGCGCATCCAGCTGCTTGGCAAATTTCTTCAGCGGTCGGCTGACCTCGCTGGGCAACGGCAGCTTCTGCAACTGGGCCACCAGCGCGTTGAGCGCGGTGCCTACCTGGGCGATCCGGGTTTCACGGCGCTGCTCGGAATCGAGCACGGCCTTTTCCAGGCGCGGGATCAACCCGGCCAGGGCGGCGTCCATGTTGTCGGTACGGATGACCTCGCGCATTTCCTTCATGCACTGGTCTACCGCGCGGTCGCTGCCTTCGGCCGCCAGGGTGCTGCGCACCAGGCCGCGGCGCAGCAGGTCGAGACGGGCGTCCCACCGGCGTTCGAGCTTTTCCTGCTGCTCGATGCTCTTGAGGTATTTTTCTTTCCAGCGTTGAGCTTCGTCGGTCATGCCAAGGTCCGCAGATAAGGGGACTAACGCAAGGCCGGAAGGGTATCGACAGTCAGGGCATCAGGCAAACGAATCTCGACCGCCACGGGGAGATGGTCGGAAATCGGCTGGGACAGCACCTCGACCCGTTCCAGAGTGAGGCTCGGGCTGAGCAGAATATGATCAAGGCAACGCTGTGGTCGCCAGCTGGGGAAGGTCGCTTCGACCTGCGGCGCAATCAGGCCCAGGTCGCGCAGCGGGGAGTGCTGCAGCAGGTCGGTGGCATGGGTGTTCATGTCGCCCATCAGCACCTGGTGACGATAGCCGCCGATCAGCTCGCGGATGTAGCCCAGCTGCAGGGCACGGGTTCGCGCGCCAAGCGCCAGGTGCATCATCACCACCACCAGCGCATCCTCGCCTTCACCGAACCGCACCAGGATCGCACCGCGGCCGGCCGGGCCGGGCAGCGGGTGGTCTTCGAGCAGTTGCGGCTTGAGGCGGCTGAGCACGCCGTTGCTGTGCTGGCCCAGGCGCCCGAGGTTGCGGTTGAGCTGCTGGTACCAGTAGGGGAAAGCACCCAGTTGCGCCAGGTGTTCCACCTGGTTGACGTAGCCCGAGCGCAGGCTGCCGCCGTCGGCTTCCTGCAGGGCCACCAGGTCGAAGTCGCCCAGCAGGTTGCCGATCTTCTGCAGGTTGCCGGCACGCCCCATGTGCGGCAGCAGGTGCTGCCAGCTGCGGGTCAGGTAGTGCCGGTAACGCTCGGTGCTGATGCCTACCTGGATATTGAAGCTGAGCAGACGCAAGCGACCGTCGGACGGTAGACCACTTGCATCGATATGGTGCTCGTTGACCTGCGGTTCGTGCAGGCCGACGAGGCGCTCGGATTTCCAGCGGCGCATAGTTTCGCCTCTTATTTGGCGGCGCGTTCCTTGGCAATCAGTTGGTCAGCAACGTTCAGTACGCCGTTCGGGCCACCTGCGGTGCCCAGGTCGAAGGTGTACTTGCCGTTGACGACCATGCTCGGAACGCCCTTGATGTTGTACTGCTTGGCAAGTTCCTTGGCCTGGTTGACCTGTCCCTTGATGGCGAACGAGTTGAAGGTGGCCAGGAACTTGTCCTTGTCCACACCCTGGGTGGCCAGGAAGTCGGCCATCTCTTCAGGCTTGGTCAGGTGCTTGCGCTGGTTCTGGATGGCATCGAACACGGCCGCATGCACCTTGTGCTCCACGCCCATGGCTTCCAGGGTCAGGAACATCTGCCCGTGGGCGTCCCATGGGCCGCCGAACATGGCGGGAATACGCTTGAAGTTCACGTCGTCGGGCAGCTTTTCGACCCACGGGTTGATCGTCGGTTCAAAGCTGTAGCAATGCGGGCAGCCATACCAGAACAGCTCGACCACTTCGATCTTGCCAGGCTGGGACACCGGTACCGGGTTGCTCAGCTCGACATATTCCTTGCCGGCGATCACAGGGTCTGCGGCCTGGACCGTCATACCGAAGGCGCTGGCGGCGACCAGCGCGGCGCCGAGAATCAGATTACGCATGCGTTACTCCTGAGCAGTGATGTGTCGCCTCGTCGCGACCTGGGTTCAGACAGGCCGGGGCAGGCCCGAGTTCGTTAGTGTAACGGCAGCGGGCACAAAAAAGGGTGGCCCGGGCCACCCTTTTCATTTTTGCGCCGCTGTATTAACCCAGCGTTAAACCGGGGCTCAGTGCAGGCCCTGGATGTAGCTGGACAACGCGTCGATGTCCTTGTTGCTCAGCTTGCTGGCGATGGTGCGCATGGTGGTGGCATCGCCATCGTTGGTGCGGTTGCCTTCACGGAAGTCCGTCAGCTGCTTGGCCACGTAGCTCGCGTGCTGACCACCCAGGTGCGGGAAGCCGGCGGCGGCAATGCCCGCGCCGTTGGGCGAGTGGCAACCGGTGCAGGCCGGCAGGCCTTTTTCCAGATCACCGCCGTTGAACAGTGCGCGACCACGCTCGACCAGCGCCGGGTCGGCGGCGCCCACGCTGCCTTTCTGGCTGGCGAAATAGGCCGCGATATCGGCCAGGTCCTGATCGTTGAACGCGGCCAGCATGCCGGTCATTTCCAGCACGGTACGTTTGCCCGACTTGATGTCGTGCAGTTGCTTCTCCAGGTATTTCTCGCCCTGGCCGGCCAGTTTCGGGAAATTCGGCGCCATGCTGTTGCCGTCGGGGTTGTGACACGCGCCACATACAGCGGTTTTTGCCTGACCGGCAGCAGCATCCCCAACGATATTGCCGGCAGCGTTGGCAGCCCCGGTGATGCCTAAGGTCAACAGCAGACTCACGAATAGTTTGTTCATCAGCTAATCCAACTACGGCTAAGGGTGAAAGAGTTATGTATCGAGGCAACCTGTCTTGTTGACTCACCCGGTCAGGGTGGCCTGATCGTCCTCGTTACTGCAGTCCATGCACAAACCACGCGGCGGCATAGCCTTGAAACCCTGGGGAGCTGCTTCGACAGCCTCTGCGGTCCCTTATGTCAGGCGTGACTTCCACGCTGTAGGGATCCTGTGTAGCCTGAGCGCCGAATACGACCCTTTCAGGGTTGGGGCTGCACTGCGTCTACTGCGCAAGCTTGGTCAAGCAGCTCCCGTGCACATCCTCCTACGCTGGGATAATGCGCACACAAAAACTGGGGCATTATATACTCCCGTGCCTGAAACGGAAACGACACCGCTTGCCGAGACCCCCTCGAGCAACGCCCAATCGGAAATACCATGCAAGTCAAAAACCCCATCCTCGGACTCTGCCAGCAGGCCAAATTCGCCCTCAGTGCCGCCAAAGTCGACCAGTGCCCGGACGACGAAGGTTTCGAAGTGGCCTTTGCCGGCCGCTCCAACGCCGGCAAGTCCAGCGCCCTCAACACCCTGACCCACGCGAGCCTGGCGCGCACCTCGAAAACCCCGGGGCGTACCCAGCTGTTGAATTTCTTCAGTCTGGACGACGATCGGCGTCTGGTCGACCTGCCGGGCTACGGTTATGCAAAGGTGCCGATCCCGCTCAAGCAGCACTGGCAGCGCCACCTGGAGGCCTACCTGGGCAGCCGGGAGAGCCTCAAGGGCCTGATCCTGATGATGGACGTGCGCCATCCCATGACCGACTTCGACAAGATGATGCTCGACTGGGCCGTGGCCAGCGGCATGCCGATGCACATCCTGCTGACCAAGGCCGACAAGCTGACCTTCGGCGCGGCCAAGGGCACGCTGCTCAAGGTACAGGCCGAAATCCGCAAGGGTTGGGGCGACAGCGTGACTATCCAGCTGTTCTCGGCGCCCAAGCGCCAGGGGCTGGAAGAGGCCTACACGGTACTGGCTCGCTGGCTGCAACTGCCGGACAAGCCCGCAGAATAAGGGCTGCCCGGCAAATGCCGGGCAAAAAAAACCCCGGACTTCGTATGGGGAGGGGGAAGTTCGGGGTTCAAGTTCCGGACCGCTAGGGCGGGGTCCAGATATCTGCCAACACTTAACACAACATAGGAGCATCGAAGGGCTTCACCAGCCATTCAGTTACTCTGAGTCGTGGTTCACCGGTTTAGTTCCTCGGCGCGGGAAACTATTTTCCATAGGCCGAAAATGCAGAAATTGCCGCGACCTTATGCCGCAGCAAATTTCTGTTTTTGGTAGGCGCCAAGCACGCTTTTCAGTGCGCCTCGTCCCAGTTCGCCCCCACGCCCACATCCACCACCAGCGGTACATCCAGCTGCGCGGCACCGCTCATGTGCACGCGAATCTCCTGCGCCACCTGTTCCACCAGGTCCTCGCGCACTTCCAGCACCAGTTCGTCGTGCACCTGCAGGATCACCCGGGCATCCAGCGCAGTGCTCGCCAGCCAGTTGTCCACCGTGACCATGGCGCGCTTGATGATGTCAGCTGCGGTGCCCTGCATCGGCGCGTTGATCGCGGTACGCTCGGCGCCAGCGCGCTCCTGCGGACGGTTGGAGTGAATGGTCGGCAGGTACAGGCGCCGCCCGAACAGCGTTTCCACGTAGCCCTGGTCGGCCGCCTGCTTGCGGGTGCGCTCCATGTAGTCGCGCACGCCCGGGTAGCGGGCAAAGTACACGTCGATGTAGGCCTTGGCCGTCTTGCTGTCGACGCCGATGTCCTTGCCCAGCTTCTTTGCGCCCATGCCGTAGATCAGGCCGAAGTTGATCGCCTTGGCGCTGCGCCGCTGGTCGGAGGTCACGTCGCCAAGCTCCACCTTGAACACTTCGGCCGCGGTGGCAGTGTGCACGTCCAGGCCGTTGCGGAAGGCGCTGAGCAGGCCCTCGTCCTTGGCCAGGTGGGCCATGATGCGCAGCTCGATCTGCGAGTAGTCCGCCGCCAGCAATTTGTAGCCGGGCGCCGCGATGAAGGCCTGGCGAATGCGCCGGCCCTCGGCGGTACGCACCGGGATGTTCTGCAGGTTCGGGTCGCTGGACGACAGGCGGCCGGTGGCAGCCACCGCCTGCTGGTAGGAAGTGTGGATACGCCCGGTACGCGGGTTGATCTGCTCGGGCAGGCGGTCGGTGTAGGTGCTCTTGAGCTTGCTCATGGAGCGGTACTGCATCAGCACCTTGGGCAGCGGGAAACCTTCCTCGGCCAGCGCCTCGAGGGCTTCTTCAGCCGTCGACGGCTGGCCCTTGGGGGTCTTCTTCAGTACCGGCAGGCCGAACTTGTCATAAAGGATGGCGCCCAGCTGCCTGGGCGAACCCAGGTTGAACGGCTCGCCCGCCAGCTCGATGGCTTCGCGCTCCAGCGCGTCCATCTTGTCGCCCAGCTCGCCGCTCTGGATCCTGAGCAGGTCGGCATCCACCAGCGCGCCCTCGCGCTCGATACGCGCCAGCACCGGCACCAGCGGCATCTCGATATCGCTCAGCACGCTGGCCAGGCTTGGCAGCGCCGCCAGCTCGGCGTGCAGCTTGTGGTGCAGGCGCAGGGTGATGTCGGCATCTTCGGCGGCGTAGGGGCCGGCCTTGTCCAGGTGGATCTGGTTGAAGGTCAGCTGCTTGGCACCCTTGCCGGCAATGTCGGTGAAGCCGATGGTGGTGTGGTCCAGGTACTTCTTGGCCAGGCTGTCCATGTCGTGGCGGGTGGCCGTGGAATTCAGCACATAGGATTCGAGCATGGTGTCGAAGGCCACCCCACGCACGGTGATGCCCGCGCAGTTGGCCAGGATGTTGATGTCGTACTTGGCGTGCTGCCCGACCTTGGCCTTGTTCGGGTCTTCCAGCAGCGGCTTGAGCGCGTTCAGCACCAGCTCGCGGTCCAGCTGCTGCGGGGCGCCTTCGTAGTCGTGTGCCAGCGGGATGTAGGCGGCCTCATGGGGCTTGACCGCAAACGACAGGCCGACCAGCTGGGCCTGCTGTGCATCGACCCCGGTGGTTTCGGTATCGAATGCGAACAGCTCGGCGTCCTTGAGCTTTTGCAGCCACACGTCGAAACGTGCCTTGTCCAGAATGGTTTCATAGGCGGCCTCGACAGGGGCTACCGGCTCGGCAACGGCCACCGGGGGCGCCTCGGCGTCGGGTGTGGCGGCAGGGGGCGGGGCGAGCTCCAGGCGCTTGTTCTCGCGCTGAACTTCGTCGATCCAGCCCTTGAACTCGAGTTCGGTGTACAGCTGCAGCAGCGTTTCGCGGTCAGGTTCGCCCAGGTGCAGGTCGTCCAGCCCGACCTCCAGCGGCACGTCGACCTTGATCGTGGCCAGCTGGTACGACAGGAACGCCAGCTCCTTGTGCTCCAGCAGCTTGGCCGGCAGGGTCTTGGCCCCGCGGATCGGCAGGCTCGGCACCAGGTCGAGATTCTCGTACAGCTCCTTGATACCGCCATTGACGCCCACCAGCAGGCCGACGGCGGTCTTCTCGCCCACGCTCTTGACCCCGGGGATGTTGTCGGATGAGTCGCCCATCAGCGCCAGCAGGTCGATGATCTGCTCGGGTGCGACGCCGAACTTCTCCTTCACGCCCTCGATGTCCATCGACGAGCCCGACATGGTATTGACCAGGGTAATGTGCGCATCCACCAGCTGGGCCATGTCCTTGTCACCGGTGGAGATCACCACCGGGCGGGTCGCCGCGGCGCTGCTGCGGGCCAGGGTGCCGATCACGTCGTCGGCCTCGACCCCCTCCACGCACAGCAGCGGGAAGCCCAGCGCCTTGACGCTGGCGTGCAGCGGCTCGATCTGCACACGCATGTCGTCGGGCATGCTCGGCCGGTTGGCCTTGTACTCGGCGTACATCTCGTCGCGAAAGGTGCCGCCCTTGGCGTCGAACACCACCGCGAAGGGGCTGTCCGGGTACTGCTTGCGCAGGCTCCTGAGCATGTTCAGCACACCCTTCACCGCGCCGGTGGGCATGCCCTTGGAGTTGGTCAGCGGTGGCAGCGCGTGGAACGCGCGGTACAGGTAGGACGAACCGTCCACCAGGACGAGGGGAGCTTGGCTCATGAGCAGAATCAACCTTTTCAACGGGCCCGGCGCTAGAATGTCCGGAACATTGACGACAAAGGGACAAGGTTATCATGCGTAGACTAAATCGCCTGTTGCTGCTCGGTGTGTTGGCTGCCGCTCCACTGGTAGCCAATGCGGCGGATGAAGCGCCTTCGGCCGATCCGGATGTAACCATTCGCACGGAAGGCGACAAGACCATCCAGGAATACCGCCAGAACGGTTTCCTGTATGCCATCAAGGTCACCCCCAAAGGGGGCAAGCCTTACTTTCTGGTGCGCGCAGACGGCTCGGAAGGCAACTTCATCCGTTCCGACCAACCCGACATGCTGATTCCTTCCTGGAAAATCTTCGAGTGGTAATGCGGGCCCCTACCATCCACCTGGCACTTCCTGCGGGAAGTGCCCGAATGAGCAGTTTTTGACCATGTCTGTCTTCACCCCACTGACCCGGCCCGAGCTGGAAACCTTTCTGGCGCCCTATGGACTGGGTCGCCTGCGGGACTTCCAGGGAATTGCCGCCGGCACCGAGAACAGCAACTTCTTCGTCAGCCTCGAACAGGGTGAGTTCGTGCTGACACTGGTCGAACGCGGGCCGATCCAGGACCTGCCGTTCTTCATCGAACTGCTCGACGTGCTGCACGAGGCCGACCTGCCGGTGCCCTATGCGCTGCGCACCCGCGACGGCGTGGCCCTGCGCGAGCTGGCCGGCAAGCCGGCGCTGCTGCAGCCGCGCCTGCCGGGCAAGCACATCAAGGTGGCGAACAACCAGCATTGCGTACAGGTGGGCGAACTGCTGGGCCACCTGCACACCGCGACCCAGCACAAGGTGCTGGAGCGCAAGACCGACCGTGGCCTGGACTGGATGCTGGCCACCGGCGCCGAACTGATGCCGCGCCTGAACCCGACGCAACAGGCGCTGCTGCAGGGCTGCCTGGACGAGATCGTCGCGCACCAGGGCCAGATCATGGCGCTGCCGCGGGCCAACCTGCACGCCGACCTGTTCCGCGACAACGCCTTGTTCGAAGGCACCCACCTGACCGGGCTGATCGATTTCTACAATGCGTGCTCCGGGCCGATGCTGTATGACCTGGCGATTACCCTGAACGACTGGTGCTGCGACGATGCCGGGCAGATCGACCCGCCGCGGGCGCGGGCGTTGCTCGGTGCATATGCGGCGCTGCGCCCGTTCACCGCAGCCGAGGCACACCTGTGGCCGGTGATGTTGCGGGTGGCCTGCGTGCGGTTCTGGCTGTCGCGGCTGATTGCGGCCGAGTCGTTTGCCGGGATGGACGTGCTGATTCACGACCCGGCGGATTTCGAGGTGCGCCTGGCGGCGCGTCATCAGGTGGACATCGCCCTGCCGTTCGCGTTGTAACTGAGCCACTCCAGGTAGGAGCCGGCCTTGCCGGCGGAGCCGTTGGGCTGCAGCGCAGCCCTTCGCCGGTAAGGCCGGCTCCTACAGATCGGTGGGTCAGAGCTTTTCCAGGCACCCCGCCAACCCATTGCCCAGGTTCTCCAGCAACCGCTCATAGCCATTGGCATCCGCTGGCATCGTGCCGCCCAGCGCATCCAGCTCGGCCAGCGTCACCGGCAACCCCGCTGTCAGCGTCTCGGCCAGCCGCGGGCGCAGCGGCGGCTCGCTGAATACACAGGTCTTGCCCACTTCCTGCAGGCGCTTGCGCATCGCGGCCACGTGCTGCGCGCCCGGCTGCACCTCCGCCGCCACACTGAACACGCCGGTGTGCTTGAGCCCGTAGGCCGCCTCGAAGTAATCGAAGGCTTCATGGAAGACAAAGTACGGCTTGCCCGCAACAGCGCTCACCCGCGCCTTGAGCCGCGCATCCAGTGCATCCAGGCGCTCGCCGAATGCCTTGGCGTTGGCGGTGTAGCGCGCCTGGTTCTGCGGATCGGCCGCGCCCAGGTCCGCCGCCATCTTCGCCGCAATCACCCGCGCGTTCACCGACGACAACCACAGGTGCGCATCCAGGCTGCCTGGGCGGTGGTCATGGTCGTGCTCGTCGGCGTCTTGCGCGTGGGAATGGCTGTCCTCGCCAAAATGGCGCAAGGTCAGGCCCGGCAGGTTCTGCACCGCCACCGTCGGCTTGCTGCGGCTACCCAGCACACGGGGCAGAAAACCCTCCATGTCCGGGCCGATCCAGTACAGCAAGTCCACCTGGCCCACCTTGCGCACATCGGAAGGGCGCAAGGCGTAATGGTGCGGCGAAGCGCCCGGTGGCAGCAGCACATCCGGCGTACCGACACCGTCCTGCACCGCTGCGGCGATCAGCTGCAGCGGCTTGATGCTGGTCAGCACCTGAACCTCGGCCTGCGCCGGGGTCATCAACAGGCTGCTTGTGACAAAAGCGACAAAAAGGGCAAAAAATCGGGACACGATAGGCACTCATCGGGGCAGGAACGGGTAACATAATAACGTCTCTCAACAGAACCGTCGCTGCCCATGCCCAATACCCCGCTGGCCAACCGTCCCCACGACCACTCCCACTGCGTGCACAGCGCGCTGGCCGAGGCCGATGCGCTGTGCGCGCGTCAGGGCCTGCGCCTGACCGCCCTGCGCCGCCGCGTGCTGGAGCTGGTATGGCAAAGCCATAAGCCGCTGGGCGCCTACGACATCCTTGCCGTGCTCAGCGAGCAGGACGGCCGCCGCGCCGCACCGCCCACCGTGTACCGCGCACTGGATTTCCTGCTGGAAAACAGCCTGGTGCACCGCATCGCGTCGCTCAATGCCTTCATGGGCTGCAGCCACCCCGAGCATGCCCACCAGGGCCAGTTCCTGATCTGCCGCCAATGCCACGTGGCAATCGAACTGGAGCAAACCTCCATCAGCGACGCCATCGTGGCCAGCGCCAATGATGTGGGTTTCAGTGTCGAGACCCAGACCGTCGAAGTGGTCGGTCTGTGCGGCACCTGCCGGAGCGCCTGATGAGCAACGCGTTGATCCGCCTCGAGCAGGTGGGCGTCACCTTCGGCGGCCAGGCCGTGCTCGACAGCATCGACCTGTGCGTGGAGCCCGGGCAGATCGTGACCCTGATCGGCCCCAACGGCGCCGGCAAGACCACCCTGGTGCGCGCCGTACTCGGCCTGCTGGCGCCGCATACCGGCAGCGTATGGCGCAAGCCGCGACTGCGCATCGGCTACATGCCGCAGAAGATCCAGGTGGACGCCACCTTGCCGCTCTCGGTACTGCGCTTTCTGCGCCTGGTGCCGGGCGTGGACCGCAAGACAGCACTGGCGGCCCTCAACGAAGTGGGCGCCGAACACGTCATCGACAGCCCCATCCAGACCGTGTCCGGCGGCGAGATGCAGCGGGTGCTGCTGGCCCGCGCGCTGCTGCGCAAGCCAGAACTGCTGGTGCTCGACGAGCCGGTACAGGGCGTCGACGTGGCCGGTCAGGCCGAGCTCTACAGCCTGATCACGCGCCTGCGCGACCGCTACGGCTGCGGCGTGCTGATGGTTTCCCACGACCTGCACCTGGTGATGAGCACCACCGATCAGGTGGTGTGCCTCAACCGCCACGTGTGCTGCTCGGGCCACCCGGAGCAGGTCAGCGGCGACCCGGCCTTCGTCGAGCTGTTCGGCAACAACGCGCCAAGCCTGGCGATCTACCACCATCATCACGACCACGCCCACGACCTGCACGGGTCGGTGGTCACCCCGGCCCCTGGCGGGCATGTGCACGGAGACCACTGCAAGCATGGCTGATTTTCTGTTGTATGCCCTGCTTGCAGGCCTGGCCCTGGCGCTGGTGGCGGGCCCGCTGGGCTCGTTCGTGGTGTGGCGGCGCATGGCGTATTTCGGCGACACGCTGTCCCACGCGGCGCTGCTGGGCGTGGCCCTGGGCTTCGTGCTGGACGTCAGCCCGACGCTGGCGGTGACCGTCGGCTGCCTGTTGCTGGCGCTGTTGCTGGTGACCCTGCAGCAGCGCCAGCCGCTGGCCTCCGACACCCTGCTGGGGATTCTCGCGCCGAGCACGCTGTCGCTGGGCCTGGTGGTGCTGAGCTTCATGCACGATGTGCGCATCGACCTGATGGCCTACCTGTTCGGCGACCTGCTGGCGATCAGCCCGGGCGACCTGGCGTGGATCCTGGGCGGCAGTGCGCTGGTCCTGTTGCTGATCGTGGCGCTGTGGCGCCCGCTGCTGGCGGTGACCGTGCACGAGGAACTGGCCCGGGTCGAAGGCCTGCCGGTGGCTGCGCTGCGCCTGGCGCTGATGCTGCTGATCGCGGTGGTGATCGCGGTGGCGATGAAGATCGTCGGCGTGCTGCTGATCACCTCGCTGCTGATCATCCCCGCCGCAGCCGCACAGCGGCATGCGCGCTCGCCGGAACAGATGGCCCTGGGCGCCAGCCTGATCGGCGTAGTGGCGGTGTGTGGCGGGCTGGCCCTGTCGTGGTTCAAGGACACCCCGGCCGGCCCATCCATCGTGGTGTGTGCGGCAGTGCTATTCTTGGTGAGCCTGGCGCTGCCCCGGCGCTGAGCGCGCAGCCCCATGGGCAGGGTGCGGCCGACAGGGTCGCGCCCTGCGACATTTTAATCGCCGCTACATCCTGAAGAGTTATTTTCGCGCCAGCGCGCTGGGTGTAGACTTGCTCGCTTTTTGCGCAAATAGAGAGTCGCAGGAATGAAGCCGTTCGCCTCCCGTTATCTGCTCCTTGCCGCGTTTTCCGTGCTGCTGGCCGCCTGTTCCAGCGCGCCGGTCGACCCGCCGCCGCCCGCGCAGCCCGATGCCTGGCAGCTGCTGGAGCAGAACATCGCCAGCAGCGAGCTGGCCACCGCCGAAGACCAGCTGGCCACCTTGCAGGCCCAGTCGCCAGACGATGCACGCCTCGAACCCATGCAGCGTCAGCTGGCCGAAGCCTACCTGCAACGCAGCCAGATCGTGCTGCAGAAGGGCGATGTGAATGCCGCAGCCACCGCGCTGGCACGTGCCCGTGCGCTGATGCCCAAGGCCCCGGCGCTGACCGGGGGCGTGAATGGCGCCATCACCCAGGCGCGCAAGGCCGAGCTGGACAAGGCCGAGGCCGCGCTCAAGGCGGCGGAAGCCAAGCCGCCGGCAAAAGTCATCGACCCCACGGCGCCGAGCACCGTAGTGGCGTTGAAAATCACGAAAATAGAAGAACTGCGCCGACAACTGGATGACATCGCCACCGATGTGGTGAATTACCAGTGTGACGTGGTGTTCCAGGTGCCGCGCCGTGATGACGCGCCGTGGCTACAGACCTTGCTGGCCAAGCGGGTAAGCAAGCGCGACGCAAGCTTCGCCTTGCAGCAGGCCCACGAGATTCATCGCAACCAGCCAGCGCAGGTGGTGCTTACGCCGCGGCGCGCCGAGTGATGTCGGCGGTGCCTTCTTCGCCGGCAAGGCCGGCTCCTGCAGGAGCCGGCCTTTTTGACTACGCCGGAATGGCCTTGGCGGCCGCTTCCCGCGACCACACCCGGTGCTTGGCAATCGCCGCGATCAACGCCTTGTAGGCCTTCTGATCGCTGCCCACCACCATGCCTTCATCCGCCTTGAGGCCCAGCTTGTCGAGCACGGCCTTGGCATCGCTGTCGGTACCCAGCGGCTTGAGGTGCTTGTAGGCCTCCAGCACGAAGTGCAGCGCCACGCCATCGCCGCTCAGAGCCTGCAGGCTGGCCTTGCCACCGGCGATCCATACCGCATCGAACACCACCGACGGCATGCCTTCCATCGAGGCATCCACCGCCAGGGTCTTGCCGGCAGCGGTCTTCACCGGTGCCGAGGTCGGCCCCAGCAGCACGCCCTGGGCGCTCTCGGCCTGCAACGCCTTCACCAGCGGGTCCACCAGCGTGGCATCCACGCCATCGGCCACCAGAATCGCCACCTTGCGCCCCTTGATGCCTTCGCCCAGCAGGTTCATCTGGCTCAGCGCCGGCGAAGCCTTGAGCGACTGTGGCTTGACGTCCACGGTGCCGGCCTTGGGCGCCGGCAGGCCAAGGTTCTGCGCTACCCGCGCCGCCAGCTTGAGGTCGATGTTGGCGAGAATCTCGTTCACCTCGCGGGCACGGATATGCTCGCGCTCCACCTTGCCCAGCTCGAAGCTGTAGGCACTGATGATGTGCTCCTGCTCGGTCGGGCTCATGCTCTGGAAGAACAGCCGCGCCTGGGAGAAGTGATCGCCGAACGAGGGGCTGCGCTGGCGCACCTTGTGCGCCTCGATGCGCTCGGGGTAGGTCTCGAAGCCGCCATCCTGCGCCGCCGGCGGGGTTTCCTTCGGCCAGCCGCCATCGATGGAGTTGGGCTCGTAGGACGCCCGGCCCTTGTGCACGGTGGTACGGTGCTGGGCATCGCGCTGGCCGTTGTGGTTGGGTGCCACGGGCCGGTTGATCGGGATCTCGTGGAAGTTCGGGCCACCCAGGCGGCTGATCTGCGTGTCGGTGTAGGAGAACAGCCGGCCCTGCAGCAGCGGGTCGTTGGAAAAGTCGATGCCCGGCACGATATGACCGGGGCAGAACGCCACCTGCTCGATTTCGGCAAAGAAGTTGTCCGGGTTGCGGTTGAGCACCATCTTGCCAAGCGGCGTCACCGGTACCAGCTCTTCGGGGATGATCTTGGTCGGGTCGAGCAGGTCGAACTCGAACTTATGCTCGTCGGCCTCGGGCACGATCTGCACGCCCAGTTCCCATTCCGGGTAGTTGCCGGTCTCGATCGCTTCCCACAGGTCGCGGCGGTGATAGTCAGTGTCCTTGCCCGCCAGCTTCTGCGCCTCGTCCCACAGCAGCGAATGCACACCCTGCTTGGGCTTCCAGTGGAACTTGACGAAACTGGCCACGCCTTCGGCGTTGATCAGGCGGAAGGTGTGCACGCCAAAGCCCTGCATGGTGCGCAGGCTTTTCGGTATCGCGCGGTCGGACATCGCCCAGATCACCATGTGCGCCGACTCGGGCACCAGCGAGACGAAGTCCCAGAAGGTGTCGTGGGCCGAACCGCCGGTGGGGATCTCGTTGTGCGGTTCGGGTTTGACCGCATGCACGAAGTCGGGAAACTTGATCGCGTCCTGAATGAAGAACACCGGCATGTTGTTGCCAACCAGGTCGAAGTTGCCCTCATCGGTAAAGAACTTGACGGCAAAGCCGCGCACGTCGCGCACCGTGTCGCCCGAGCCACGCGGCCCCTGCACGGTGGAGAAGCGCACGAACACCGGGGTGATCTTGTCCGGGTCCTGCAAGAAGCCGGCCTTGGTCAGTGCGGCATGCGACTCGTAAGCCTGGAAGTAGCCATGCGCGCCGGTGCCGCGGGCATGCACGATGCGCTCGGGAATGCGCTCATGGTCGAAATGCGTGATCTTCTCGCGCATGATGAAGTCTTCAAGCAGCGAGGGGCCGCGGTCACCGGCCTTGAGGGTGTTCTGGTTGTCGGCAACCTTGACCCCCTGATTGGTGCGCAGCGCCTGGCCGGTGGCATCGCTGCGAAACGGCTCCAGGCTCTGGAGCTTGGCGTTGGTGTTGGCCTTGTCGGGCGTCTGGGCGCCGGCGAGTTGACTTTCCTGGGGCGCATTCTTCTTGCTGGGCATGGGTCTGCAACTCCTCATCATCGTACGCGGGGCCCCTGGATGGGGCTCTTCAGGTAGTGACTGACAGGAGTGCCGGGCGTTCCTTTCGAATGACCAGCGAGCAACCACTGATCGCGTTATTCCTCAAGCGTTGGTCAAACACGAAATAAATGCTAAGAACCTATATACGAACAGGCTAAAATGCGCCCCCCGGCTAACAGCTGACCCTATTTCATGCGCCCCACAAGGTTCGCTACGTGATCGAGTTTCAACAAGTCCATAAAACCTACCGCGTCGACGGTAGGGACATCCCCGCACTGCACCCGACCAGCCTGCGCGTCGAAGACGGCCAGGTGTTCGGTCTGATCGGCCATTCCGGTGCCGGCAAAAGTACCCTGCTGCGCCTGATCAACCGCCTCGAGGCCCCCAGCGGCGGCAAGATCATCGTCGACGGCGAAGACGTCACGGCGTTCAACGCCAACGACCTGCGCCGCTTTCGCCAGCAGGTCGGGATGATCTTCCAGCACTTCAACCTGCTGGCCTCCAAGACCGTGGCCGACAACGTGGCGCTGCCGCTGACCCTGGCCGGGCGCATGTCGCGCGCCGAGATCGACCAGCGCGTCGGCGAGCTGCTGGCCCGGGTAGGGCTGAGCGAGCATGCCAGGAAGTACCCGGCACAGCTGTCCGGCGGCCAGAAGCAGCGCGTCGGCATCGCCCGCGCCCTGGCCACCAAGCCCAAGATCCTGCTGTGCGACGAAGCCACCAGCGCCCTGGACCCGCAAACCACCGCCTCGGTGCTGCAATTGCTGGCCGAGATCAACCGCGAGCTGAAGCTGACCATCGTGCTCATCACCCACGAGATGGACGTGATCCGCCGCGTGTGCGACCAGGTGGCGGTGATGGACGCCGGGCAGATCGTCGAGCAGGGCCCGGTGGCGCAGGTGTTCCTGCACCCCAAGCACCCGACCACCAAGCGTTTCGTGCAGGAAGACGAGCAGGTCGACGAAAGCGAACAGCGCGACGACTTTGCCCATGTACCGGGGCGCATCGTGCGCCTGACCTTCCAGGGCGACGCCACCTATGCGCCGCTGCTGGGCACCGTGGCCCGTGAAACCGGGGTGGACTACAGCATCCTCGCCGGGCGTATCGACCGCATCAAGGACACCCCCTACGGTCAACTGACCCTGGCCATCACCGGTGGCGACATCGAGGCGGCATTTGCCCGCTTCATTGCGGCAGATGTTCATATGGAGGTACTGCGCTGATGGACGCCCTGAGTTTCTTTGCCAACATCGACTGGGCCGAAATCTGGCTGGCCACGATCGATACCATGATCATGCTGTTCGGCTCGCTGCTGTTCACCGTACTGCTGGGCCTGCCACTGGGCGTGCTGCTGTTTCTGTGCGGCCCGCGCCAGCTGTTCGAAGAAAAGCGCGTGTATGCGCTGCTGTCGCTGGTGGTCAACGTGCTGCGTTCGCTGCCGTTCATCATCCTGCTGATCGTGATGATCCCGTTCACCGTGCTCATCACCGGCACCTCGCTGGGCGTGGCCGGGGCCATCCCGCCACTGGTGGTCGGTGCCACGCCGTTCTTCGCGCGACTGGTGGAAACCGCCCTGCGCGAGGTCGACCGCGGCATCATCGAGGCCACCCAGTCGATGGGGGCCACCACGCGCCAGATCATCATGAACGCCCTGCTGCCCGAAGCGCGGCCGGGCATCTTCGCAGCCATCACCGTGACGGCCATCACCCTGGTGTCGTACACCGCGATGGCGGGTGTGGTGGGTGCCGGCGGGCTGGGTGACCTGGCCATCCGCTTCGGCTACCAGCGCTTTCAGACCGACGTGATGGTAGTCACCGTGGTACTGCTGCTGGTGCTGGTTCAAGTTCTGCAGAGTGTCGGCGACAAACTGGTTGTGCATTTTTCCCGTAAGTAACCAAGGGTCGGCCACGCCGACGCGCCGGGGGCCGGAACGGCCCTCACAAGGAGCGATTAGATGAAAAGACTGCTTGCTGCTGTTGCCGCCGTCGCGGCCTTCTCTGCCCACGCGGCCGAGACCCTGACCGTTGCCGCCACCCCGGTACCGCACGCCGAGATCCTCGAGTTCGTCAAACCGGCGCTGGCCAAGGAAGGCGTGGAGCTGAAGGTGAAGGTGTTCACCGACTACGTCCAGCCCAACGTGCAGGTGGCCGAGAAGCGCCTGGATGCCAACTTCTTCCAGCACCAGCCGTACCTGGACGAGTTCAACAAGGCCAAGGGCACTCACCTGGTCAGCGTTGCCGGCGTGCACCTGGAGCCGCTGGGCGCCTATTCGAACAAGCTCAAGAAGCTCGACGAACTGCCATCGGGCGCCACCGTGGTCATCCCCAACGACGCCACCAACGGCGGCCGTGCCTTGCTGCTGCTGGACAAGGCTGGCGTGATCAAGCTCAAGGACAACACCAACATCCTGTCGACCGTGAAGGACATCACCGGTAACGACAAGGGCCTGAAATTCCGTGAGCTGGAAGCTGCCACCATTCCGCGCGTGCTGACCCAGGTCGACCTGGCGCTGATCAACACCAACTATGCGCTGGAAGCCAAGCTCAACCCTGAAAAGGACGCCCTGGTCATCGAAGGCAGCGATTCGCCTTATGTGAACATCCTGGTGACCCGCGAGGACAACAAGGATTCGGACGCGGTGAAGAAGCTGGTAGCAGCCCTGCACACGCCTGAAGTGAAGAAGTTCATCGAAGAGAAGTACAAGGGCGCGGTCAAGCCAGCGTTCTGATTCAGAAATGCCAAGGGCTGCTACGCAGCCCATCGCGGGTCAAGCCCGCTCCCACAAGTTCTCCACCGCCCTTGAAACCAGGGTTGTACCTGTGGGAGCGGGCTTGACCCGCGAAGCTTTCAGTCGCGCTTGACCAGCCCCGGCAACTGCGCCACCAGCTTCTGGTTGTTGAACGGCGCCCGAATGAACCCGCGCTGGGTACCATCCGGCCCGAGCAGCGCCAGGTTGCCACTGTGATCGACCGTGTAGTTCGGCTTGCTGGTATCGGCCGGAATGAACGGGATGCTCACCGCATTGGCCAGCTTCTGCGTATCCTCCAGCGACCCCGTCACCCCGCGAAAATCCTTGTCGAAGTAGCCCAGGTACGTCTTCAACTGCGCCGGTGTATCCCGGTTCGGGTCGACGCTCACCAGCACCACCTGCAAACGGTCCACCGCCTCCTTGGGCAGCTCGCTCTTGACCTGCCGCAGTTGCGCCAGCGTGGTCGGGCAGATGTCCGGGCAGAAGGTGTAGCCGAAGAACAGCAGCGACCACTTGCCCTTGAGCTGGTCCAGCACCACCGGCTGGCCGTTCTCGTCGGTCATCTGCAGCGCCGGCACCTGGCGGCTCTGCGGCAGCAGGATGATCCCGGCATCGATCAGCGCCGTGGGGTCGCCCTGGCTGCGATTGCTCAGCACCTTGTTGATGGTAAGCCCGAGAATCAGTGCGACCAGGGCAACGAGGATGAAAACGGTTTTCTGGGTTCGAGTCATAGGTTCAACAGTAGGTAATGGTCAACAAGCAGCGCGATGAACAGCAGGAACAGGTACGCGATAGAGTACTTGAAGGTCCTGATCGCCGCGTGCGGCCGACTGCCACGGTACAACACCCAGGCCCAGTGCAGGAAGCGCACGCCCAGCACCACGGCGCACGCCAGGTACAGCGGCCCGCTCATGTGGATCACGTAAGGCAACAGGCTCACCGCCAGCAGGGCGGCGGTGTACAGCAGAATGTGCAGCTTGGTGTAGTGCTCGCCGTGGGTCACCGGCAGCATCGGGATATCGGCCTTGGCGTACTCCTCCTTGCGATGGATGGCCAGGGCCCAGAAGTGCGGCGGAGTCCAGGCGAAGATGATCAGCACCAGCAACAGGGGCTCGGCGCCCACATGCCCGGTCACCGCCACCCAGCCCAGCAGCGGCGGCGCCGCCCCGGCCAGCCCGCCGATCACGATGTTCTGCGGCGTGGCCCGCTTGAGAAAGCCGGTGTAGAGCACCGCATAGCCCAGCAGCGAGGCCAGGGTCAGCCAGGCGGTCAGTGCGTTGGTGAAGCTCAGCAGCAGCACCATGCCCAGCACCGCCAGCAGCAAGGCGAACGCCAGCGCCGCCAGCGGTGCGACGCGCCCCTCGGCCAGCGGCCGCTTGTGGGTGCGCGCCATCAGTGCGTCGATGCGCCGGTCCACCACATGGTTGACCGCCGCCGCTGCGCCCGCACACAGGCCGATGCCCAGGTTGCCGAACACCAGTACCGTCCACGGCACGCCCGCGCGGGTGGCCAGGAACATCCCCACCAGCGAGGTGATGAGCATCAGCACCACCACCTTGGGCTTGGTCAGCTCCAGGTAGTCGCGCCACAGCGCCTGCTGGCGCGCGGGGTTCAGAAGCGTTGCCATGGGTTCTCTCCCAGATAATGCACCACGCCCACCGGGCGCAGCGGCGTCAGGCGCCAGCCCTGGCTGACCTTGCGCGCCTTGGGCTGCATGGCCAGGCGCGTGCGGTAGTTGACCAGCACCAGCGTCAGCAGCAGCGCCGCGCCACCGGCGTTGTGCGCCACCGCCACCGCCAGCGGCAGCCCGAACGCCACATTGCTGATGCCCAGCCCCACCTGCACCGCCAGCGCCAGCAGCACCAGCCTGGCCAGGCGCCGCAGGCCGATAGCGTGCAGCTGCCAGGCCAGGGTCAGCAACACCAGCGTGACCAGCAGCGCCCCCAGGCGGTGGGTGATATGGATGGCGGTACGCGCCTCGCTGTCGAGCTGTCCGCCCAGGTAGTTGGGGCCGATGTGCTGGGTGAGGTGAAAGCCGTTGGCAAAATCCGCCTCGGGCCACCACTGGCCGTGACAGGTCGGCAGGTCGACGCAGGCCACCGCGGCATAGTTGGCGCTCACCCAGCCGCCCAGGGCGACTTGCCCGATCACCAGCAGCAACGCCAGTGCCGCCAGGCGCCTTAGCCGCAGCGGCAGGCCGGGCAGGGGCATGAACGCGCGCGACAGGCGCAGGCTCAGCAGAAACAGCAGGCTCAGGGTGGCAAAGCCGCCCAGCAAGTGCGCCGTGACCACCTGCGGCCACAGCTTGAGGGTGACCGTCCACATGCCGAACGCGGCCTGGAAGAACACCACCGCCAACAGCAGCAGCGGCAGGCGGTACGGCTGGCCGTTGTGCCCATGCCGACGCAGCGCCTGCACCGCCAGCATGGCGATCACCAGCGCCAGGGTGCCGGCAAAATAACGGTGCACCATCTCGTTGCGGCCCTTGTGGGCCTCGACCGGCGTGTCCGGGTAGTGGCGTTCGGCATGTGCCAGTTGCGCCTCGGTCTTGGGCACGCTGATGAAGCCGTAGCAGCCCGGCCAGTCGGGGCAGCCCAGGCCGGCGTGGGTCAGGCGGGTATAGGCCCCCAGCAGCACCACCACCAGCGCGAGGAAGGTGGCGAACACGGCGAGGCGGTATCCAGGTCTGGCCATGGTGCGTGCCTCCTAGCCGATGTTGGACAGCTTGAGCAGATGGCGCAGGTCGTTGAGCAGGTCCTTGCCCTTGACCCGTGCGTCGTAGCGCAACACCAGGTTGCCGTGGGGGTCGACGATCCACAGCTGCGCGCCCTTCAGGCCCCCGGCGGCCCTGCTGTACTGCGCCAGCTCCAGCGCATAGCGCTGCAGTTGCGGGTACTCGCGCGCAAGCCTGGCCTGATACGCCTCGCTCAACGGTTGCCCGGCGGCCAGCGCGTGGCTGGCACGGGCGGCGTCGCGGCCAAGGCCGATCTGTACCTGGCGCGCCAGGTACACCAGTTGCTGGCAGTCTGCGTCACAGTCACCAGGGGTGCTGACCAGCAGCTGCCAGCGCGCCTCGTCGGTCGCGACCCCCAGCTCGGCGCGGCCCTGGCCGTTGCCGATCAGTTCGCCGTGGTAGCTGCGGCTTTCCGGCACCCAGAACTGCAGCTTGTACATGCCGGTGGCGAGCATCATCGGCCCCACCACCACCAGCAAGATCAGAATCAGCTGCAACCGCCCGCGCCAACGACGGCGCGGCACTTCAGACGTGCCGGATGGATGCATGACGGCGCCCATGGTGGTTCTCCTTGTCGTTGTGCCAGCCGAAATAGAGGTACAGCGCAACCAGCGCCGCGGCCAGGGCAAACCATTGCACGGCGTAGCCCAGGTGCTTCTCGGGGCCCATCGCCACCACCGGCCAGTCCAGCCGGTAGCTGGCCGGGCCCGGTTCCAGGCGCAGTTCATGGGCAAAGCCCTCGCGGCCCAGCTGCGGCCACAGCTGCGCGGCATCCACCGCCGTGAGCAGGTGCGGCCAGCGGCCCCCTTGCGGGTCGGCGTGCAACTGGAAGGTGCTGCCCGGCGCCACATAGACCCAGGCCTGCAGGGCAAGCGGTGTCTCGGGGGTGCTGAACTGCACCGCCACACGCCGGTCGGGCCAGGGCAGCCAGCCGCGATTGACCAGCAGCCACAGGCCGCTGGCCTGGTCGTGAAAGGGTTGCAGCAGCTCGACCCCGGCCTGGCCGTCGCGCAGGCGGTTGTCGAGCAGCACACTGTGGGTGCGGTCGAAACGGCCATACAGGTGCACCCGGCGATAGGCCGGGTCTGTCTCTTATACACATCTCCGAGCCCACGAGACCGTACTAGATCTCGT
>OLII01000175.1_pt1 | contig 25012 bp, 19 predicted proteins | sample 1609481 | NCBI WGS metagenome assembly OLII01 (sample SAMN05416859, study PRJEB24817) | seawater metagenome | isolation source: Sea water | place: Canada:Atlantic | collected 2013-11 | reverse complement strand
AGATCTAGTACGGTCTCGTGGGCTCGGAGATGTGTATAAGAGACAGCTCCAGGCTCGAGCTTTGCTTTAGCTAACGCTCTATCACTGGCAAAAGGAGAAATAAAAGCGGTAGAAACAATCAAGCCTGCATCAAGAAACAGCTTAGCCACTTCAGAAATTCGGCGAATATTTTCAATACGTGCCTCATCACTAAACCCTAAATCACCATTTAGGCCATGACGTACATTATCCCCATCGAGTAGATAGCTATGACAGGCAAGTTTAAACAATAAAGCATCGACTGCATTGGCAACGGTCGACTTCCCTGAGCCACTTAATCCTGTATACCAAAGTAATGCTGGTTTCTGGTTTTTCAGGCGAGCACGCTGTGTTTTATTAATTTGCTGATTGTGCCACACGGTGTTCTCAGTTTTTAGCGGTGTGCTTTTATTCGAAGCTTTATTCATTAGCGATAAACTCAAGGTTAAAAGGGAAAAATGATTGGAATAATAAATATCATAGCAGCGCTATAAATAATAGAAATAGGTAAACCAAAACGAATGTAATCAATCAATTGATAATTGCCGGCATTAAAAACCATGACATTGGTTTGATAGCCATATGGACTAATAAAACTACCACTAGCGGCAAAAGCAACCGCCATCATAAATGGCATAGGATCTACACCTAAACCTAAAGCAATATTATAAGCAACTGGAAATGCTAAGGCGGCAGCGGCACTATTGGTAATAAGTTCAGTCATTATTATCGTTAAGATAAAAATGACTGTAAACGCCAAGTAAACACTTTTCCCCTGCAATAAGGCTTCAATATCTTGTGCAATCATATCTGCAAGGCCAGTGTTTTCGATAGCGGTTGCTAGGGTTAATGCCCCGAGTACTATCATCCAAATTTCAAGCGGAAAACGACGTTTTATTTCATTGACTGACAATGAACCGCTAAAAATAAGGAAAGCTAGATAGACAAACAAGCAGCTCAATAACGGCAGTGGTGTAGAAATAGAGACCATAATACTGGCAAAAAAGCCCCATACAGTAGAATGATCTCGCCAGCCACTCAACATATTGTCAGCTTGGTGTCCCGATAAAATATAAAAGTTTTTTGATAAATTAGGTCTTGTGGCAAAGTCTTGGCCAACCGCTAATACTAAGAAATCACCCGGTTGCAATACAATATCACCAAGCTTTCCTGATAACGCACAACCTTCACGTCTAACCGCGACAACGGCAGCATCAAAGCGAGCACGAAATCCTGCTTTCTTTAATGTTTTTCCCGCAATGGTTGAATCTGCTTTTACCAAAACTTCAGTTAAGTTATCCCGCAATAAATCATCTTGCTCGGCAAATAAATTTAAACCATCAAATTGTTGAAGAGTGAGTACTTTAGAAATGTCACCACTAAAAATAAGTCTATCTTTTGCTTGTACAATTTCATCTGGCGTTACCGGAGAAATTAATTTTCCACAACGGACAATTTCAACTAAAAATAGCGAGTCGAGATTTCTTAAGCCATTTTCTTCAATGCTCTGACCTACAAGGCTCGAGTTTAAGGCGACTTCCGCTTCTAACAAGTAATCATTCGTGGTTAGCTCATCACCTTCTAACATGGGTAAGCTTTTACTGCGCCAGATGATAACCACTAAACAAACAACCAAACCGGTTAATCCAATTAAACTAAAGTCAAAGAAGCTAAAGCCTTCATGCCCTTGTTTAATCAATAAACTATTTACAATTAAATTTGTTGAGGTGCCGACTAAAGTTAGTGTGCCACCTAAAATAGCAACATAAGAAAGTGGTAGCAGTAATTTTCCGGCATTAATCAGCTTATTATTTTTCACCGTACTAATTAACGTGGCTACGACTGCGGTATTGCTCATCAACGCTGAAGCAAAGGCTGTTCCAAGCAGTAACCTTAAAGTTGACTTAACTTTAGAGCCATTAAAAACAGAGGCAGAGAGCCTGCGTAAAATACTGGTGCGCTCAAAAGCAAAAGAACATAACACCAATAAAACTAAGGTAACTAACCCAGGGTTTACCGCATTCGTTAAAATATCATCAACGTTAACAAAAGAAAGTCCTAGACACAGTAATACAGTTACCGAGAACACCCGCTCTGGTACTTGGCTGTATTTTATTAAGCTGATAAATGTGGCAATAAATACCCCTATCATCAACCACTGCTCTATTGTCATTTATTCTGGTCCGTAAAAGAAAAGTTATTTAAAACAAACAAGGCCGTTAAAAGTCACATTTCAACGACTTTAAACGACCTCATTAAATAGCGCTTGTTCACTTTATTTGGTGATATCTCGAGCGCCCCAGTGTGGGAAGTGCTTGCGAACTAAAGTATTAAATTCTAATTCGAACTCTGAATACTCATGAGTTTGCTCGTCGATAGCGTGGTTTATCATACCCGCGCCAACAGTAATATTGCTTAACCTATCAATAATGATAAATGCGCCTGTACCTTGGTTTTCTTGGTATGCATCAAAATGTAGCGTCTCACCGACAACAAAGTTAACCGTGCCGATATCGTTAACCGCAAGTTGTGAAGCATCAAGCTTCTCCATGCTATTGACATCATATTTACTGGCAATACTTTGCGCATGACCTGTGGTCATTTTGCTACCATGCTTAATGAAGTACTCACGACCAGGTTCAAGTTCGTTTTCATGCATCCAAACAACCGTTGCACTAAACTCTTTCGCCGATGTTGGCAAATTACCTTTTTTAACGATGATTTCACCGCGACTGATATCTATTTCATCTTCTAAGGTAAGCGTAACTGCCATGCCTTTATCGGCACGATCTAGGTTACCATCAAAAGTAACAATCTCTTTTACCACACTTTCTTTACCTGAAGGCAAAGCAACAATGGTATCGCCAACTAGCACATGCCCTGAGGCGATTGTGCCAGCAAAACCACGGAAATCTAGGTTTGGACGGTTGACATATTGCACTTGGAAACGTAACTGAGTGAACTCATCTTGGGCTTTCACGTCAATAGTATTTAAAAGCTTCATCAACGTTGCGCCTGGGTACCAAGGCATATTGTCACTTTCTTCAACTACGTTATCGCCATTTAACGCCGACATAGGGACAAAACGTACGTCATTAAATGTTAAACTTTCGGCAAAATCACGGTATTCTTTTTTGATTTCTTGGTAACGCTCTTGCGAGTAATCAACCAAATCCATTTTGTTCACAGCAACAACAATGTGCTTAATACCTAACAGTGAACAAATAAATGAATGACGACGAGTTTGTGTTTGCACGCCGTAACGAGCATCAATCAAAATAATCGCTAAATCACAAGTAGATGCGCCTGTTGCCATATTGCGCGTGTATTGCTCATGACCCGGTGTGTCAGCAATAATAAATTTGCGTTTCTCTGTTGAGAAATAACGGTAAGCAACATCAATGGTAATACCTTGTTCACGCTCAGATTGCAGACCGTCAACTAATAAGGCTAAATCGACAGTTTCACCAGTCGTACCTGATTTTTTTGAATCTTTTTCAATAGCAGCTAATTGATCTTCAAAGATCATTTTCGAGTCATGCAATAAGCGACCGATAAGAGTACTCTTACCATCATCTACGCTACCACAGGTTAAAAACCTAACTAGCTCTTTGTTCTCGTGTTGCTTTAAATACGCTTGAATATCATCTTCAATTAAGCCTGATTGGTGACTCATGTTTTTTCCTTCACAATTAAGCAGACTTGTTGCCAAAAGGCGTTGCTGCTTAAACTGGTAATTTTTTAATTAAGATTATTAACTGAACGGTTTATTTACGGCTAACTCAATGAGGCCTTAGAAATAACCTTCCATCTTTTTCTTCTCCATTGAACCGGCACTATCGTGATCTATGACACGGCCTTGGCGCTCAGAAGTTTTGGTTAATAACATTTCTTGAATAATTTCAGGTAGCGTTGCCGCTGTTGATTCAACAGCGCCCGTAAGCGGGTAACAGCCTAAAGTTCTAAAACGCACACTCTTCATTTGAATTTCTTCGTCATCGGCAATTGGCATACGATCATCATCAACCATGATCAATGTACCGTCACGCTCTACCACAGGACGTTCTTGAGATAAATAAAGCGGCACAATTGGAATACTTTCTAAATAAATGTATTGCCAAATATCTAGCTCAGTCCAGTTTGATAATGGGAAAACACGGATACTTTCGCCCTTATTCACCTTGCCATTGTAGACATTCCATAACTCTGGACGCTGACTCTTTGGATCCCAACGATGATTTTCATCACGGAAAGAATAAACACGCTCTTTAGCACGAGACTTCTCTTCATCACGACGTGCGCCACCAAAAGCAGCATCAAAACCGTATTTATTTAGTGCTTGCTTCAAGCCTTGAGTTTTCATGACATCAGTATGTTTAGCACTACCATGAGTAAATGGACCTATGCCCATTTCAATACCTTCAGGGTTTTTATGCACTAACAGCTCAAAACCGTAGTCTTTTGCCATTTGATCACGAAAGGCAATCATTTCTTTAAATTTCCAGTCAGTATCAACATGCAATAATGGGAAAGGAATTTTTCCTGGCGCAAACGCTTTGCGTGCTAAATGAAGTAGTACTGCAGAGTCTTTACCGACAGAATACAACATCACAGGATTATCAAATTCAGCTGCGACTTCACGAAAGATATGAATAGACTCAGCTTCAAGTTTTTTTAAATGGGTTAAATTCATCTGCTAATACAAACTTTATGAGAAATTAATGCCCTAATAATCTCATAAATGATCCTATAAATACACACACTTTTTACATATAAAACATTATTTTTATACCTAAAAGGAATATCAAATTTGATTTATGTTTAGCCTCGACACAAAAAAGCCAGTATAAAACTGGCTTTTCACTCTCAACCCTTATTGTTACTCCAATGCTTCTAAGTTTATCTCATAGCAAAGTAAGTGATTAAATACTCAACCTCGCCTTGTTCTGCAGGACAATTTTCTCACCTATGCCGTTAACTTCCATAAGTTCATCAATTGATTTGAATGAGCCGACTTGTTGCCTATAGACAATAATGGCTTGAGCTTTAGTATGCCCAACACCTTTTAAGGTAATTAATTGCTCAAAAGTCGATTTATTCAGGTTTACCACTTGCTGCTTGGTTATTGATTCAGCTTGCGGGGATTCAAGCGATTTAACATCTGTACTTTTGGCTAAAGCCAATGAAGCACTCATCAATAAGGCAACAGATAAAGTCAAAACGAAAAGTGGGGTATAGCAGTATTTAATTGAATTTTTCATCTTTAATTCCTTGTAAAGTAATACGTTAAAAACTCACTATTGCATTGCCATAAAAAAACCTAGTAACAACACAGTAGTTATTACTAGGTTTAGGCGCAAAGCTATACTTTGTAAAGTCATGAATTAGTCATCTAACCAAGGGATATAGGCTAGTTGTTTGAAATAATTTGATTTTATTGCCAAACAATTTTTTCTAATTGTTGTTGGCCTTCAGCCAAATTCATTTTGATAATTTTGTTATTTTCACCCACGGTAATAACTCTAGGGATACCACCAGAAGCAAAGCGCTTGTATATGCTTCGATCTACATCCGTTGCTAATTTAATAGTGATACCACGCTTGTCACGCCAAGCTGAAATGGTTTCAAGATCTTCTTCACGGGAAATAGCAACAACGTCAATGTTATTATCCTTAAGTACAGAAGATTCATTCAAGGCAAGCATTAAGCTATTTGAATCAGTGCACCATGTTGCAAATAAAACCACCAGCTTGCGTTTGCCTAATTGATGCAGGTCCAGCACTTCGCCATCAATGGTAGTAATCTTATCGATGGGGAGAATATCTCCGCCATTAATGTATTCATCAAAAACCGGTGCTTGCGGTTGCCCTGTGGGTATAGCCTGACAAGCAGATAAGCTAACAGCTATTAAAGCTGAAAATAAAATACGTTTGATCATGTTGTTATTAGTTTTAACCATAAGATATCCCTAAAATAGTTGATAAGATCCGTTACCAAAAATAACGAATACATTAGCAGCTATTTAACCCTAATTTCTTGCTTATTCCAACAAACAAAAACAAAAATACTTATCTGTGGTGACAAGTACTAGCGCTTTGTTAATAGCTTAATTAGAATAGCGTTAATTAGTTTCGACCAAATGATTTATCGTCAGATATCACACTAAGGAAATCATGAGTAAAGCAAGTAGTCTATTAACACCTGTTTTGGCAAAACGCCGTGGCAAAAACCCAGATAAAAAAAGCTGGCATAATTTACATGGCAGCAGTAGTAGCCTTGCCTTATACCAAGCGGCACAAAGTGCTCAAACACCCATTTTGCTTGTTACCAGTAATACCCCAGAAGCAATTAAAAGAGAGCAAGAACTACTTAGCTTAGCCAAAAACACGCCGCAAAATGCGTTAAGTATTTGCCTGTTTCCTGACTGGGAAACTTTGCCGTATGATAATTTTTCTCCTCATCAAGACATTATTTCGCAACGTCTTGCCACTTTATATCAATTATCGCGCATGGAAACTGGCATTATCATTGTGCCTGTAACAACCTTGGTGCAAAAACTTGCTCCTCAGCAGTACATTGAAGCGAATAGTTTAGTCATTAAAAAAGGCGAAAAGAAAGATTTACATCAAATGCGACAAGCCCTTGAAGCCAATGGTTATCGCAACGTTGAGCAAGTAATGGAGCATGGCGAATTCTCTGCTCGTGGTGCAATTCTTGATTTGTATCCTATGGGCAGTAAAACGCCCTTTAGGTTAGATTTTTTCGATGATGAAATCGATGAAATTAGACTTTTTGACCCTGAAAGCCAGCGCTCTAAAGAACAGATAGCCGAGATTAATCTATTACCCGCCCATGAATTTCCTATTGATGAGGCAGGTATTAATCTCTTTAGAAGCCAATATCGTGAGCAATTTAGCGGTAATATCCACAAAGAGTCAATATACCACAAAGTCAGTAACGGTATTTTACCACCGGGGATAGAATATTATTTGCCACTGTTTTTTGATAAAAACAATGAAAAAGAGTTAGCAGCCAGCGGCAAAAGTAACACCCTGTGCGATTACTTAACTGATTCAACCCTTGTTGTTATCAGTGGTGATATTGAGCATTCACTAGCCCAATATTGGCTCGATATTGATTATCGTTATGAAAACCGTCGCTACGATCCTACCAGACCTTTGTTACCGCCCGAGCAGCTATTTTTAAGCCAAGATAATCTTTACAGTGCATTAAAACCTTTTGATCGAATCACTATTCCTACCCAAGTAAACGCTGAAACAAAGCAAAGCAGTGACGAAACACAAGAGCTAAAGAGTAAAAGCAGTGAAATTTATTTTGATGTCAAAGCTTTACCTGATTTAACCATTAACCATAAATTAAAGCAGCCCTTTGAGTTAATTAATGACTTTATCCAGAGCAAAGAAACACCGAGCAAAGTTCTGTTTATTGCCCAAAGCCAAGGACGACGTGAAAGTGTTTTAGAGTTACTGGAACGAGACAATATTAAACCGGCACAATTTGCTTGTATTGAAGACTTTATCAACGCCAGTGACACCATTGGCATCACGGTAAATAGCTTAAGCCAAGGCTTTAGTTTTCAAGCTAAAGGAGCGAGTGCTAAAAACGCCATTGCTTTAGTCACTGAAGCTGAATTACTTGGCGATCATGTTTCTCAAGCAAGACGCCGCACTAAAGCGCAAGATATTCAAGCAGACGCACTGTTTAAAAACCTTGCAGAACTAACCATTGGACAAGCTGTTGTTCACATCGAACATGGTATTGGTCGTTATCAAGGTTTACAAACCATAGAAAACGGCGGCATAACCACTGAATTTTTAGTATTAAGTTATGCCAATGAAGCCAAGCTTTATGTGCCCGTTGCTTCTTTACACTTAATTGGTCGATATTCTGGCGCAGATAGCGAACACGCGCCGTTGCACAAATTAGGCACAGATACTTGGAGTAAAGCAAAGCAAAAAGCGGCTGAAAAAGTCAGAGATGTGGCTGCCGATTTACTTGATATTTACGCGAAGCGTGCCAGTAATCACGGTCACACCTTTAAACGTGACAAACAAGAATACCAAGCATTTAGTGACAGCTTTGGTTTTGAAGAAACCTTCGATCAAAAGCAAGCTATTGGCGCCGTTGTTGGCGATATGCTATCGCATAAAACCATGGACAGGTTAGTCTGTGGCGATGTAGGTTTTGGTAAAACTGAAGTGGCAATGCGTGCCGCTTTTGTTGCGGTTAATGATAATAAGCAAGTGGCTATTTTAGTGCCAACCACCCTACTCGCCCAACAGCATTATGAGAACTTTAGAGATAGGTTTGCCAACTGGCCAGTATCTATCGAAGTGTTATCGCGCTTTAAAACGGCAAAAGAGCAAAAAGAAGTGATTAGCCGGGTCGAGTCAGGGCAAATTGATATTCTTATTGGCACCCATAAACTTTTACAAAATAGCATTAAATATAAAGACTTAGGCCTACTGGTTGTTGATGAAGAGCATAGATTTGGTGTTAAACAAAAAGAAAAAATTAAACAGCTACGCAGCAATGTAGATATTTTAACGCTCACAGCAACCCCTATTCCTAGAACATTAAATATGGCAATGGGCGGCATGCGCGACTTATCTATCATTGCCACACCACCTGCCAAACGTTTAGCGGTAAAAACCTTTGTACGCCAACGTGATGAAGCGCTAATTCGAGAAGCAATTTTACGTGAAACCTTACGTGGTGGTCAGGTATATTTCTTACATAACCATGTTGACTCTATTGAAAAAACCGCTGCTGATATTCAAGCACTAGTCCCTGAAGCACGAGTTATTACCGCTCATGGTCAAATGCGTGAACGCGAGCTAGAACGCATTATGAGCGACTTCTACCACCAAAGGTTTAATGTCATTGTTTGTACCACGATTATTGAAACAGGTATTGATGTGCCAAGTGCAAACACTATTATCATGGATAGAGCCGATCATCTTGGTTTAGCACAACTGCATCAACTTCGTGGCCGTGTCGGTCGCTCTCACCACCAAGCTTACGCTTACTTGTTAACCCCCCATGAAAAACGTATCACCAAGGATGCTAAAAAACGCTTAGACGCTATTGCGTCATTAGAAGATTTAGGCGCAGGTTTTACTTTAGCGACTCATGATTTAGAAATACGTGGTGCTGGTGAGTTACTCGGTGAAGACCAATCAGGCTCAATGAGCCAAGTGGGTTTTAGCTTGTACATGGAAATGCTCGACCAAGCCGTTGCCGCCTTAAAAGAAGGTAAGCAACTTTCACTTAACCAAGTGATGTCATCGCAAACAGAAATAGAGTTACGTATTCCTGCACTGCTGCCTGATGATTACATTTTTGATGTCAGTTTACGCTTAAGTCTGTATAAACGTATTGCCAGCTGCAAAAACAAAAGTGATTTAGACGATATCCAAGTAGAGCTCATTGACCGATTTGGTTTATTACCGCAACCAACAAAAAACTTAATTCATATTGCGAAACTGCGCTTAAAAGCACAAACCATTGGTATATCACGCATTGAAGCCAGTAATACCGGTGGTTCCATTGAATTTAGTGATAACACCAGCGTCGACCCTATGATGATAATTGGTTTGATTCAAAAACAAGCTAACGTTTACAGTATGGCCGGTGCAAACAAGTTAAAATTTGTTAAAGCCAATGAAGACGCACAAGCACGATTTACCTTAATTACTAATGTTTTAAATGAGTTAATCAAGGCCAGTTAACTTATTTTATGAATATGGTTAACAGTAAATCAATTAACAACAAAGCAACTAAAGTGTTAAACTTGGGCAACAAAACAGATAGTTTCGTTGCCCAACTCAAACGCAATTAAGTCATGCAACGAAAGATTTAGCTCAATAAATCGCTTAATAAATACGGACTTTTAATGAAATACCCTGCAATTTTTACCACAGCATTAACCTCATTATATCTTGTTACTAGCTCATTCTCACACGCTTCGGATAACACTAAAGTGCCTGAGGAAGAATTAGCCCGTTGGTTTGAAATTGAAGTCATCCTCTTTAAGCACGTAACCAATAGCTCGCAAAACAAAGAAGTCTTTAGCTCTCGTGATTTAAGTAGAAAAAAACGTAACGCTCGCGATTTATTAGCGCCTTATTTACAACCAAACATTGCCTCATTGAAGCAACTTCTGCCAAGTTGTGAGCAAGAAGCCAAGCCTATTGAGTACGGCGTAGACCTAAGCAAAATAGACTTACCTATTTCAGCAACAGATACTCAAGAAATTAGCGAAGAAGCTAGCCAAACACTAGAAGAAGGCACTGTTCAACAGACACAGGATTCATCTATGTCTGTTACTGTACTTACTGATGAAGCAAGCTTACAAAACCAAAACGAGAATTTGGCAGAACAATCACAGCAAAGTCAAACTGACAATGAAAGCAACCAAGAAACAGCTAGCGAAGTTGTTTATCCTTACGCAGATAAAGAAATCCCTTCATATACCCAGTATCCTACAGATAGAAAAAAGCCAATTTGTATCATACCAACTGAAGTTGTTAGCCAAAACCTAAGTGATGAGCAATTAGCATCATTTAATATTGATGGTTTCCCTATTGAAAAATTAACGACAACAGTTAATGGTATTGAGCAATGGCGTGATGATGAGGAAGGCGAGATAACTTGGGCAAGCAACCAGCCTTACCTGATCAGCCAAGACTCTTTACGATTAAAGTCTATCGCAAATCGTATCAAGCGCTCACGAAATTACGCCCCGCTTTTGCACTTAGGCTGGCGACAAGAAGGTAAAAAAAGAAGACAAGCTAAAGCGACACGTTTATACGCGGGAGATAATTTAGCTTTAAATTATCAGCAGGCGTTAATCAAGCAGCAAGCAAAACAAAATGAACTTGAGATAGCTGCTATTTTAGAACAAAGACTAGCAGCACAAGTCCTTATTCAGGAGCAGTTGGCGATGTCAGAAACAGCGCTGACTAACTCACAGTTCAGTGATGAAAATACTAACCAAGCATTTAGCGGTTCAGATGAGCTACAAACAAGCAATCAAGCTTCAAATGAAGCTCTGGGGCTTGAAAACCAAGGTCAAGAGTCATTGATGCAAGAGCCCTTAACCCAAGAACCTGAGTTGACCATCACCGAGCAGCTACAACTTCAAGCCAAGCAGAAACAGCTTGATAACCTGTTTGCTGAATTTGCACAATTTAATCAACTAGAAGCAAAACAGCGCCTTATTGATGCTGAGAATAGCCTAAATTCGACCGAAGGTAGTCACACGCTAGCGTTAAATGATGAAGCGGTTAAAGATATTGTCTCAAAGCTTAGTGCTGATTTAAACCGAGATGATAATCTGCTGCTACTCGCTGATAACGAGGACGAGGAAAGTGCGACTGCTGCGCCAACTCAACCTTGGTTTTTAGATGGTATTTTTAAAGTGCACCTAGATCACTATCTTTATATCAATAGTGAGTTTAATTTAGTGAGCGCGAACACTTCAACGAAGTCAATTAACTCATCTAAAGCTAAAAGTGATACCAAGGGTAATCTTGTACAGGGTGAGCAAGTGATTTCGTTTAGACAAGATAGACGTGTCATTACAGGAGAAATTCACTATTTTGACCACCCGCACATGGGTATGGTGGTACAGATTCGTCGCTTTGATCCAACAAAACCGGCTGATGAAGCAGTTAGCCAATCAAAGAAATAACATTGTAAATTAATAAAGTACCAACATAAGGTTTAGAAAATGGATAAAGAAGTAGAAATTCAAGCAGCAGTTTTTCGTAAATTACTCGCGCACCTAGATTCACGTAAAGATGTACAAAATATTGAACTGATGAATTTAGCCGGCTTTTGCCGAAACTGTTTTAGCAAATGGACAGTAAGTGAAGCTGAAAAGCTTGGTGTTGAAGTTGATATAGATACCGCACGTGAGCAGGTTTACGGCATGCCTTACAGCGAATGGAAAGAAAAACATCAACTACCAGCAACCGAAGAGCAAATGGCTAAGTTTAATGAGTTAAATGCCAAGAAGTAGCGGCAAAACTGTTACCCCTAAAGCTACTTTAATTAATGCTAATTTAATTAGTGCTACTTTAATTAACAATGCATGCAAAGCCTAGTGGCTTACTGCTAGGCAAACAAAGCAATTTCAGCTGCGGTTAATTCGCGCCACTCACCTGGCGCTAAATCCCCTAAGGTAATCTCACCTACTTGCTCTCTGTGCAAACCAACCACACGGTTACCAACAGCTGCAAACATACGTTTTACTTGATGGTATTTACCTTCAGTTATCGTTAATAACACTTCACTTCGATAAGCATCTTCCTCAATTAATTCATCTTGAGCAACACGTCTTAATATTGCTGGGCGAGTTAGCGAGTCTTCCCCCTGCAACTGCAAACCATCCGTAAATTGCTGAATTAACGGCTCCAGTTTATCGTCATCAATTTCATCACGTAACCAAACACGATAAGTCTTTTGACAATCTTTTTTCGGAGAAATGACATTATGCGACCAACGTCCATCATCAGTTATCAGCACTAATCCTGTGGTATCAGCATCTAAACGACCGGCAATATGCAAATCAAACGCCTTATCTACCTCAATAAAGTGCAATACCGACGGATAAACCTCGTCAACATTTGAGCAAATTGAGTCCACTACTTTATGTAAAATATAATACCTTGAACCGCGAGCCGTTAACTCTTGCCCATCAATGGTGATGGTATTATTTTCATGCACTTGCATAGCCGCATTCTTAGCGACTTCACCGTTAACTCGTACTTCACCACTTTTAAGTACTTTTTTAGCTTCATTTCTTGTTAGTTCAGTACTTTTACAAATAAATTTATCTAGGCGCATAATCTTTCTTAAGGTGTTGGCTTTCTTGGGCGCTATTATCCTTATTCATTATTAACAAGCAATAGATTTCAATAAAAACCACTGAGTAAACATAAGAGATAAAAAAACCCTACTGTTTAATTACCGTAGGATTTAGTCATTTTTACGTAGCAACGCTTAACACTGCTGAATCTTCGAGCTTATTCAGCTTCCGCCAAATACCAGTACCCTTGATTTAATAACTCAGTAACTAGTTCAACAAATGCTGCGTTTTGACTCCAACTGCTAACATCATTAGGCATTAACATAACATTGTCACAGAGTAATTTAACACCATTAGCAATCTCGGCAGAAAACGCCAACTCACTACCATTGATATAACAAAGACCTTGTTCTACAGTATCTTCAAAATAAAAGGCTCTTAAGCCACCTAAACGTTTGATGGCATGACTATGTAGCAAGTTACTGACTTCACTCAACTCAAATGGTTCATCAGGTAATAAAATGTCGAGTTCGTGCTTAGCATTTGTTAAGAATTGACCGGTAAAGGCTTTAAATGTTGCATCGTCATCCAGTAAGTTAGCTACTTGCTTTTTCAGGCTTGAATAGTCTTTGTTACTGACTTCGCCGCTATGACTGGTGACTTGTCTTTGAGGATCAGACAACAACTCGGCGCCCTGTTCATTATCAATTAAATGATCAGCAAAAGCGCTTAATAAGCTAACCGATGAGTTTGCCCTAAAACCGATAGAAAAGCTCATCGAAACATCAAGAGAAATACCTTCATGTGGAAATCCTGGCGGAATATATAATATATCACCAGTTTCTAATTCAACGTCAATAATCGACTCAAAAGGCTCTACGTGTAATAACGCTTCATGAGCGGCAAACTCAACATGTGAGCTATTATCTCCTACTCGCCAATGACGTTTACCTGAGCCTTGGCAGATAAACGTATCATAGTTATCAATATGAGGGCCAACACTACCACCAGGCATGGCAAAGCTCGCCATTAAATCATCTAAGCGCCAATGTGGAATAAAACGAAACGGCTCAATCATTTCCGCGGCTTCTTCAGAAAAATTATCTAATGCTTGTATTACCAGTGACCAGTCTTGATTACCTAGATGCTCGTAGCTTTCAAAAGGACCAAAAGCTGCGTTCCATTTACCTTCACTTTTATGAACCAAACGTGACTCTACTTGCTCTTCCATCGCTAATCCGGCTAATTCATCAGCAGCAATGGGATCAACAAAATCTTTAAAGCCTTGACGAATAACCACGGGTTTTTTCTGCCAATACTCATCTAAAAATTGTTGTTGTGTCAGTTGCATTAAATCTAAGGTATACATACTTCTCTCTTATTTAGTTATCTGCCTAGCTATCAGTTAGCGATTACGCTACCGACATACCGGCAATTTTATGCCAAAAGCCATTACATTGCGCCACACCATCAAGTTCAACTTTACTTGGGTTAACCAGTTGCTCTCTAAAGTTATCTAGTTGGGCAAAGGCTTGAGTGCTATCTGCACTAATGCGAGCAATATCTACTCCCATCGCTGCTAGGGCTGGCATTTCATTAATGAGATTATACTGGTAACCCGACATAGTTTGAATACCATTAAGCACAAAAACTCGCTCTCCTTCTCGACTATTCATCCGTCTGCCCTCTGGGTAGTTAATACAGCAGTACTCACAATCATCTTTGGCTCTATCTTCAGAGCGAGCAGTAAAACAACGAGCAGAATAGGCTAATGGTAAATAGCCCCAAGAAAAGACTTCACATTCAAACTGTTTACGGATCCCTTGTTCTGTCGCTTGGTTTAATAAGGTTTTCAGCCAATCCCCACTAAGCTCAACCGGCATTAACCAACGGGTCATGCCTTGTTTTATCAATACTTTTAATGTTGATAAGTTATAGCAATTAATGGCGGGCCCTGCGACAAATGGCATTTTTAAATCATGCATGATTTGCACAGCACTTAAATCATTTGCTTCAACTAAAAACTCACCATTATCACATAAACGCTTAAGGACTTTAATCTCCGCCGGTGACTCTAATAATGTCATGGTCGACACGACAACCTGTTTATGACTGTCTTTCGCTACTTCTTGCGCTAAACCTAACCAATCTTTATCCCGTAATTCACGCCTTTTTGAGCAAACGGTTTCGCCTAAATAAATAATATCTGCGCTTGATTGTTTTGCTTGTTGATAGAAGTCATTTACTTCTTGTTTTGGCCAGAAAAATAAACTTGGCCCTAAAGAGAATTTCATAAATTATCCAAATAATTTTAATATGTCACTATTGCTAGTTTTATAGTTATTCAGCTTTAAGCTGTATATTTCAATTTAAAGGAAAAAGCACGGAGTTGACGCTAGTCATTACTCCGTACATCCTAGTACTCCGCCTTACAGGCCATCCTTTGGATGTTCAAATTATTTCCTGAAGAATTTGTGAGTATTTCTGACGTAGAAATAGCGCCATACAGCGACAAGGTTAGTTACAAGATAAGTGACAATTACTGCCACTTCCGATGATAAGCACCCAATGTAGTTTGTGAGCCTTCAGATAAATTAGCTAATGTGTTCATCCAAGCCCCCTCAACCGCAAATCCTTCAGGGTTTTTCTGATAGCTATCAATAGCCATGCGCCACGTTTGAGCAACTTGCTCAACATATGCAGGGCTACGTTGTCTGCCTTCAATTTTCACCGAGACTATGCCCATTTTTATCAACTCTGGGATCAGCTCCAAGGTATTTAAGCTAGTCGGCTCTTCAAGCGCATGATAAACATTATTGTCTACTTCAAAACGACCTTTACATAACGTGGGGTAACCGGCATTTTCATCACTTTGATAGCGGTCTATTAACACATTGTTTAATCGAGACTCTAAACCCTTGTCTGTTTCTTGCCAACGAACATATTTTGCTGGAGAGCAAGCGCCAACGGTATTAGGTGACTCACCCGTCATGTAAGAAGAAAGGTAACAACGCCCTTCTGCCATAATGCATAAACTACCAAAGGCAAAAACTTCTAACGGTACCGGTGTATTTTTTGCCAATTGTCTAACTTGTTGCACAGACAAAACCCGCGGTAAAACAACCCGTGCTACATCAAAGTTATTTTTAAAAAATTTAATGGCTTCAAGGTTAGTTGTTGAAGCTTGCACAGATACATGACGTTCAATATCAGGGTATTTGGTCGCGGCATAATCAAGCACACCTAAATCAGCGATGATTAAGGCGTCGGTTCCTATTGCGACAGCGTTATCAACCGCTTTTTGCCAACGTGCTTCGCCATCAGCATGGGCGAAGGTATTAATGGCAACATGTAGTTTTTTGCCTCGTTCATGAACATAATCAGCCGCTTTTGCCAATTTTCCGTCATTAAAGTTTAATCCAGCAAAATGGCGCGCATTGGTATCATCTTTTAAGCCGATATAAACTGCATCAGCACCATTATCGATTGCGGTTTTTAGCGCCGGTAGGTTTCCAGCAGGACATAGTAATTCCACAGCCACTCCAAATTATTAGAGAAAATTAAATTTTTCAGCAGTGTAAGTGGTTCACCTAGATGATTTATTGATGTGTATTAAGGAAAACTTGATCTGCAATATTAATTTATTCCCATCCCTTGATAAAATGCTGATAACTTTCGTAATGCAGAGCAAAACTGTTTTGAATTTACCATCCGTATTAACCACTATCGCACCTTCAGCCAGTCAGGTAACTTCGCTGTTACCGCAGATTGAACAGGCATTACCACTATCCTTTAAAGCAAACTTGATTAAAGTGATGCCGAGTATTTTAAGGCCAAGTTTACGCTTAGTGCCCTTCAGTGCACAAAAATCAGTACTTCTTGCTGCACTACACTCTATTTTTAGTGAAGCAGTGGCTGATGGCGATTTTGAATTTTTACAGGGAAAATGGCTAAAAATATCAATAACTGATTTAGCGCTAGATTGGTGGTTAAGTTTTGAAAGTGAACAATTAATTATGGCGCCAGCTGAGCAAAATATCGAAGAGGATGTCAGTTTTAGTGCCACGGGCGATGACTTGATTTTAATTGCCGGCAGAAAGCAGGATCCCGATACGTTGTTCTTTCAACGTCGCTTAAAAATTGAGGGGGATACTGAATTAGGTCTAGAAGTTAAAAATTTAATTGATGCCATTGATATTGACCAGCTGCCAAGCTCTGTCCATGGTTTGGTCGATTTTAGTGCCAACTTTTTACAAAACACTCGTGATGAGTTAACTAAACAATAAGCTTTAATGAGCAGTAGATTACAGACAAGAAAACTCGACAATGACAACGATTAGACTTGTTAGTGGCAATGAAACCGTCATTCCCAAAGTGTTTTTTCGGGAATGCAAAAAGCATGTAGGGGCTTAGGGCTTAGTACCTGATCATTTTCTCTGTGCAGCGTGTAGCGCCTCATTCAATTCTCTGTGGTGGATATTGTCTTGAATTTTAAACCATAAACAAAAAGCACCACCGAGGACACCGAGGCTTCACTTCGTTCGCTACACAGAGAATAAAACTTAACAAAATAATAAAGTCACTTCCTCTGTGCAACACCTTTAATTACTGACAATTAAGGTTAAGCTAAACTTGCCGCGTACTCTCTTGCTTTAGCTAAATCTTCTGGTGTATCAACGCCTTCAACAGGGACATGACTATTAGCCACCGCGACATGTATTTTCTCACCTTGATACAAGACTCTCAACTGCTCCAATGCTTCAACTTGCTCTAACTGACTGGTCGGCCAATTCACATAATCTTTAATAAAGCCTGCTCGGTATGCATAAATACCAACATGTCTTAAATAAAAGTCTCCAATGGCTTGGATATTCTCTTCAGTATTAGCGTCACTGGTTAAAAACCTTTCTCTGTCATAAGGAATGGTAGCGCGAGAAAAGTAAAGTGCGTAGCCATCTTTATCAAGTAGTACTTTTACCGCATTTGGGTTAAATGCTTCCTCTACAGAATTAATATTAATCGCTAGCGTAGACATTCTGGCAACATGCTTTTGTTGGTCTTGATTCGCTAAATTATTTGCTACTTGGGCAATATTTTCAGGGGGAATAAAAGGCTCATCACCTTGAACATTAACAATAATTTCATCATCATCAAATTGATACTGCTCCATCACTTCCGCTAAACGTTCAGTACCTGATTTATGGTCAGCGCGGGTTTTACAAACTTCCCCACCAAAACCGGTAACAACATCTGCGACTTCATCATTGTCAGTAGCAATAATAACTCTGCTGGCACCACTTAATTGTGCTTTTTCGACGACCCATTGGATCATTGGCTTGCCATTAATATCAGCTAAAACTTTGCCGGGTAATCGAGAAGATTGGTACCTTGCTGGCACCACGACAGTGAATTTAGCACTCACGGCGTTTTGAGCATTAGACATAGCTAACCACCTACTCTGCTGACGGGCTTGACTTTATTTCGCGTGCTTCGCCTTCAAGCAATACCGGAATATCTTTTTCAATACGGTAAGCTAAACGGTCAAAGTTACAAATCAGCTCTTGGGCCGCTTTATCATAATCAAGTTTGCCTTTACACACAGGACAGGCAAGGATTTCCATTAGTTTTGTATCAAAAGCCATGTTCATTTCTCACTAGTTAATTATTTATTATCACTGCGCTTTAATGCAGTGTTGATTTTACCTTGTAATTCGGTTTGTTCACGTTGGCTAAAACTTGCATCGACAGGCAAGTACCACCAATTGCTTTGACTGAAACTTTTGCATTTTACCGCATCTTTCTCTGTCATTAATAACGGGATATTATCATCAAAGTGGCTGAAATCATGTCGGCTAAAGTTATGATGATCGACAAATCCTTGTTGCTCTGCTAACAAAAAGTGATTTGTTTTAAGTGTATCAAAAAATCGTTGTGGCGAGCCAATACCAGCAATAGCATTAACCTGAATATTTTGGATTAAGAACTCAGCTAAGGTTATTCGAATACCTGATTGCACATTACAAAGCTCTGTTGCTGTTAAATTCATTTGCAATGCTTGGTTTTCATGATTTTTCACTGCGGGAGTCGAACCATTGTAAATCACTAAATCAGCTGTTGCTAATCGCCACTTTCCTTCCCGCAAAGGACCAGCAGGTAATAATAAACCATTACCAAAGCGTCTTTTACCGTCAACGATGATTAATTCCAACTGACGTGCTAAACGGTAATGCTGCAAACCATCATCACTAATAATGACATCACAACCTTGCTCAATTAATAGCTCTGCGCTGGCAATACGATCGCTGCCAACCGCTACAGAAACCTGACAGCGCTGCTGAATAAGTACGGGTTCATCACCGGCTTCTTCAGGGGTTGATTGTGCGGTAACAAAATAAGGGTAATTGGGTGCATTACCGCCATAACCACGTGAAATAACGCCAGGTGTTAAGCCCATTGCACGGCAAAGCTCAACTAAGTAAATCACCATAGGTGTTTTACCATTACCGCCCACACCAATATTACCAACAACAATAACAGGTTTCGTTAATTGCTTTGATTTAGCGACTCCCCACTTAAAGCTTAAGCGCCTGAGTCTGCTTAGCAGCCAAAAAAGTGCTGTCAGCGGCAGTAACAAAGGGACAAGCAAATACTTTGCTCTATGGTTATGAAACCAAACTTTCTCAATAAGACGCACTATTAGCTCTTCCTAGGTCGTTTTATTTGCTCGAACATTACTTTAAACATAGCGAGCCGATTAAGAGTCAAATTGGAAACTGTGCAATTGTGCATAAGCACCTTGTTTAGTTAACAAGCTTTGATGATCGCCTTGTTCAATAATTTTGCCCTGATCCATAACGATAATTTTATCAGCGCTTTCAATCGTTGATAATCGATGAGCGATAACGATGGAAGTGCGGTTTTGCTGCAAGGTTTGCAGTGCATCTTGAATATGGCGCTCTGACTCAGTATCTAAGGCACTGGTCGCTTCATCTAAAATTAAAAACGGTGTATCGCACAATAGTGCCCGCGCGATAGCAACACGTTGACGTTGACCACCAGAAAGTAATGCACCATTTTCGCCAATATTAGTTGCTAAGCCTTGCTCCATGTTTTGAGCAAACTCCATCACATGAGCGCTTTTAGCCGCAGCGATAATTTCAGCTTCCGTAGCATCAGGCTTACCATAAGCAATATTGTTAGCTAAGGTGTCGTTAAATAAAACAACCTGTTGAGAGACATAAGAGAATTGCTTACGCAAATCTTTCAGCTTAAATTGTTCAATATTGGTGCCATCAATTAAGATTTCACCCTTGGTAGCATCATAAAAGCGTAATAACAAAGAGCTGGCCGTTGATTTACCGCTTCCTGAGCGGCCAACTAGCGCTAAGGTTTCACCTGGCGATAAGTCAAAAGAAATACCGTCTAATGCGAGTTTGCCTTTTTGCTCTTTATCACCGCCTTCATCGCTCGCTTCATAAGCAAAGTCGACTTTATTAAAAGATAATGCCCCTGAAGCTTTGTCTAATGTTTTAGTGCCGGTATCCTTTTCTTTTTCATGATCGAGTATCGAAAAGATGCTGACACAAGCGGCCATGCCTTGCTGGAACTCGGCATTAACATTAGTTAGCATTTTTAAAGGTCTTAACAACATTGTCATATATGCGATGACACTAGTAAAGGTACCTGGGGTAATGTTTTCACTTAAAGAGTCTGTAGTAATAGCATAAAAAACAAAAGCTAAAGCAAAAGAAGCGATTACCTGAATAATTGGCACGCTAGCTGACTTTGTCGCCGTCATTTTCATGCGCTGTTGACGATTGCGACGATTTATTTTTCCAAAACGCTCAAACTCACGTTGCTGACCATCAAACGTTAATACAACTTTATGACCATTAAAAGTTTGCTCAGCAGCCGTGGTGACCTCCCCCATAGCGCCTTGAATATTCTTACTGACTTTACGAAAGCGCTTAGAAACGATAGTGACAATTACCGCGATAAACGGAATAATTAGCAAGAAAATTACTGATAATTGCCAGCTTTGATAAAACATCAAGCCGATTAAACCTATAACAAAGGCACTTTGTTGAATCAGTACTAAAATCGATTTACTGACTGAGTTTAATACTTGCTCAGTATCAAAAGTTATTTTAGAAATTAACGTACCGGTTGATTGTTTATCATGAAAAGCCACTGGCATAGCCATAATGTGTTCAAATAATTTTTGTCTTAAATCGGCAACAACGTTATTACCGACCCAAGCAAGGCAATAATTGGCAACAAAATGAGCGATACCTCGGACAATAAAAGCAGCGACGATGAAAATGGGCGCCCATTTCATAAAGTTTTCATTTTCACCCGTTAGGCCTTCATCAATAAGCGGTTGTAATTTTGACAAGAAATAAACATCAATGGTTGCATAGCCAAGCATACCGATAATTGCTACTACAAACCCTAGCTTATAAGGTTTTGCATAACTCACTAGACGTTTAAAGTTTTGCCACGTCGTTGCATTGCTGATATTTGAAGAAGGTAAGGCGCTATTTTGTGAAGGTGAAGACATTCGTTTTAGTTACTCGGATGATTTAGTTGCCTAAAGAATAAGTATTTTAGCGTGAATCGCGCGGACAACCAACTAAAACTCACCATTGCCAACAAATGACTAATGAGTAAACCAAAATGGCCGCAGATCATCGACAAAGTTTTTGTCATTTATTCCCTTATTATCAATAGTAATAATAACTTGCCCCACTTCTGCACTGGTGAGTATTTTTATATTTTGTTGGAGGTATCGTTGGCGAATAGACTTCACTGGCATATGCCAGCGATTTAAATACCCGGCACTGACCACAGCATATTGAGGTGCCAGTTTTTTAAGAAAATCACGACTCGATGAAGATTTAGAGCCATGATGCGGCACTTGCAATATATCAATTGCTAGCTTGGGATATTGCTGGATAATTTTCTGCTCTACCTCGGCTGAAATATCTCCCGTCAGTAACAGGGTTCTCCCTTGTTGATCTGTCACTAATATCACACAAGAATCATCATTACCTTGCCTTGAGCTTTCTTCTGCCTTTGATTGAATGACTCCCTCGCTAGCAAGCGTCGGTGATAAAATGTCAAAGCTAAGCCCTTGCCAATTAAACGAATGGCCCGCATAACAACTAGAAATTAAAGGTTTAATGTTAAAGTTAGCTCTGCCACTGATAATAGCCTTGCCAACAAGTTGCCCATCATTTGACATAATTTCATCAACCGCTATGTTTTCCAGTAAAGTTACTAAACCGCCAGCATGATCATTATCACTGTGGCTGAGAATTATATTATCTAATTGAGTAATTCCTGAGTATTGTAAATAAGGTAAAATAACCGCTTCGCTCAGGGTAAAACCACTTGGGTAAGCTGCTCCCGTATCATATAAAATAGCGTGATTATTGCGCACGATTAACACTGATAAACCTTGACCGACGTCAAAAAACACAACCTTCCAAGGCAAGTTTTCGCTTACATTTTGTTTATCGCTGATACTTGATAAAGAAGACTTTACTGCGCCGAAGGCAGATAAAGACAGCGCTATTACCATAAGAGAAACCAAGCGCATAATCTTAGTTTGCCATGTAGAGTACGATAAAAATGCAAGATAAAAGCTGCAGCTGATAATACCCACCAATAGCACTTGCTGATAAAGCGAAAGTTTAACAACAGCATTAGGTAGCGTAGTTAAATAGCCTAAATATTGCCAAAGTAATGCCAATGAATCGAGGGCAAGTGAAATGAACATTTGCGCTACTTGAACATTAATTATCATGGTAAGCAGTGAAAATAAAGTGCAAGGTATGGTTATGAAGCTCATCCAAGGTACTGCAATAAGGTTAGCAATAATACTCACTAACGATATTTGCTGAAAGAATAGTGCCGTAATGGGAATTAGCATTACCGTAAGCGAGAGTTGAATAACCAGCAGTCCCTTAATAAAGCGCCAAAAGTTACTGCCATCAGTTAAGTAGCTTTTAAAACGCCATAAAGTTAAAAAAATTATCGCTACCGCATAAAACGATAACCAAAAACTTGCGGTGAACAAGCTAAACGGGCTGATTAACACCACAATGAAAACGGTCAATAGTAATAAACGAGTTGGCGATAGGTGTATATTTAACAATCGACTAAGCCAATAAAGTATTAACATAACTAAGGCACGTTGTGTCGGCAGTGAAAAACCGGCTAGATACGCATAAGAAATAGCAGATAAAAGGCTAATTGCTATCGCTATATATCGAGCATTTAAACACTGCCAACGAGGGGACCTTAATGGCAATATTTTAATTAACAATAACACCAAATAAAAACAGCCCGTGGCAAGTAAACCAACATGTAAACCTGAAATGGCAATTAAGTGGCTTGTACCCGTGGTTTGCAAAACTTGCCAGTGTGCAGAAGTTAATAAGCTTCGTTCGCCAAAAGCTAAAGCAAGTAGAATTGCCTTTAATTCACTATCGGGTATTATCGAAAAGTATTGATTAAATAAAGCTTGCCTAAGAGTAGTGTTGGCATTGACAATTTTGTTGTGATGTAGCGGTTGAAGTTGTTCGTTTTTTTTCTTAGGGTTTTTAACATAACCTGTAGCGGATATGTTATTGGCTTTTAGCCAACTGATATAATTAAAGCTCCCAAGGTTATTTAATCCATGAGCAGGCTTTAACTTAACATATAACTGCAACACTTGGCCTTGAGCAATAACGACCGTTGGTTTTTTCCAAGATAGTCTGACATTAATGGGCGTTGCCAATAGCTGCCCATCGACTTTAACCACGCTAAAATTAAAGCGTTTAGTCACATCCTTGCCTTTATTTGGCGCGGATTTATTTTTCTGCGTTATGCTATTAGGTGCCTTGGTGTCAGTGCCAGTTTCAGTATTGACTTGTAAACTCAGTACCTCCCCTTCAACTATCACAGACTTTCTTGCTTGCATTAACTCTATCAACTCAGCAGGCAATTGATGATTATATAAATACGCCTGTGTCAAAAGCCAAACAGAACCAAGTGCCAAAGCGGTGAAATTTCCATGCTTCAAATAGCGAATAGCGACACAAGCAACAAAAAATGCCATTAAAAGTTGAAAAAGCGTTGGCACTTCATGCAAAAATAGCGACAATACAGCACCAAGAAAAAATGTCAGTAACCACCAATCCATAGCGATTATAATTCCTTTTATTTTTTTGCGGTTACATCTAACTTCTGAAACGTTATCTGTGCAATTACAGCTAGCGTGATATTAAGTGTAGTAAACTCATCGAGTAAATCAGATAAAACGCGAACTTTTAGTTAAAGGACTTGTAGAAGTATATGCCGAAAAAAGTCATCAAACGCATAATGCCAGATCACCAAACGATTAAAGAAAATAAATATCTAAAAATTTTTGGTAACTTGCTGCACAATGCCAACCTGTGGCATTTAAACCGTCACTCTGTAGCCAAAGCTTTTGCTGTTGGTTTATTTTTCGCGTTTATTCCTGTGCCTTTTCAAATGGTATTAGCTGCTGGCGCCGCCATTATATTCCACGCTAACTTACCGTTATCCATCGCTTTGGTTTGGCTTACGAATCCATTAACCATGCCCTTTATTTTTTATGCTTGCTACTTAGTTGGTACTATCGTTTTAGCCGTTCCTGAACAAGAGTTTGCTTTTGAAGCAAGTTGGCAGTGGGTAATTGATAGTTTATCAACTATCGGGCCAGCATTTTTAGTAGGCTGTGGCGTGCTCGCCGTGGCTTTTGCAATTATTGGCTACTTTGGCATTCATAGTTTATGGCGTTATCAAACCGTGAAAGCGTGGAAAAGCAGAGAACACCGTTAGTTTGAACATTTCTTCTGTGTAGCGCATAGCGCCCAATTATTTCTGCGTGGTAAAAGCTGTTTTTTTGTTTTAAGAAATAAAAGCACCGAGGAAACAGAGGGACTTTGTCCTACACCGAGCAAGCAAATTTCAATTGTGATATATACCCGTTACCATTCAATATGCATGTTTCAGAGCGGTTGAGCGATTTAAATTCAAGGCGCATTGATGAAGGAATGGTTATTCCCTTCTAAGTCACTGCAACGAAGAAGTGGAATTGCTCAAACGCTTCTACGATGGGTTTAAAATGACTTTATGCTGCGGTAA
>OLII01000174.1_pt1 | contig 25080 bp, 21 predicted proteins | sample 1609481 | NCBI WGS metagenome assembly OLII01 (sample SAMN05416859, study PRJEB24817) | seawater metagenome | isolation source: Sea water | place: Canada:Atlantic | collected 2013-11 | reverse complement strand
GATCTAGTACGGTCTCGTGGGCTCGGAGATGTGTATAAGAGACAGCCTGAGCACCGCGCAGGCGCTGGCCAGCAGTTTTACCTGCGTCGAGCATGACCCGGCGGCGGTCGAGCAGCTGCAGCAATTGCTGGCCGCCTGGGCCTACCAGTTCAGTTCGCAGGTCAGCCTGCATTACCCACGCACCGTGTTGCTCGAAGTCGAATCCAGCCTGGGCCTGTTCGGGCCCTGGCCGCTGTTCGAGGCCCGCCTGCGCAAGGAGCTGGGCGAGCTGGGGCTGCGTCATCGCATCGTGCTGGCCAGCAACCCGGTGGCGGCGCGCATGCTGGCCAACGCCCATGACGGGCTGGCACTGAACGACCCCCAGGCCACCCGCGCCGCCCTTGCGCAGATGCCCGTGGACCGCATCGGCCTGCCGGTGGAGGCCGCCACGGCCTTGTCGCGCATGGGCCTGCGCGACCTTGGGCAGGTGCTGGGGTTGCCGCGCGACACCCTGGCCAGGCGTTTTGCCGCCAGCGTGCAGGTGCACCTGGATCGCCTGCTGGGCCTGCGCCCCATGGCGCTGGCGTGCTACCGGCCGCCGGACCGGTTCGAGGCGCGCCTGGAACTCAACTTCGATGTGGAGTCGCACCAGGCGCTGTTGTTTCCGTTGCGCCGGCTGATTGCCGACCTGGCGGCGTTCCTGGTCAGCCGTGACGGCGGCGTGCAGCGTTTTACCCTGCACCTGGAACATGCCCGGGGCGTCGCCACGCCGGTGGTGGTCGGCCTGCTGGCTGCCGAACGCGAGGCGGGCATGCTGTTCGAGCTGGCACGCGGGCGCCTGGAGCAGTTGAGCCTGCCCGCACCGGTGCGCAGCGTGCGCCTGGTGGCCGACGACCTGCCGGCGTTCGTGCCGCAACCGGGCGAGCTGTTCAATGCGCGGCCCCAGCAGCAACAGGGTTGGGAGCAACTGCGCGAGCGTTTGCGCGCACGCCTGGGCGATGAGAGCGTGCGGGCTGTGCAGGCTTTTGCCGACCACCGCCCCGAGTGCGCCTGGCAGGCGGCAGGCGGCGCCCCGCCGCTGGCCCGTGCGCCGGGCGGGCCGCCGCGCCCGGGCTGGCTGCTGGCCGAGCCGCAGGCCTTGGCGCCCGAGGGCCTGCGCCTGCTGGCCGGGCCCGAGCGGATCGAATCCGGCTGGTGGGATGGCGGCGATGTACGGCGTGACTACTACCTGGTCGAAACCCCGGCTGGCCAGCGCGGCTGGGCCTACCGGCCATTGGGCGAAGGCGGGCCGTTGTGGCTGCAGGGCTGGTTCGCATGAGCGTGGGCTATGCCGAGCTGCACTGCCTGTCGAACTTCACCTTCCAGCGCGGGGCCTCGAGTGCCCGCGAGCTGTTCGAGCGGGCGCACCAGCAGGGCTACCAGGCCCTGGCGATCACCGACGAATGCACCCTGGCCGGTATCGTGCGCGCCTGGCAGGCGGCCAGGGAGACGGGCCTCAAGCTGATCGTCGGCAGCGAGGTGCGGGTGCACGACGGCCCCAGGCTGGTGCTGCTGGTCGAAAACCTGAGCGGCTACCAGCACCTGTGCCGGCTCATCACCCTGGCGCGGCGCCGGGCGAAAAAGGGCGAATACCAGCTGCTGCGCGAAGACTTCGCCGGCCCGCTGCACGGCCTGCTGGCGCTGTGGGTGCCGGACGAGCCGTTGCAGGCCGGCCCCGGCCTGTGGCTGCGCGAGGTGTTCGGCGAGCGCCTGTGGCTGGCGGTGCAACTGCATCGCGGTGCCGACGATCATCAGCGCCTGCAACAACTGCAGGGGTTGGCCGCGAGCCTGAACCTGCGCGCCGTGGCCTGTGGCGACGTGCACATGCATGCGCGTGGGCGGCGCGCGCTGCAGGACTGCATGAGCGCGCTGCGCCATCACAGCACCGTGGCCGGTGCCGGGCAGCACCTGTTCGCCAATGGCGAGCGGCACCTGCGGCCCCTGGCGCAGCTGGCCGAGCTGTACCCGGCCCACCTGCTTGAGGCCACCCTGGAGATTGCCCGGCGCTGCACCTTCGACCTCGGCCAGTTGCGCTACCAGTACCCGCGCGAAGTGGTGCCCGAGGGGTACACGCCGACCGGCTGGCTGCGCACGCTGTGCGAACGCCAGGTGCCGTGGCGCTGGCCGGGGGGAATCGAGCCGGCCGTGCGCCAGACCCTCGAACACGAACTGGCACTGATCGCCGAGCTGGGTTACGAGAGCTACTTCCTGACCGTCTACGACATCGTTCATTTTGCCCGTGGCCAGGGCATCCTGTGCCAGGGCCGGGGCTCGGCAGCCAACTCGGTGGTGTGCTTCGTGCTGGGCATCACCGAGCTGGACCCGACCCGCACGCACCTGCTGTTCGAGCGCTTTTTATCGCGTGAACGCGACGAGCCGCCGGACATCGACGTGGACTTCGAGCACGAACGGCGCGAAGAGGTGCTGCAATACGTGTTCAACCGCTATGGCCGCCACCGCGCCGCCCTGACGGCCGTGGCCAGCACCTACCATGCCGCCGGGGCGGTGCGCGACATTGCCCGGGTGCTGGGGCTGCCGCCCGACCAGATCAACGCCCTGGCCGATTGCTGCGGGCGCTGGACCGATCGCATCCCGCCGCCGGAGCGGTTGCGCGAAGCCGGTTTCGACCCCGACAGCCCGCTGCTGCACCGGGTGCTGACCTTGACCGGCGAGCTGATCGGCTTCCCCCGGCACCTGTCGCAGCACCCTGGTGGCTTCGTGATTTCCGAGCAGCCACTGGACACCCTGGTGCCGGTGGAGAACGCCGCCATGGACGAACGCACGGTGATCCAGTGGGACAAGGACGACCTGGACATGGTCGGCCTGCTCAAGGTCGATATCCTGGCCCTGGGCATGCTCAGCGCCTTGCGCCGCTGCTTCGACCTGGTGCGCTACCACCGCGGGCGCGAGCTGACCATCGCGACCCTGCCGCCGGACGATGTCCCCACCTACGACATGATCGGCCGTGCCGATACCGTGGGGGTGTTCCAGATCGAGTCACGGGCGCAGATGGCCATGCTGCCGCGGCTCAAGCCACGCGAGTTCTACGACCTGGTGATCGAGGTGGCCATCGTGCGCCCCGGGCCGATCCAGGGCGACATGGTGCACCCGTACCTGCGCCGGCGTAACAAGCAGGAGCAGGTGACCTACCCGTCGGATGCGCTGAAGAAGGTCTTCGAGCGCACCCTGGGCGTGCCGCTGTTTCAGGAGCAGGTGATGGAGCTGGCCATGGTGGCCGCCGACTATACGGCGGGCGAGGCCGACCAGTTGCGCCGTTCGATGGCCGCCTGGAAACGTCACGGCGGGCTGGAGCCACACCGCGAGCGGCTGACCCGGGGCATGCTGAACAACGGCTACAGCGTCGAGTTCGCCGAGCGCATCTTCGAGCAGATCAAGGGCTTTGGCAGCTACGGGTTCCCCGAGTCCCACGCGGCCAGCTTTGCCTTGCTGACCTACGCCAGTTGCTGGCTCAAGTGCCACGAGCCGGCGATCTTCGCCTGTGCGCTGATCAACAGCTGGCCGATGGGCTTCTACAGCCCGGACCAGATCCTGCAGGACGCGCGCCGCCACCGCATCCAGATTCGCCCGGTGGATGTGCAGCACAGCCAGTGGGACTGCAGCCTGGAGCCGGTGGGCGGCGATGAACTGGCGCTGCGCCTTGGCCTGCGCCAGGTGCGCGGCTTTCGCCAGGACGATGCCTTGCGCCTGGCACAGGCCAGGGCGCAACGGGCGTTCGGCGATGTGGCAGACCTGTGCCTGCGTGCCGGCCTGGATGCGCGGGCGCGGGCGCTGCTGGCCGATGCCGGGGCCCTGGGCGTCCTGGCCGGGCACCGTTATCAGGCGCGCTGGGAAGTGGCGGCGGTGCAGGCGCAACTGCCGCTGTTCGCCGGGGTGGAGCCGCCCCGTGAAGCGCCGGTGAACCTGCCGGTGCCCAGCGTGGGCGAAGACCTGTTTGCCGACTATGCCAGCGTCGGCACCACATTGGGCCCGCACCCGCTGAGCCTGCTGCGCCGACGCCTGAATGGCCTGGGCTGTCGCAGTTCGCAGGCCCTGGAGGGGGCCGAACACGGCGATGCGGTGAGCGTGGCGGGGCTGGTCACCGGGCGCCAGCGGCCAGGCACTGCCAGCGGCGTGACCTTCGTGACCCTGGAGGATGAGTTCGGCATGGTCAACGTGGTGGTGTGGCGCGAGCTGGCCGAGCGTCAGCGCCGGGTGCTGGTGGGCTCGCAGCTGCTGCGGGTGATGGGTACGCTCGAATGCGCCGACGGCGTGCGCCACCTGATCGCGAAGCGCCTGGAAGACCTCAGCCCGCTGTTGCACGGGCTGGATGTGCGCAGCCGCGACTTTCGCTGATCACACCATCGCCAGGCGCTGCTTGCGGGTGGGCGGCGGGAGGGCGCGGTCGATGGCGCGCAGGTCTTCGCTGCTCAAGGTCAGGCTGGCCGCGGCGGCATTGAGCTGCACATGGCGTTTGTCCACCGCCTTGGGGATCGCGATCACGCCGTCTTCACGGGTTACCCAGGCCAGCGCCACCTGGGCCGCGGTGGCGCCATGGCGTTCGGCGATCTGGTTGAGGGGCGCGTTTTTGAGCAGGCGTCCGGCCTGGGCCAGCGGGCAGTAGGCCATGGTTGGCAAGTGGCGCTTGTGGCTGTAGGGCAGCAGGTCGAACTCGATGCCGCGCTGCTCGGGGTTGTACAGCACCTGGTTGGTGGCGCAGGCCAGGTTGTCCAGCTCGCGCAGGTCATCGGTATCGAAGTTGGACACGCCCCAGCGCCGGATCTTGCCGGCCTCGCGCAGGCGCTCGAAGGCTTCGACGGTTTCCTCCAGCGGGTACTGGCCGCGCCAGTGCAGCAGGTACAGGTCGATATGGTCGGTGCCCAGGCGCTGCAGGCTGCGCTCGCAGGCGGCGGGGATGCCGCTGCGGCTGGCGTTGTGCGGGTACACCTTGCTGACCACGCAGACCTGCTCGCGACGCCCCTGGATGGCCTGGCCCACCACCCGCTCGGCGCCGCCCTCGGCATACATTTCGGCGGTGTCGATCAACGTCAGGCCCAGGTCGATGCCGTGCTGCAGGGCGGCGACCTCGGCTTTCTGCTGGCCGGGGTCTTCGCCCATGTACCAGGTGCCCTGGCCGATGACGGGTACGGTGGAGTCGCCGAGTTCGAGCGTACGCATGGAAGGCTCCTGCAAAGTGGGGAGGGTGGTCTACTGTCCTTTAGGGTTTTGTGGCGGGTCAAGCCTACCCGCATCGACATTGATTTGAATAACCAATCAATCCATCAAAAAAACAAAATTAACAAATGAGTGGCCAAGGGTGAAGATGGCCCCAGACGCTCTCCGACGACCCTCGTCGGTTCTACAACTACAAAAGGCGAATCAGCATGGCCGGACTGGACAAGCGCGTAGCGACCTATGAAGAGGCCCTCGAAGGCCTTGCCGACAACATGACCGTACTGGCAGGCGGCTTCGGCCTGTGCGGCATCCCTGAAAACCTCATTGCCGAGATCAAGCGCCGTGGCGTGCGCGGCCTGACCGTGGTGTCCAACAACTGCGGCGTCGACGGCTTCGGCCTGGGCGTGCTGCTCGAAGACCACCAGATCCGCAAGATGGTCGCCTCGTATGTGGGCGAAAACGCCGAGTTCGAGCGTCAGCTGCTCAGCGGCGAGCTGGAAGTGGAACTTACCCCGCAAGGCACCCTGGCCGAGAAGATGCGCGCCGGCGGCGCCGGCATCCCGGCCTTCTTCACCGCCACCGGCTACGGCACCCCGGTGGCCGAAGGCAAGGAAGTGCGCGAATTCAACGGGCGCAAGTACATCCTCGAAGAAGCCATCACCGGTGACTTCGCCATCGTCAAGGGCTGGAAGGCCGACCACTACGGCAACGTGGTGTACCGCAACACCGCGCAGAACTTCAACCCGCTGGCCGCCACCGCCGGCAAGATCACCGTGGTGGAGGTCGAGGAGATCGTCGAGCCAGGCGTGCTGCTGCCTACCGAGATCCATACCCCGGGCATCTACGTCGACCGGGTCATCGTCGGCACGTTCGAGAAGCGTATCGAAAAACGCACCGTCAAAGCCTGACCCGACCCCGCGCAGAACAACAAAGAGAACCTGAGCATGGCACTTACCCGCGAACAAATGGCACAACGTGTAGCCCGTGAACTCAAGGACGGCTACTACGTCAACCTTGGCATCGGCATCCCGACCCTGGTGGCCAACTACGTCCCGGCGGATATGGACGTGATGCTGCAATCGGAGAACGGCCTGCTGGGCATGGGGGAATTCCCCACCGAAGCGCAGCTGGACGCCGACATGATCAACGCCGGCAAGCAGACCGTGACCGCCCGCACCGGCGCGTCGATCTTCAACTCGGCCGAGTCCTTCGCGATGATCCGTGGCGGCCACGTCGACCTCACCGTGCTGGGGGCGTTCGAGGTGGACGTGGAGGGCAACATCGCCTCCTGGATGATCCCGGGCAAACTGGTCAAGGGCATGGGCGGGGCGATGGACCTGGTGGCCGGTGCCGAGAACATCATCGTCACCATGACCCATGCCTCCAAGGACGGCGAGTCCAAGCTGCTGTCGCGCTGCAGCCTGCCGCTGACCGGTGCCGGCTGCATCCGCAAGGTGCTGACCGACCTGGCCTATCTTGAGATCGAGAATGGTGCGTTCATCCTGCGCGAGACAGCGCCGGGGGTGAGCGTGGAAGAGATCGTCGCCAAGACCGCCGGCAAGCTGATCGTGGCCGATGATGTGAAAGAGATGACGTTCTAGGCTGATACCGCCTTGCCTGTGCTGGCCTCTTCGCCGGCAAGGCCGGCTCCTGCAGGGAACCACGCATTCCTGTGCAGGAGCCGGCCTTGCCGGCGAAGGGGCCTTCAGCCGTTCAAAAAAAATCAATAAGAAGGAAAATCCCGTGGCCGCCGAACTCCAAGACAGCCGCTCCGCCCGCTTTGCCCTGCGTTGCTCCAACTGGGCCGAACGCTGGTTCCCCGACTCCTGGGTGTTCGCCGCCCTGGCCGTGGTGCTGGTGTCACTGGCCGCCCTGGCCATGGGCGCCAAGCCCCTCGATACCGCCACCGCCTTCGGTGACGGGTTCTGGAGCCTGATCCCCTTCACCATGCAGATGGCCTTCGTGGTCATCGGCGGCTATGTGGTGGCCAGCTCGCCGCCGGCGGTGAAACTCATCGACCGCCTGGCGCGCATTCCGAAGAACGGCCGTTCGGCCGTGTGCTGGGTGGCGCTGATCTCGATGGTCGCCTCGCTGCTCAACTGGGGCCTGTCGCTGGTGTTCGGCGGCCTGCTGGTACGCGCCCTGGCGCGCCGTACCGACCTGAAGATGGACTACCGCGCCGCCGGTGCCGCCGCCTACCTGGGCCTGGGCGCCGTATGGGCCCTGGGCCTGTCCTCGTCGGCCGCGCAGCTGCAAGCCAACCCGGCCAGCCTGCCGCCGTCGATCCTGGCGATCACCGGGGTGATCCCGTTCACCGAAACCATCTTCCTCTGGCAGTCGGGCGTGATGCTGGCGGCGCTGGTCATCGTGTCGCTGATCGTGGCCTACGCCACTGCACCCGGCCCGCAGAGTGCCCGCGATGCCCAGGCCTGTGGCATCGACCCCAGCTTCAGCGCACCACCACCGGCGCAGCGCACGCGCCCAGGTGAATGGCTGGAATACAGCCCGGTGCTGACCCTGCTGCTGGTGGCCCTGGCGGCTGGCTGGCTGTACCACGAGTTCTCGACCAAGCCGGCCATCACCGCGATCTCGGGGCTCAATACCTACAACTTTCTGTTCATCATGCTCGGCGCCTTGCTGCACTGGCGCCCGCGCAGCTTCCTGGATGCGGTGGGCCGTGCGGTGCCGACCACCACCGGGGTACTGATCCAGTTCCCGCTGTACGGCTCGATCGCGGCCATCCTCACCCAGGTCAAGGGCGTGGACGCGCAAACCCTGGCGCACCATATCTCCACCTTCTTCGTGCAGATCGCCTCGCATGACACCTACGCCTTGCTGATGGGCGTGTACTCCGCGGTGCTGGGCTTCTTCATTCCCTCCGGTGGCGGCAAGTGGATCATCGAGGCGCCCTACGTGATGCTGGTGGCCAACGACCTGCAGTACCACCTGGGCTGGGCGGTGCAGATCTACAACGCCGCCGAGGCGCTGCCCAACCTGATCAACCCGTTCTACATGCTGCCGCTGCTGGGCGTGCTGGGGCTCAAGGCGCGCGACCTGATCGGCTTCTCGTTCGTGCAGTTGCTGGTGCACGTGCCGCTGGTGCTGTTCCTGCTCTGGGCGCTGGGCACCACGTTGCAGTACACGCCACCTGTGATGCCGTAGCGCATCCGGCGGGTAAAAAAGGCGATCTTCGGATCGCCTTTTTCATGTCTAAATTAAATCGATAAGCATTCGTATTAAGGGTGATCCGATGATGTCCCGCTGTGTTCTAAACGGAATTTCCCGTCGTAAAACAAGGAGAAGGCCGCGATGTTCGCGCCGATTACCCGTTCCATGACGTTGACACTGGGCCTGTGCGGCACCGCCTGCAGCGCCGTCGCACTGGCTGACAACGAACCCCTGCCCGACGCCGCCCCCCAGGCGCTGGAGCTGGGTTCGACCAACGTGAGTGCCCAGGGCCTGGGCAGCACCACCGAAAACACCGGGGCCTACACCACCGGCAGCATGAGCACCGCCACCCGCCTGAACCTGTCGATCAAGGACACCCCGCAGTCGATGTCGGTGCTGACCCGCCAGCAGCTGGACGACTTCCAGCTCGACAACCTCTCCGAAGCCATGGGCCAGGTGACGGGCGTGGTGGTGCAGCGCAACGACTCCGAGCGCCCCACCTACAACTCGCGCGGCTATGCCATCGACAACTTCCAGATCGACGGCATGCTCAACACCTTCGCGGGGCTCAAGTCCGACTCGGACACCATCATCTACGACCGCATCGAAGTGGTGCGTGGCGCCACCGGGCTGACCACCGGCGCCGGCGACCCGTCGGGCACCATCAACATGATGCGCAAGCGCCCCACCCACGAACTGGCGGTGAAAACCGGCCTGCGTGGCGGCAGCTACGACAACTACTACAGCTATGTCGACGTGGGCGGGCCGCTGGCCTTCGACGGTCGTCTGCGCGGGCGCAGCGTGCTGGCCTACCGCGATGCCCATTCGTTTCGCGACCGCTACCAGACCCAGCGTGAGGTGGCCTACGGCATTCTCGAGGGCGACCTGAGCGACGACACCGTGCTGGCGGTGGGGTACGACTACCAGAACAAGCATGTACAGGGTGCCTCGTGGGGCACCGTGCCGTACTGGAACGCCTCCGGTGGCAAGGCCAAGCTGCCGCGCTCGAACAACATCTCGGCGCCGTGGAGTTCATGGCCGCTCAAGGACGAGACCGTGTTCGCCACCCTCGACCAGCGCCTGGGCGGCGACTGGCACCTCAAGGCGGCCTACACCTACCGCCAGAGCGAAACCGACGGCAAGGTGTACTTCGGTGGCCAGGGCTTCCCCGAGGCCGACCGCAGCGGCATGAATGCCTGGGTCAGCCACTTCATCGGCGACGAGAAAATGAGCGCCGCCGACCTCAACCTGGGCGGGCCCTTTGCGCTGCTGGGGCGCGAGCACGAATTCATGATCGGCTATGGCGAGTCGCAGCGGCGCAACAGCGCGCCGCTCAAGCGGCCCCTGGACCTGCCGCCCGGCTACACGACCATCCCCGACTGGAAGTATCTGGGCGGGGTAGACAAGTTCGCCGATACCGTGACCAACCTGGATGGTTCGCGCGATACCACGCAGCAGAAGGCCGGCTATGTCGCCACCCGGTTGAACGTGACCGATGCACTGCACCTGGTGCTGGGCAGCCGCTACGGCAGCTGGAAGGTCACGGGGCGCTCATGGGCATTCGATGCGGCGGGGCAGGTGGTGGAGAACCCGCGCTCCAGCCGCACCCACAATGACGTGTGGACACCCTATGCGGGCGTTCTGTACGACATCACCGACCAATACACCGTGTACGCCAGCTACACCGACATCTTCAAGCCGCAGAACTACAAGGATGTCGACGACAAGTACCTGGAACCGGTGGTGGGCAGCAACTACGAGGTGGGCCTGAAGGGCAGCCTGCTGGACGAGCGCCTGAACCTGTCGACGGCGGTGTTTCGCAGCAAGCAGGACAACGTGGCCGAGGTGGACGATTCCATTCCGGTAGGGCCCAACGGCGAGCAGTATTACAAGTCCGGCGGCAAGGGCAATACCGTGGAGGGCTTCGAGGCAGAGGTCGCTGGCGAGGTGATGGCGGGGTGGAACATGACCCTGGGCTACAGCTACACCCACTCGCTGGATGCCGAGCACAAGCGGCGCAACACCACCCAGCCGTTGAACATGGTGCGCTGGAACAGCACCTACAGGGTGATGGACAGGTTGACCGTGGGTGGGTCGGTGGATTGGCAGAGCGACATCTACCGCAGCGGCAATCGTCCGGTGGGGCGAGGCAGCGATGGCCGGATCATCACGGCGCCGGCTGACATTCGCCAGCGGTCCTACACGGTGGTGGGGTTGATGTCCCGTTACGAGTTCGACGAACACCTGTCGGCGTCCTTGAACGTGAAGAACCTGCTGGATACCAGGTACTACAACAACGTGGGGTTCTACAACGGGGTGTACTGGGGTGATCCGCGCACGCTGACGGTGAGCCTGGATTGGCGGTTGTAGCGCCCTGAAGCCGCGCCAACAGGGCTGGCGATGCATGCCCTGTTGGCCGTGGCAATCCCGTGCGCCGAGGCCGTGAGAAGGCCTTACCCCATCTGTTCGAGCAACCCGCGCAACCGCTCACGCCCGGCGTCATCCAGCCCGAACACCGGCCTGCGCGGCTCGCCCACCTCCAGCCCGGTCAACGCCAACCCTGCCTTCACCGTCGCTGGCAAGCCGCCCTTGAGGATGAACTCCAGCAATGGCAACTGCCGGTAGAACAGCGCCCGCGCCGCCTCAAGGTCGTTACCCAGCACGGCCTGGTACAGCTGCTGGTTGAGCGCCGGAATCAGGTTGGCTGCCGCCGTGCACCAGCCCGTGGCACCGGCCACGAACGCTTCCAGGGCCAACGGGTTGCAGCCGTTGTAGAACGGCACCTGGCCTTCGCCCAACTGCTGCAGTTTGTGCATGCGCTGGATGTCGCCGGTACTCTCCTTGACCATGGTCACGTTCTCGACCTGGCGCACGATGCGCATGATCAGCTCCACCGACAGGTCGGTGCCGCTGGTGGCCGGGTTGTTGTAGAGCATGATCGGCACGCCGATGCAGTCGCCGATGCTCTGGTAGTGCTGCAGGATCTCGGCCTCGCTCAGCTTCCAGTAGGCCGCCGGCAATACCATCACCGCATCTGCCCCATGGGCCTCGGCAAAGCGCGCGCGGCGCATGGCGCTGGCGGTGGTCAGGTCCGAGACGCTGACAATGGTCGGTACCCGCCCGCCAATGTGCGCCAGGCTGAACTCGGCCACCTGGTCCCACTCGCGGTCGCTCAGGTAGGCGCCTTCGCCCGTGCTGCCCAGGGGTGCGATGGCCTGTACGCCACCTTCGATCAGCCGATCGATGGAGCGGCCAAGGGCCGCCAGGTCGAGCTGGGTGCCGTCGGCGCTGAACGGGGTGATGGTGTAGCCGATGATGCCGTGAAAAGTCGTGGACATGAAAAACACTCCGCAGAAAACAGGTTCAGTTCAGGCAATCGGCATGCTGACGCAGGCACTGCCGGGCATAGTAGGCGAACGCCGCGCCGTGGCGCTTGGGGCGGGCGATCCAGTCGTGCGCTTCGCGCCCCAGCACCGGCTCGATGGGCTTGATCTGGCCGGCTGACATCGCCAGCAACTGCAGGCGCGCCGCGCGCTCGATCAACTGCGCGATCACACAGGCTTCCTCGATGCTGGCGCCGGTCGACAGCTGGCCGTGGTGCGAGAGCAGGATGGCGCGCTTGTCGCCCAGCGCCGCGCTGATCAGCTCGCCTTCCTCGTTGCCCACCGGCACCCCGGGCCAGCCTTCGAGAAACGCGCAGTCCTCGTACAGCGGGCAGAGGTCCATGTGCGACACCTGCAACGGTACCTCGAGCATCGACAGCGCGGCGATGTGGGTCGGGTGGGTGTGGATGATGCAGTTCACATCCGGGCGTGCGCGGTACACCCAGCTGTGAAAGCGGTTGGCCGGGTTGGGCATGCCGCTGCCTTCGAGCACCTCCAGGTCCTCGTTGACCAATAGCAGGTTGCTGGCGGTGATTTCATCGAAGCCCAGCCCCAGTTGCTGGGTGTAGAAGGTGCCCGGTTGCGGGCCGCGGGCACTGATCTGCCCGGCCAGGCCGGAGTCGTGGCCGTTGTCGAACAGGATTCGACAGGTCAGCGCCAGCTTTTCACGCACAGTCCACGTATTATCGGCAAGCGAGCCCTGCATCTGTTCCAGGGCCTGCTTGACCAGTTGGTCCTTGGGGAGTGCTAATGTCTTGGCCATTGGGGTTTCCTCGGTGGCGGATCGGACGTAAGGGCTGGCCCGCCCCGGTTGCTTGGAAGGTGAGCGGGGTGGTCAACCTCATGACACAAACAAGGCTATATGACACAAAGTGTCATTGGCAAGGGAAAGGTTGCCCATTGCACCGGGAATAGCGGCGTTAAATGTCTATCCGATTGAAAGTATTAAGAAAAAAACTTGGGCTGACGCTTGAGACGCTGGCCGAGAAAACGGCCATGACCAAGAGCTACCTGTCCAAGGTGGAGCGGGGTCTGAACACGCCTTCGATTGCGGCGGCGCTGAAACTGGCGCGGGCGTTGAACGTGAACGTGGAAGAACTGTTCGCCGAAGACCAGCCTGCGCAGGCGCGCTACAGCCTGGTACGCCGGGGTGAGCGCCAGGCGTTGTCCGGCAGCGCCGAAGGGCCGGGCTACGCGGTGCTGGCCCAGCATATCGGCCAGCGCAGCCTGCTGCCGTTCATCATCTGCCCGCCGGCGGACTTCAGCGACTCGACGTTCAAGGAGCACCTGGGCGAAGAGTTCCTGTTCGTGCACGAAGGGCAGGTGGAAGTGGACTTCATGCACGAGCGGGTATTGCTCGAGCGCGGCGATGCGCTGCACTTCAATGCCCAGACGCCGCACCGGCTACGCTCGGTCGGGGCGGTGCAGGCGCAGTTGCTGGTGGTGGTGCACGACGCCGACTCGCCGGTTTAACCGGGCAGTCGAATGAACGCCACCGGCACGTGGGCCGTCAGCCATACGCCATTGTCGGCCTGGAAGAACGCCAGGCCCTGGGCGTGCATTGCCGCTGCATCGATGTGCAGCAGTACCGGTGAGCCGTAACGCTGGCCGATCGCAATGGCCGTTTCGGGGTCGTGGGACAGGTGCACGTGGTGACGGTTGCCGGCGATCAGGCCCTGTTGGGCAATCGAGTCGAGAAAGCGCGTTGCCGTACCGTGGTACAGCTCGGCAGGCGGCGCCTTGGGCGCGTACTGGAGCTCGACCGTCGCTGTCGAGTGCCCCTGTACGGCGCGAATCCTGCGGCCATCGTCCGACAGGCCGAAGCGTTTCTTGTCGCTGCTGGCCACCACCGCCTGCAGGTGCGCCAGGTCCAGCGCGCGGCCCTGGCGGGCGGCGCCGGCAATCAGTGCATCGACATCGCCCCAGCCTTCGCTGTCCAGTTGCAGATCGATGGATTCGGGGGCGTGACGCAGCACGTAGCTGAGAAATTTGCTGGTTTCGGTGAAGTGCTTGCTGCTCATGCGGGTCTTCCTTGAACGGTCTGCGCGGCAGCTTATCAGGGCGCGCAAGCGGCGACGAGCGGTGGGCAAGTAGCAGTGGCACGCCCTGAAGCCTGATAGAGTGCGCGTTGTTCCACTGCTCACAGGCCCGCACGCGATGACCACCACCTCGTATTTCTGGCGTGACCCGGCGTTGCCCTTCATCGAGGCGCGCGGGGTCGCAGACGGTCGCAAGGTCTGCTATGCGCGCCATTCCCATGCCGGGTTCTCCATCGGTGCGATCACTGCCGGGCGCAGCTCCTACCTCAGCGGGCACACCTGGCGCGAGGTCGAGACCGGCACGGTGGTGATGATGAACCCCGGTGTGGTGCATGCCTGCAACCCGATCGCCGACCAGCCGTGGTCGTACCTGATGCTTTACGTGGACATGCCGTGGCTGACCCGCCTTGGCTTCGCACCGGTCGCTGCCACCCTGAGTACCGCCCCGGCCCTGTTCGAGGCCCTGTTGCAGTTGTACGACATGCTCATCGACAACCAGCGTGGCGCGGCGTGCAAGGCGGCGGCTGCCGAAGCGTTCTTCGGCGACCTGCGCCAGCAGCTGGAGGCAGCGCCACCGCCGCTGGCCAGGCCGGATGCGCGCCTGGAGCGGGCGGCGGCATTCATTCGCGCACATTGCACCGAACCGCTCAAGCTCGAAGACATCAGCCAGGCCGCCGGCTTGTCCACCTCGTATCTGATCCGCACCTTCAAGCAGCATTACGGCCTGACCCCGCACGGCTTTGTGCTGGACTGCCGCGTGCAGTACGCCCGCGCCCAGTTGCGCCAGGGCCGGCTGATCGCCGAGGTGGCGCTGGAGGCCGGGTTTGCCGACCAGGCGCATCTGCAACGGGCATTCAAGCAGCACCTGGCTGCGACGCCCGGGCATTACCGCTCAGCCTAGGCGCTGTACGAAAAGCCTTGATACTCGGTGATGCTGGGTTGAAAACAGCCTGACCTTCGTCTTTTTCATACAGACCCCTGCATCAGGTACAGCGCACTCAGCACCAGCAGGGCGGCCAGGCTGCGATTGAACAGGCGCAGGCGCCGCGGGTTGTCGAGGTAGCTGCGGATCAGGCTGCCGGCCAGCGCCCAGCAGCCCAGCGAGAGGTAGCAGATCACCAGGTAGATCAGGCTGAACTGGCCCAGCAGGGCGGTTTCGCCCTGGCCCACGAAGGCGCCGATGCCCGCCACGCAGGCCAGCCAGGCCTTGGGGTTGAGCCATTGCATGGCAGCGCCGCGCAGCAGGCTGGGTGCGTGGGTATCACGCCCTTCACCGAGCGCGCCGTCGTCGCGGGCCAGTTTCCATGCCATGTACAGCAGAAACAGCACCCCGGCCCAGTGCAGGGCAACGGCAAGGCCTGGCCAGTGGCGCAGCACCTCGTGCAGGCCCAGGCCGATCAGTACCAGCAGCAGGATGAACCCTAGGGTGGCGCCGGTAACGTGGCGCATGGCCGGGCGCAAGCCATGCCGTGCGCCGGCGCCCAGGGCAACGATGTTGACCGGGCCAGGGGAAATGGAGGCGGCCAGGGCGAAGGCGGCCATGGAAAGGCTGAGGCTCATGCGGCAGATCCTTGAGGGGGAGGGTGCAGCGAGGGTAGGCGGGAAGGTCGGTGGGGTATTGAAGGAAATTGCCCTGTGCCGCAGCGGGTGTTTTGCCACAGATTGAAATAATTTCACGCTGTGAGAAAAGTCAGCTGAAATTGTAGGATCACCGTCCCTAATTGACCCAAGGTTGATATGACTTCGTTCTCGGAGCCTCCCAGTACCCGGCCGTCCTGGCCATCCTCCCTTTCCCGTCCCCGTGACGTTTCCCGCCTGAGTACCTGCCCATGGAATGGCTAGCCGACCCCACGGCCTGGCTGGGCCTTGCCACGCTGATCGTGCTCGAGCTGGTACTGGGTATCGACAACCTGGTGTTCATCGCGATTCTCGCCGACAAGCTGCCGCCCCATCAGCGCGACCGCGCGCGGGTGATCGGCCTGTCGCTGGCGCTGATCATGCGCCTGGGCCTGCTGGCCAGCATCTCGTGGATGGTGACGCTGACCGCGCCGCTGTTCGAGGTGTTCGACAAGAGCTTCTCGGGCCGTGACCTGATCATGCTGTTCGGCGGTGTGTTCCTGCTGTTCAAGGCCACCATGGAGTTGCACGAGCGTCTCGAAGGGCATGTCGCCCACCATCAGGGCCCGGCGCGCCATTCGGCGTTCTGGCCGATCGTGGCGCAGATCGTGGTACTCGATGCAGTGTTCTCGCTGGACGCGGTGATTACCGCCGTGGGCATGGTCGAGCACCTGTCGATCATGATGATCGCGGTGATCTTCTCCATCGGCATCATGATCGTCGCGAGCAAGCCGCTGACCCGCTTCGTCAACGCCCACCCCACGGTGATCATGCTGTGCCTGGGCTTTCTGATGATGATCGGCTTCAGCCTCACCGCCGAGGGCCTGGGCTTTCATATACCCAAGGGGTACCTGTACGCGGCAATCGGCTTCTCGATCCTGATCGAGCTGTTCAACCAGCTGGCCCGCGCCCGGCGCAAGCGCAGCCTGCAACAGCACCGGCCATTGCGCGAGCGCACCGCCCACGCGGTGATGCGCATGCTGGGTGGGCGCCGGTTGCAGGCCGACGAGGTGGGTGAGGACATCGCCGACCTGGTCGAGGATGGCGATGAACAGGTGCTGTTCGACCGCCGCGAACGGGTGATGATCAGCGGCGTGCTGAACCTGGCCGAACGCCCCATCAGAACGCTGATGACGGTGCGCGCCAAAGTCGACTTCATCGACCTGGCGCAACCGCCGGAGGCGATCCGTACCGCGCTGATGCATTCGTCCTACTCGCGCCTGCCGCTGATTCGCCAGGGGCGGGTGGAGGAGCCGCTGGGCTTCGTGCACAAGAAGGAGCTGCTCAGGGAGCTGCTGGCCGGTCACGAGCCGGACCTGGAGCGCCTGGCGCGCACGCCGCTGAACCTGCTGGAGAGTTTCAGCATCCTCAACGCGCTGGAGCAGATGCGCAGCCAGTCGACCCACATCGCCTTCGTGGTCAACGAATTCGGCGACTTCACCGGCGTGCTGACCATGACCGACATCCTCGAGTCCATCGCCGGCGAGCTGCCCGATGCCAGTGAAGTCGAAGGGCCGGGCATCGTGCAGGCGCCGGACGGCTACCTGGTCAACGGCGCGCTGAACCTGCGCCAGATCCAGGCGCAGATCGGCTTTGCGGCCAAGCCCACCGAGGACTACCAGACCCTCGCCGGCCTGGTCATGAGCCTGCTCGACCGCCTGCCGCGGGTGGGCGATCAACTGACCTGGGGCGACTGGCTGATGACCGTCGAGGCCGTGCAGGAGCGCCGGGTGCGGCAGGTACGGCTTACACCGAACGCCGCCGCTGACGCAGCAGGTGCCTGACCCCCTCGAGCACCAGCACCACCACTGCCAGCCAGATCGGCAGGTAGGTCAGCCACTGATCCGGGGCGATGCTCTCGCCCAGGATCAGGGCCACCGCCACCAGCAGCACCGGTTCCACATAGCTGAGCAGGCCGAACAGGCTGAACGCCAGCAGACGGCTGGCCATCACGTAGGTGACCAGCGCCAGGGCGCTGATCACGCCCAGGATCGGGATCAGCACATAGAGCTGCGGGTGGGCCAGCAGGTCGGCTGCGCTCAGCGGGCCCTGCACGATGAAGTACACCGAGGGCGGCATCATCAGGCACATGTCGGCCCACAGCCCGCCCAGGTGATCGGTGCGCAACTTGCGCCGCAAGATGAAGTAGAACGGGTAGCCGCCGGCCACCAGCAGGGTTTCCCAGGCGAACGAGCCATGGCGTATCAGTTCATGCCCCACCCCCACCACGGCGCAGGCCACGGCGACCTTCTGCAGGCGTGACAGGCGCTCGCCATACACCACCCGCCCGGTCAGCACCATGGTCAGCGGCAGCAGGAAGTACCCCAGCGACACCTCCATGCTGCGCCCGTGCAGCGGTGCCCACAGGAACACCCACAGCTGCAGCCCCATCAATGTCGAGGTACCCACCAGCCCCAGCAACAGCAGCGGGTTGCGCCGGATGCGCTGCAGTACGCCGATTGCCAGTGGCCAGTCCTTGGACAGCAGCATGAACAGCGTGATGCACGGCAGGGTCAGCAGCATGCGCCAACCGAAGATTTCCTCGCCGTCGAGGGGGGTGAGCAAGGAGGTGTAGTAGTACATCAGGGCGAACAGACACGACGCCATGACCGATGAAACGATGCCTCTGGACAAGGGGGCCTCGGGAGCACGAAGGGGTAGGGAAGTGGTGAGCGCGCATGATCTCAGGGGCGCGTCACCTGGGCAACCGGCTGTGTGCCCAATGCAGCCACGAACTCGGCCAACGGCATCGGCCGGGCGAACAGGTAGCCCTGCTGGAAGTCCACCCGGTGCCGGGCCAGGTAGTCGCGCTGGGCGATGGTCTCCACGCCCTCGGCGACGATGCCCAGGCCCAGCTTGCCCGACAGCTCGATGATGCTGTCGAGGATATGCAGCGACAGGGCATCGACGCCGATCATGGCCACGAAGCTCTGGTCGATCTTCAGGTAGTCGACCTTGAACTGGCGCAGGTAGCCCAGGCTCGACTGGCCGGTGCCGAAGTCATCGATGGCAATCATCACCCCCAGGGCCTGCAGCCTTGCGAACAGCTGCTCGGTGGTGTCGCTGGGTACCACCAGCTTGCGCTCGGTCAGCTCCAGGGTCAGGATCACCCGGCCAGGCGGGAAGGCGGCGAGAAAATCGCGGCAGTCGTCATACAGGGCCATGTCCTGGCAGTGATCGGCAGTGATGTTGATGCCCACATGAAAGCCGTCGCCAAAGCTCTCGGCGTGGGGCGCCAGGCCTTCGGCCACGCGCTGCATCAGGCGCCGGGTCATGGGCACGATCTGGCCGCTGTGCTCGGCATAGGGAATGAACAGGTCTGGGCGCACCATGCCTTCGCGCGGGTGCTGCCAGCGCATCAGCACCTCGGCGCCGGCCCAGCGGTAGTCTCCCTCGCGCACCACCGGTTGGAAGTACGGGATGAACTCGTCGGCCTCCAGTGCCCGTTGCAGCTCCACCCGTGGCGAACTGGCCCTGCGCAGCTGCCAGCGGCAGGCCGCGCCGGCCATCACGCCCAGCAGGGTCACCAGGCCGAACAGCCCCGGGTACTCGGCGCGCATCAGGCGCCAGGGCTCGCCAGCGGCATAACCGCTGTGCACCGAAAAACGATAGCGCTGCGAGGCCTGCTGCGTCGGCGCCACGGCAAACACCGGGGGCGGGCCCTGGTGCACCACGCCGTCTTCGCCCATCCAGTTGGGGCCTACCTGCAGCACCAGGGTGGTGCCCTGGTCGAGCAGCTCCAGGGCGCTGCTCAGGTGGTCGCCATCGACGGTGGTGATGGCGCCGTCGTTGCCCTTGCTGAGCCGGTAGGCCAGCAGTGCATGGCCGGGCGTCACCGAGTTGCCGTTCATCAGCCACAGGCTGCCATCGACATAGTCCTTGGCATCCACCGGCTCGCTGAAGTTGCCAAACAGCGAACTGCAGTACAGGTCATTGTCACGAAACAGGTTGCTGGAGCGCACGAACGAGCCGCGTGTCACCTGTTCGCGCAGGGCCAGCGTGGCCTCTGCGCAGGGTTGGCGGGTCAGGGGCAGCAGGGCCTGGGCGGCGCCGGCGATGTTGTCGAGGATGCGTTCGAAGTGCCCGGTGACCAGGGCGGCCGTGTTCACGGCCCTGGCCTCGAGCTCACGCTGGGCCTGCCAGTGCATGATCAGCACGCCGGACACCACCGGTATCGCCCCCACCAGCCATGGCAGCAGGGCTCGCAGGGTCCAGCGACCGGGGCGTTTTTTCGTGAGGGGCATGGTGTCTACCTGTGCGGGATGAGCGCGGATGATTTCAAGGGCAGGGTTTCCCTGGTACCCCTGAGCGCACAGCATAGCCGTTCATCGGCCCGTATACAGCTGAGGCGTCAGCCTGATGTACTGCAGGGGAGGCTGCCGCTGTCGGCAGGCCCGGGCACTAAAGTACTTACAATTTTTCTTACGCCCTGTAGAATCGCGTTACGCATACAATAATAAGGTCCTTCGCCACTGGAGGATCAGACGGCCGAGAATAGGTCCCATATGAAGTGTCATGGGTTCAAACTGATTTATGGTGACTACCTCGCCCGCAGTGTGAGGGGCATCTCCTGCGCGCCGCCACGTTCGCTCCACATCGACAGCAAGCTACCCCTGTGATTTGAACGCTTTGATGATGAGGAAACGAACATGGCAGATATCTTCGAAAACCCGATGGGCCTGATGGGCTTCGAGTTCATTGAACTGGCCGCACCTGTCCCGGGTACCCTGGAGCCGATCTTCCAGATCATGGGCTTCACCAAGGTCGCCAGCCACCGCTCCAAGGACGTGCACCTGTACCGTCAGGGCGGCATCAACCTGATCCTGAACAACGAACCCAAGAGCGTGGCGTCCTACTTTGCCGCCGAGCATGGTCCGTCGGTGTGCGGCATGGCCTTCCGTGTGCGCAATGCCCATGAAGCCTATGCCCGTGCTCTGGAGTTGGGTGCCCAGCCGGTCGAGATCGAGACCGGGCCGATGGAACTGCGCCTGCCGGCGATCAAGGGTATCGGCGGCGCGCCGCTGTACCTGATCGACCGCTTCGAGGAAGGCAGCTCGATCTACGACATCGACTTCAAGTGGATCGAAGGCGTGGACCGCAACCCGGTCGGCGCCGGCCTCAAGATCATCGACCACCTGACCCACAACGTGTATCGCGGGCGCATGGCCTACTGGGCCGGCTTCTACGAGAAGCTGTTCAACTTCCGCGAGATCCGCTACTTCGACATCAAGGGTGAGTACACCGGCCTGACCTCCAAGGCCATGACCGCCCCCGACGCGATGATCCGTATCCCGCTGAACGAGGAGTCCTCCAAGGGCGCCGGCCAGATCGAAGAGTTCCTGATGCAGTTCAACGGCGAGGGCATCCAGCACGTCGCCTTCCTCACCGACGACCTGATCAAGAGCTGGGACGCGCTGAAAAAGCTCGGCATGCGTTTCATGACCGCACCGCCGGACACCTACTACGAAATGCTCGAAGGCCGTCTGCCGAACCACGGCGAGCCGGTGGGCGAGCTGCAGTCGCGGGGCATTCTGCTGGACGGCTCGTCCGAGGCGGGCGACAAGCGCCTGCTGCTGCAGATCTTCTCCGAAACCCTGATGGGCCCGGTGTTCTTCGAGTTCATCCAGCGCAAGGGTGACGACGGCTTCGGCGAGGGCAACTTCAAGGCCCTGTTCGAATCCATCGAGCGCGACCAGGTTCGCCGCGGTGTACTGACCGCCGAATAAACGCGGCGCGTATGCAAAAAGGCCATCGAGCATGCCTCGATGGCCTTTTTTTGTGCCTGCGCCGGCCTCAACCGTAACGACGCACCGATGGCGCGCGGCGGTTGCGAAACAGCGTCCAGTACACCGCTGCCGAGGTCATGACGCCCACCAGCAGCAACGACGGGATGATGGCCTGGGCGTTGGACAGCATCGCCTGCCAGATATGGCCGTCCGGGTAGCCGCCATGGATGGTGTACCCGTAACTGGCGGACAGCACGCGGACATGCTGTTCGGAGTGATCGGGCAGCACGTCGTCGAAGGTGCTGCCCTCGCTCCACAGGTAATCGTCACCGAACTGCAGCACCAGATTGGCGCTGGCCTTTACCCGCTGCATCGTGGCTTGCAGGGTCTTGGCGTCGACCAGGGCCAGCACGCCGAGCGGGTACTCCTGCAGGCGGTAATACAGGATGGCCGAGTCCGGGGTCACATCGTTGCCCGGCTCCAGGCGCAGGCGCTGGTTGAAGAAGCTGCCCGGGTCGACCAGCAGCTGGTATTCGCCGTGCACCGTGCTGCAGTAGGCCCGGTTCTCGCGCACCAGCACCAGCGAGCGCAGCTCGGGGCGCATCACCACTTCGGTACGCAGGCTGGGCAGGGCCCGCGGGCAGGGGAAGTCCGCCAGGTTGAGCACCTTGTTGCTGGCATTGTGCAGCGAGTCGAGGATGCGATCGATGTCCTGCTGGGTGTGCTGGATCGAGACCAGGGTCGACTCGGCCAGCATCTTTTCCACCTGCCAGCTCATGATCAACAGGCCGCACCCCACAGGGGTCAGGCCGATCAACAGGATGACCAGCAGTTCCAGCAGCACACGGCCAGCGCGAAATTTGTGACGGGGCATGATTCACCTATGTTGACAGAGCGGGCCGCAGGGGCGCGCGGGCATCTTGAGCGGATGCCGTTCAGCATAAGTGAGGGGCGTAGTTTGCCCTTGTAAGACGCGACGACATTGGCCGTGCTATTCGTCGACGCTCCGGGGGGCTAGCCTGCCTTCGATGCGGCCAGTACTGCCAGCACCTGGCGTGCGACAGCGGCCGAGGAGGCGGGGTTCTGCCCGGTGATCAGGCGCCCCTCGCGCTGGTCGCGCACCACGTATTCCTGCCAGGGGTCCTCGGCCTTGCTGTACAGGCCACCGCGCGCGGCCAGTTCGTTCTCGGTCAGAAACGGCACCACCTTGTCCAGTTCGACCAGTTGTTCCTCGACGTTGGAGAACCCGGTAACCTCGCGGTCCTTGAGCAGCAGGGTGTTGTCACTGAGCTTGATGTTGAGCAGGCCGACCGCGCCATGGCACACCGAGGCCACCACGCCGCCGGCCTCGAAGATCTGGCGCGCCAGGCCCTGCAATGCCGTGTTGTCGGGGAAGTCCCAGATCACCCCGTGGCCGCCGGTGAAATAGATCGCGTGGTAGTCCTGCGCCTTGACCTGGTCAGGGGCCAGGGTGGCGCCCAGGCGGTTCATGAACGCCTTGTCGTCGTACCACTGCCAATCCAGGTCCGGGGCCATGCTTAGGCTGTGCGGGTCGATCGGCACGTAGCCGCCGGCGGGGCTCACATAGTCCACCTTGTAGCCGGCCTTCTCGATCACCGCAACGAAGTGCACGGCTTCGCCCAGCCACAGCCCGGTGGCGCGCTTGAGGCTCGGATACCTGGCGGTATTGGTCAGCACTACCAGTACTTTCTTGCTCATTGCAGCGTTCCTCTGGTGATCGGGCGCGGGGAGGGGTGGGGCGAAGCAAACCTATAGAGCATAGTCGCGGCCGCAAAACCCGCCATCGCCCAGGGCGTTGTGCTAGTTTCCACCCATACAGCCGCTGTCACAGGAGTCACCGTCATCATGTCCACACACACCGATCCGTTCATGCAGGCCGCCATCGACGAAGCGCGGAAGAGCCTGGCAGAAGGTGGCATTCCCATCGGCTCGGTGATCGTGCACCAGGGCAGGATCATCGGACGCGGCCACAACCGCCGGGTGCAACAGGGCAGCGCGATACTGCATGGTGAAATGAGCGCGCTCGAAGATGCCGGGCGCCAGCCGGCCAGCGTGTACGCCGACGCCACCCTCTATACCACCCTGTCACCCTGCGCCATGTGCAGCGGCGCCATCCTGCTGTACGGCATCAAGCAGGTGGTGATCGGCGAGCACCACACCTTCCTGGGCGAGGAGGCCCTGCTGCAGAGCCGTGGCGTGAACCTGCAGGTGCTGCATGACGCCACCTGCACCGGCCTGATGCGCAGATTCATCGAGGACCACCCCCAGCTCTGGAACGAAGATATCGGCGAGCAGTCCGAGCCTTGAGCCCCAAGGAAGCGCACCCGATCATGCACACCCCCCACTCTGAAGCGGCCCCGAACCTGTCGGGCGGCATGAGCGATGCGGTACGCCAGTTCGACTGGAGCCGCACCGCCCTGGGGCCGGCGCCGCAATGGCAGGCTTCGCTGCGCATCGCCGTGGACATGCTGCTGGCTTCCAAGTTTCCGGGTTGCCTGGTGTGGGGCCCCGAGCTGATCAGCATCCACAACGACGCGTTCGTGCCCTTGCTCGGCGCCAAGCCGGCGCCGCTGGGCAAGCCGCTGAGCGTGATCTGGAGCGACGTGTGGGACGATATCAGCGCCCTGGCGCAGCGGGCCTACGCCGGCGAAGCGGTGTTCATGGAAAACTTCGCGCTCGATACCGACCGCAACGGGGATGTGGAGCGGGCGTACTTCACCTTCTGCTACAGCCCGGTGCGCGACGAGTCCGGCCAGGTGGCGGGCTTTCTGAACACCGTGTTCGAAACCACCGAGACGGTCAGAAACGAGCAAGTGTGGCGCGAACGCGCCGATGCCTTCGAACAGAAGATCATGGAGCAGACCGCAGACCACGAACGCATCTGGGAGCTGTCCAGCGACATCATGATGCTGGTGCGCGAAGACCTGCAGATCTACGCCATCAATGCCTGCGGTCGCGAGCTGCTGGGCTGGGACGATTCGTTCATCGGCAGGCCGGTGCTGGAGCTGTGCCATGTCGACGACCGGCCGGGCATCGAAGCGGTGCACCAGCAACTGCGGGCCGGGCAGACCGTGCAGGGCTTCAAGTGCCGCTACCGTCACCGTGACGGCCATTACCGCTGGTTCAACTGGTCGATCGTGCCCAGCACCGGCATCTATACCGCCATCGGCCACGACATCACCCTGGACCAGGAGCGCGCCGCGGCCCTGGTGCAAGCCGAGGAACTGCTGCGCCAGAGCCAGAAGATGGACGCCGTGGGCCAGTTGACCGCCGGCATGGCGCACGACTTCAACAACCTGCTGACCGGCATCAGCGGCAGCCTGGAAATGATCGAGCGGCGTATCGGCAGTGGCCAGCTGGACGGCCTGGATCGCTACATCGCCGCCGCCAAGGAGGCGTCCCAGCGCGCGGCGGTGCTCACCCACCGCCTGCTGGCATTCGCCCGGCGCCAGCCCCTCGACCCGCGCCCGGCAGACCTCAATGCCCTGGTGCACGGCATGGACGCCCTGATCCGCCAGACCCTGGGCCCGGACATCGCCCTGCAGCTGAAGGTCGAGCCGCAGCTGTGGCGCACCCTGGTGGACGCCAACCAGCTGGAAAACGCCTTGCTCAACCTGTGCATCAACGCACGCGATGCGATGCGCGCCGGCGGGCGCCTGACCATCAGTACCGGCAATGAACGCTACGATGCCCGGGTCGCAGGCAGGGACGGCCTGCCCCCTGGCGACTACTGCTCGCTGACGGTCGAGGACGACGGCCAGGGCATGAGCCCCCAGGTGATGGAGCGCGCCTTCGAACCCTTCTTCACCACCAAGCCCGTGGGCCAGGGCACCGGCCTGGGCCTGTCGATGGTGTACGGTTTCGTGCGCCAGTCGGGCGGGCGGGTGTCTGTCTCTTATACACATCTGACGCTGCCGACGATCTACTCTGTGTAGA
>OLII01000172.1_pt1 | contig 25091 bp, 27 predicted proteins | sample 1609481 | NCBI WGS metagenome assembly OLII01 (sample SAMN05416859, study PRJEB24817) | seawater metagenome | isolation source: Sea water | place: Canada:Atlantic | collected 2013-11 | reverse complement strand
GTAATTGTTCACTTTTCATAAGGTGCGAATATACAATTTAATAACACAAATAATAGGCTAAATAGCACTACATTTACGTTAAAAAATATCCATTTATGAAAAAAATAGCACTGCTATGCATGCTAATTTTGTGTAGTAATTTCAAAAAAACTAATGATGAGTTTGTCAATTCTTTTGGGTCTTGCAACAAACAATACACCTCCAATGATTTATGGCCAGAAATTGCAAAAAACAATCCTTCCGTTTGAATTTGGGGAGGAGACAATGTGTATTCGGATACAGATAACATGTCAAAATTAAGAGCCGATTATCAATTGCAATAGACACAAAAAGAATATGGAGAGTTTACAAACGATTTGGATGTATTAGCTACTTGGGACGATTACGACTGCGGGCTCAACGATGGCGGTGAAGAATTTCATAAAAAGAAAGAAAGTCAGAAAGCGTTTTTAGATTTCCTAAAAGTCCCTCAAAATGATCACAGGAGGCATCAACAAGGAATTTACACATCTAAAACCTACACAACTGCTCATGGGAGTGTGCATATTATGATATTAGATACTCGTTATTTTAGAACCGCATTAACACGAGCCAAAAGAGCAAACAAAAAATACCAACCCAACACTTACGGGGAAGGAACAATTTTAGGTGTTGAACAATGGAAATGGTTAACGAATCAATTGCATACTTCTAAATTCGACTTTAATGTTATTTTGAGCAGCATACAATTGCTATCAGACAATCATGGCTATGAATCTTGGGGCAACTTTCCACACGAAGTTGATCGACTAAAAAAGCTCATTAAAGATTCAAATGCAGCTGGAGTGTTGCTTTTATCGGGAGACAGGCATATTTCTGAGTTTTCATACACAACCATTGAGGGTGCCTCTTTTCCTTTAATTGATTTCACATCGAGTGGACTCACACATTCCCATACTAAATTTAAAGGAGAGGAAAATCCACACAGCGTTGGAAAAGTAGTTTCAGTGCTAAGTTTTGGAGTGTTAAAATTTGATTTCAAAGACCAAAAAGTCACCATGCAAATGCGCGGTAAAGACAATAGTTTACAACAAGAGTACATACAAAGTTACAATTAACTTGCAGTTAACATTTAAAACTGTACTTTTGCACAAAAATTTTAAAGGTTAGAAATGGCAACAAATAGAACATTTACAATGATTAAGCCTGATGGCGTTGAAAACGGACACATCGGAGCAATCTTAGAAAAAATTAATGCTGCAGGTTTTAGAATCGTAGCAATGAAATTAACTCAAATGACTAAAGCTGATGCTGAAGCATTTTATGCTGTGCATAGCGAACGTCCATTTTTTGGTGAATTGGTAGAATTTATGACACGTGGAGCAATTGTTGCTGCTATCTTAGAGAAAGAAAACGCTGTTGAAGATTTTAGAGCTCTGATTGGAGCAACAAACCCTGCTGAAGCTGCAGAAGGAACCATCAGAAAATTATACGCTACTTCTATTGGAGAAAATGCTGTACATGGTTCTGATTCCGATGAAAATGCTGAGATTGAAGGAGCTTTTCACTTTGCAGGAAGAGACATGTTTTAAGGACTGATTATCTTTTAAACGCTTAACTAAAAAAAGCTCATTGCAATTGCAATGAGCTTTTTTAGTTTAACACAACTACATAATTACATACTCTCAAAACATGGAGAAATCAACTCATCAAGCCAAAATAATTTTCGAAATCACTTCACTACCCAGTTCTTGATTCATCATTTTTATAATTTTCTCTTTCCCATAACTCAATTCTTCGCGCAGTACCGATGAGGATAAGGTCACTACCAATGTTTTATTTTGTAATTGAATTTTCTGCGTGTAGGACACCACGCCCTGACCCATAAGTGTTGCCCAAACTTCCTCTATTTTCAATTTCTGCATTCCTTTACTTAAGTTGTTCTCCTTTATAAAGGCTCCCATCAAATCTTTAACGGAAAAAGTATCCCTCTCTCTTTTTGCCATGCTGTGTTTCTTTTAAAATGTGCGCTATCAGCGCTATTAAAAAATTAAAGTTTAAATATCTGATACGGTTTATTACTCTGTTTAATTACATTCTCTGTTCTTTCCGCGTGTGTATCTGTAATAAATATTTGACCAAACTCATCTTTATTTACCAATGCAATGATCTGTGAAACCCGATGCTCGTCTAACTTATCAAAAACATCATCTAATAACAGTATTGGCACCAACTTAGACTGCTCTTTAATAAATTGAAACTGCGCCAACTTTAAAGCGATCAAATACGATTTCTGTTGGCCTTGAGAACCAAATTTTTTTATAGGAAACTCTCCAATATCAAAACTTAAATCATCTTTATGAATTCCAACAGATGTATATTGCAACAGTTTATCTTTCTCCAAATTCTGTTGTAGCAAGGCTTCAAAAGACATGTTGTGCAATTGACTTTTATAGGTCAAATTAACAGACTCCTTGTCTTTAGAGATCGTCTGGTACTTTTCGTTAAAGATAGGAGTAAATTTTTCTAAAAACGATTTTCGCTTCCCATAAATGATAGCACCTAAAGCAATTAACCGATCATCATAAATTTTTAAATTCAATGCGTCAAAGGTTCGATTCGCTGCAAAATACTTTAACAATGCGTTGCGCTGACTTATTACCTTGGTATATTGAATCAAACTTTGCAAATATTCTTTATCCTGTTGCGAAATAACACCATCAATAAATTTTCTTCTCGTGTCACTGCCTTCTACAATTAAATCTCTATCTGCCGGAGAAATAATAACCAAAGGCAATTGTCCAATATGATCCGAGAACTTGGTATATGCTTTATCATTACGCTTGAGTACTTTCTTCTGTCCTTTTTTTAGAGAACATAGGATCTTCTCTTCTCTATTTTCCAAAAGATAGCTCCCTTCAATCATAAAAAATTCTTCTCCATGTTTAATATTTTGCAATGCAACCGGGTTAAAATAACTTTTTGTGAATGACAAATAATAAATAGCATCTAGTATGTTGGTTTTCCCGACACCATTATCACCAACGAAACAATTAATTTTCTCCTGAAAATCAAATGATTGAGAACTCATATTTTTAAAATTCACTAAGGAAAGTTTCTGCAAATACATAAATCCTATTTGTATAAAATAACGAATCGCAAATTATTGAAAATTTTACGAAATATCCATTTTTAAAATCCAATTAAAAAAACTATTTTTGACCCCAATAATTTAATAGGAAAATGGCGACATACAAGAAAAAAGCATCAAAATCAAAAGAGATCATACAAGAAACGATAAAAGACAACAGCACCACCGCTGAAGTTTTTGATACCCTAGACGAAACAGCGTCAAAATCTGAACAGTGGATTGAAAAAAATAGCAAACCATTATTTTATGGATTGGTTTTTGTAGCTGCTGCGATTTTAGGATCTCTTGGTTACAATACTTATATTGTTGAGCCAACAGAAAAAGAGGCTGCGGATGAGTTGGCATTCCCAAGAAAGCATTTCAATCAAGCCAATACAGTATCTGTTGGTGTAGATTCCCTATTAAACTTAGGTTTAGAAGGAGCTGATGGTAAATATGGTTTTACAGACATTGCAACTACTTTTAGCGGTACAGATGCTGGGAACTTAGCCAGCTACTATGCCGGGCTCTCATACTTGAAACTAAAGCAATATGACAAAGCGATTGAGTATTTAAGTGAATTTTCTTCAAGCGATGCACTATTAGGCCCAACAGCTATTGGAGCAATTGGTGATGCTTTTGCTGACATCAATCAACCAGAAGATGCATTGAATTATTATGAAGATGCTGCAAACCAAACAGCAAATAACTACTCAACACCATTGTTTTTGTACAAAGCAGGAATTACCGCTATGGAGCTCAAAGATTTCGGAAAAGCATTGCGCTTATTTCAAAAGATAAAATCTGAATACCCTACTTCATTTCAAGGCAGAAATATTGACAAATACATCAGCAGTGCAACGTTTGCGAATAAAAACTAAGCGCAACTATGGCAACAACAAATTTATCTTATTACGATAAAACAACCATCCCAAATGCGAAGGCTTTTCGATTTGGGATTGTTGTTTCTGAGTGGAATCCGGAGATTACTCGAAACCTTCAAAACGGTGCCATTGAAACTTTGATTGATTGCGGTGCCCTGCCCGCTAACATTATTTCCTGGGATGTACCTGGAAGTTTTGAGCTCGTCTATGGTTGCAAAAAAATGATTGAATCCTCAAAAGTTGATGCAATTATTGCAATAGGAAATGTCATCCAAGGAGAAACCAAACATTTTGATTTCGTTTGCGATGGGGTTACCCAAGGCATTGTTGATTTGAATATTAAATATGATATCCCTGTAATTTTTTGTGTTTTAACAGACAATCACAGACAGCAATCTATAGACAGATCTGGAGGTAAACTTGGTAATAAAGGAATTGAATGTGCGGTTGCTGCTGTAAAAATGGCCGACTTAAGACAGTTTTAACAAGATACTTTTGAACATTTCTTGACCACTCTTTTTTTATTCTGTAAATTTGAGGATTCGCATGCTACCATCCTTTCCGATAGCAAAAAGAGCACATCACTCAATATTCAAATATTATGGGATTCTTAAATCGTACAAATAAAAAATTCGAATACAAACCTAGGTTTTATAAAGGGGAAGGTAACCCTTATGAAATAAAGCATCCCTTCGATGCATACAGAACCACTACGGGTAAAAACAAAAGCCTCAAAGCAAAATTTGTGACGGCCTTTGATGAATTGAAAGAATCTAAAGGAAAAGGAGTCAACAAAACCATTCTAATATTGGTTGCACTCCTAACACTACTATTCTTGTACATTATTGATTTTGATTTATCTATTTTTTTAAAATAATACATGTCAGATATTATTCAACTCTTACCTGATCATGTAGCCAATCAAATTGCTGCAGGAGAAGTTGTACAACGACCGGCTTCTGTAGTAAAAGAGCTTCTTGAAAATGCAATTGATGCAGGAGCAACCTCTATAAAACTACTCATAAAGGATGCGGGTAAATCATTAATTCAAGTCATTGACAATGGGAAAGGCATGAGCAATACCGATGCTCGTTTATCGTTTGAACGCCATGCTACCTCAAAAATTAAAGATGCTCATGACCTTTTTAATCTAAATACAAAAGGATTTAGAGGAGAAGCCCTAGCTTCTATAGCAGCCATTGCTCATGTGGTATTAAAAACAAAACAAGAAAATGACGAGCTTGGAACTCAACTCAAAATTGAAGGGAGCAAAATACGCTCTCAAGAGATTACTTCTACAAGCAAAGGCACAAGTATTGCTGTTAAAAATTTGTTTTATAACATACCGGCAAGAAGAAATTTCTTGAAATCAGACACCATTGAAACTCGTCATATTATCGATGAATTTCAGCGTGTCGCTTTGGCACATCCTAAAATCGTTTTTTTATTACATCACAATGGGAATGAAGTCTATAACCTAAAAGAGAATAACCTAAGAAAACGTGTTGTTGCTATTTTTGGCGCAAAGATGAATGAAAAACTAGTCCCGATTCAAGAAACTACCGATTTAATTAGTAGTACTGGATTTGTTGCAAAACCCGAATTCTCGAAAAAGAAACGCGGAGAGCAATTCTTTTTTGTGAATGATCGATTTATCAAAAGTTCCTATTTAAATCATGCTGTTGTAAGTGCATTCGAAGGCTTGCTAGAGCATGGATATTACCCCACTTATTTCCTTTACCTAACAGTGCCCCCAAGTAGTATTGATATCAATATTCATCCAACAAAAACCGAAATAAAATTTGATAATGAAAAGGCTATTTACGCTATTTTAAGAGCCACGGTTAAACACAGTTTAGGACAATACAATGTGGCTCCTGTATTGGATTTTAACAGAGACAATACACTAGACACTCCCTATCAGTTTAGCAGCAAAAGTACAGCCTCAACACCCAAAATAACGGTTGACCCGAATTTCAATCCATTTAAAACGGAACAGCAAAGCTACCCGCCACAAAAGACTTCTTATCAAAGAGAAACACAAAGCTGGCAAAGCTTATACACAGAGGCAGTTCCGGTTGAGAAAGCAGCACAACAAGATTTTTTTCATCAGGAAGAAGCAACTGAAACAGGAAAAACATTCCAAATACAAAAAAAATATTTATTGAGTTCCATAAAATCAGGAATGGTACTCATTCATCAATCATTAGCCCATCAGCGCGTATTGTACGAAGCATTTTTAGAGAGCATTACCGTGCACGAGGCCATGAGTCAACAATTACTATTTCCAGTACATATTTCATTTTCGAAAACAGATATTGAGATGATACAATCTATGAAGTCTGATCTGGAAAATACGGGGTTTCTATTTGAAGCTATTACTGATGAATCCATTGTTGTCAAAGGAATTCCAACATCGATTTCAGAAAGTCAGATTTCTTTAATTTTGGAGCAATTATTAGACGACATGAAACTCGAAGTACCAGAGAGTAGCTTTAGCCACTTTGATGTTATGGCAAAGTCCTTTGCCAAGTCATTGGCAATAAAAACAGGAAGTATTTTATCAGGTAAAGAGCAAGAAAATCTAGTGCACGATTTGTTTTCTTGCAAGGACCCCTCTATCTCTCCATTCGGGAAATCCACATTCAAAACACTTACTATTAAGGAAATAGATCGTATTTTTAACAGTCACTAAAACAGTATAAATGGGTCGAATTACAGAAGCTATTAAGCACTTAATTATTATCAATATCATATTCTTTATCGCTCCTCAAGTGGTCCAAGGATTAGACATAGCAAAGTATTTTGCTTTGTATTTTCCTCAAAACGAAAACTTTGGTCTTTGGCAGTATGTAACACACATGTTTATGCATGGAGGCTTTATGCACATTGCTTTTAACATGTATGCACTCTGGGCGTTTGGTACTCCGCTTGAACAAATGTGGGGTCGTAATAAATTTTTGTTTTTTTATTTTTCTTCAGGGATAGGAGCAGGAATTATATATACATTAGTCAACTATTATCAGTTCAATACAGTTTATGAGCAGCTTATAGGAATGAATATTTCAAGTACCGAAATTCAAACAATTTTAGATACTGGCTCCTACAACGACGCTTTGATTTCATTGAGCAATAGCGAAATGAGTGAGTTTTACAGTCTATACCACACCCCTGCTGTAGGAGCCTCTGGAGCGGTTTACGGAATTTTAGTTGCCTTTGGTATGATGTTTCCAAATGCAAAATTAGCCTTGATATTTTTTCCAATCCCCATTGCTGCAAAATACTTTATTCCTGTGATGCTTTTGGGAGATGTCTTCTTTGGAGTGACAAGATACTCTATTGGAAATGTAGCTCATTTCGCACATATTGGCGGTGCTCTCATTGGATTTATAATTGCTTGGTATTGGAAAAAAAATCAATTTAAAATCTATTAATGAGGGTCATAAACAACATACAAAACCGATTTCAACAAGCCAATATTGTAGAAAAATTTATCATGATAAATCTTTCTGTCTTTATAATTGTCTTTCTACTAAACACACTTGGGTTTTTATTTCAAGCCCGTACCTCTTTTGTAAATTGGTTTATACTACCAGCAACATTTGATGCCTTGCTCACAAAACCATGGACCCTTATTAGTTTTGGCTTTATACATCTCGATTTTCTTCATCTTCTAATGAATTTAATCTCATTGTACTTTATTGGTAATTTGTTCATCGATTACTTTACTTCCAAACAGTTTATCTCTTTTTATATATTGGGTACCTTTTTTGGTGGTTTGTTGTTTATGATCAGTTATAACTTATTCCCCGCTTTTAGGAGTGATGTCTCTAACAGTTCCCTTCTAGGAGCCTCAGCCGGTGTTTCTGCCATCTTTATAGGAATTGCAACATACATCCCAAACTATCAATTTAAAATTCCTTTGATTGGCTTTATCAAACTATGGCATTTAGCTGCTGTTTGGATTATTTTAGATATCATTCAAATTCCAGCAGGAAATGCCGGTGGGCATTTGGCACATCTAGGTGGAGCGCTATTTGGATTTTTATATGTGAATCAAGCAAGGTCTAACAAGACAACAATTTGGGATACACTAAAGGTGTTTTTCTCAAAAAAAAGTCCCTTAAAAACAGTGCATAAAACAAAAAATACAGCACCAAGAAAAAAAGCAAACACCACCTATAAACAGCAAAAAATTAACGCGATTTTAGAGAAGATTAGCAAATCTGGATACGAAACACTATCTCAAGAAGAGAAAGACTTTTTATTTAAACAAGGTCAATAATCCATGAAGAAATTATCACTATTAGAGACATTGATTGCCCTAATCAATGCTGCATTAGCAGCGTTGCTATTTGTGTCTTACATAGTACCTTATAGTTCTCCTCTAAAAATTCCACAACTAGCCATCGTAAGTTTGGCTGTTCCCTTTTTGATTCTCACCAATGCATTATTTCTGCTATATTGGACCTTTAAATTAAAAAAACAAGTTGCAATATCTGCTTTCGTTTTAGGTATTGGATGGTTAATTTCCCCTTCATTTTATCAATTGAATGAAAAAAAAATCATTTTAAATGACGACTTGAAATTGATGAGTTTCAATGTCCGGATGTTCAATCATTACAGCTGGAGTGATGACAGGGAACTCCATACAAAAACATTCAATTTTATTAGCGAAAAATCTCCAGATATATTGGTCTTACAAGAATTTTATCAATCTCCAAAGATTGATTTTTCATATCCTTACAGCTATATAAAAACAAAAAATAAATTCGGATTAGCCATCTATTCTCGTTATGAAATTATTAATTCTGGCTCCTTTAATTTCAAGAATAGTGGCAACAATATCATCTTTGTAGACTTACTGAAAGAAAAAGATACCTTTAGAGTGTACAACATACATCTAGAATCCTTAAAAATCAACCCGAAGGAAGAAAACTTTGGAGAAGAGACCTCTGAGAAACTTTTTGGACGAATGCAATCCACTTTTAAAACACAGGCAATACAGACAGCTGCTTTTTTAGCGCATGAAGCTAAATGGACAGGTAAAAAAATTATATGTGGAGATTTAAACAATACGGCATACTCGTGGGTCTATCGCAAGATCCGTGCGCAGAAAAAAGATGCTTTTTTAGAAGCTGGCACCGGATTTGGAAAAACATTTGATTATCCATTTCCCATGCGAATTGACTTCATTTTAACAAGCAACGATATGGACGTGAATCAGTTTGAAACATTCGATGAAAAATTATCAGACCACTTTCCTATTCAGGCAAGAATTCATTGGTAAATTTTCTAATAGTCTTATAAAATACCCTGAAGATTTAGAGATACAAGAACTAAAACTGCTCCCCAAACTATTTGGTTCCTATTTCGAAAAAATATTCCTTTTTACCAGAAGCAATTCAGCCCTTTTCGAATCCATAGGATCGTTCAACTTTGCATATTCGCAATTGATATTTTTGATACCAAACCGCTCTTCCTCTCTCCCTGGCCTCTGTGTGTTCTACATTCTTTTTCCATGCCGAAATAGCATCCAAGCTCTCCCAATAAGAAAGCGTTATACCTATGTCGCTTCTTGCAGATTCAATGCCTAAATATCCCGGTTGCTCTTTGGCTAGTGTTTCCATTCTATGAGTTACTTTTTCATAATCATCGAGTCTATCAGTTAAAATAGAAGAAAAAATTACTGCATAATAGGGCGCTTGTAAATGGTCTACTATCATAAATATAATTCGTATTTAAATTCTGTTAATTGACTTTCTAAAACACATTCTTCAATCCGCTTAAAATGAAATCGCTCCAATATTTTTAAAGAAGCGGTATTCTTGGAAATAACATAAGCAATGAGTTTCTCAAAACCCATAGACTTACAATACCGTATCAAACCGGAGCAGATTTCGGTGGCATACCCATTCCCCCAGTAGATCTCCAAGAACCGATAGCCTATTTCATCATCACATGCATCTTTCACAACAGCTACAGTCCCCACAAAGCAGGAATCCGATTTTCGTTCAACAGCATAAATCCAAAAGTCATTATTAGGCTTATTGTATTTGGCAATAAGGCCATCTAATTCAAGGGCATGTTCCTCCAGATTCTGCACTTCTCCCTCTGCATATAGCATTACTTTTGGGTTGCTTTGCATTTCGTGAAAAGCGAAAAGATCATCTCTTACCAGTTTTCTAACAAATAATCTTTCTGTTTCAAATATCATTTAGAATATTGTAAATTTGCAGCGGAAAAAACTATTTCTCATAGTTTTACCATGCAATCCAGTACGAACATACAGAATTTCGGAAAATTTCTTGCAGTTATTTTCTTTTTTCAATAATGTGATTTGAACATGAACACAAATAAAAAAGTAGCTTTTTATACATTAGGGTGTAAGTTGAATTTCTCTGAAACATCAACCATAGCTCGTAATTTTGTAAACGAAGGGTTTGAACGTGTCGAGTTTGAAGAAGAGGCAGATGTCTATGTAATCAATACATGCTCTGTTACTGACAATGCTGACAAGCGCTTCAAATCAATTGTAAAATCTGCAATCAAAAAAAATGAAAAAGCCTTTATCATCGGAGTTGGTTGTTATGCGCAATTGAAGCCAGAGGAATTGGCAAATGTGGAGGGAGTCGATTTGGTACTTGGAGCTACCGAAAAATTTAATGTCACGAGTTACATCAACGATTTAACCAAGAATGATATTGGAGAGGTTCATTCCTGCGAAATTGAAGAAGCAGACACCTATGTTGGAGCGTATTCTATTGGAGATAGAACACGTGCCTTTTTAAAAGTACAAGATGGTTGTGATTACAAATGTACGTATTGTACAATTCCGCTAGCACGCGGAATTTCTAGAAGTGATACTGTTGAAAATGTTCTAAAAAATGCCAGAGAAATCTCTAAAAAGGGAATCAAAGAAATTGTATTGACCGGTGTTAATATTGGTGACTATGGAAAGGGAGAATTCGGAAATAAAAAACACGAACATACCTTTCTAGAATTGGTAAAAGAATTGGAAACTGTAGATGGAATTCACCGCTTACGCATCTCTTCAATTGAGCCGAACTTGCTAAAAGATGAAACCATTGAATTTGTTTCAAGTTCCAAAAATTTTGTTCCTCACTTTCATATTCCTCTTCAATCAGGGAGTGATGTACTGCTAAAAAAAATGAAAAGGCGCTATTTGCGTCAGACCTATACCAACAGAGTTGCTAAGATCAAAGAGGTGATGCCAAATGCATGCATTGGAGTGGATGTTATTGTAGGTTTTCCAGGAGAGACAGATGAATTGTTCTTAGAAACCTACAAATACCTCAGTGAGCAAAACATTTCGTATTTACATGTCTTTACCTATTCTGAAAGACCCAATACAGAAGCAGCAGATATGCCCGGAGCTGTTCCTAAAAAAGTGCGTGCCAAACGAAGTAAAATGTTACGAGGACTATCTGTTAAAAAAAGACGCTCATTTTATGAAAGTCAATTAGGAACAACAAGCAATGTATTGTTTGAAAGTGAAAATAAAGAAGGTTTTATTCATGGTTTTACGGAGAACTATGTTAAAGTTAAAACACCTTGGGATCCATCGCTCGTAAATACCATTCATCCCATTACATTGACAACAATCGATGAAGACGGTCTCGTTCGCTTTAATTTTATGAATCAATCTATCACAGCATAATATGGCTAAAACCCATGTTTATTTTGTTCCTGGTCTTGCTGCTAATGGTAAAATATATGAGCGTATTCAATTAGACCCTTCTAAGTATGTATGCCATTTTTTAGAATGGAAAATACCTGAATCAAAGAACCAGTCCATAGAATCATATGCAGAAAGAATGTGCGAAGATGTCAAGCATGAAAATCCCATTTTGATAGGCGTGTCTTTTGGCGGAATCATGGTACAAGAAATGAGCAAAATTATCAGCACAAAAAAAGTGATTATCATCTCTAGTATCAAAACAAATGTGGAGTATTCGAAAAAACTCAAATTCATAGCCGCTACAAAAGTATACAAATTACTTCCTTTACATGTACTCCAAAACTTAGATACTTATATTTTTTATGTAAACAGAAAGAATACAAAAAATAAAATAGCCGCATATAAAAGATACTTATCTATAAGAAATAGCACTTATCTTCACTGGGCCATGCACAATGTCTTGCATTGGAAACAGCATAATATCATGCAAAATGTGACGCATATTCACGGGACAAATGATGGTATTTTCCCATCAAAAAAAATGACCAATTATAAAAAAATTGAAGGGGGAACTCATGCAATGATTCTCAGCAAAGCAAAAAAAATAACTGAAGAAATAGAGCAGATTTTATCTTGTCAATACCATTCAAATTAAGTATTTTTAGAAGCTATTTTTAAGCCGATCCCTCATGAAAAACACCTTTCGTATCTTCTTGTTCTTTGCGCTCATTATGAGCATACTATTTCTCACCAATGCCACGTATCTTCAAGATAACAATGAACCCATAAACACAAGTGACACCTATAAAATAAAAGCGCTAAAACTGCCACAAAACCTGAACTTAGCAGGAGAAAGAGTGCCTTTAGAAAAAGAAGACATTAAAGAAAGAATGGACCGAGAGCTTTTGGTAAATACCTATTGGCAGTCTAACGGATTGCTGCTGATAAAAAGAGCGAATAAGTATTTCCCCTTGCTCGAACCTTTACTAAAAAAATATGGGTTACCCGATGATTTCAAGTATTTGTGCGTTGCTGAAAGTGCTTTAATTGACGAAACTTCTTCTGCTGGGGCAGCCGGGTTTTGGCATTTTATGAAAGGTACAGGAAAAGAATTTGGATTAGAAATCAATGCAAATGTAGACGAGCGTTATGATATCGAAAAATCTACCAAGGTTGCTGCTGCTTATTTGAAAAAAGCTTATCAAAGATTTGGAACATGGACCCTGGCCGCCGCCGCATACAATGCAGGAAATGCAAGAGTGGCCAAAAGTTTAAAATCGCAAGGTGTTACGAGTTATTATGACCTACTATTACCAGACGAAACCGAAAGATATGTGTTAAGAATTATCGCTTTAAAAGAGGTCCTATCACACCCAAAAAAATATGGTTTTATCTTTGATAAAAATGACTTATATCATTTACCAAAAACAAGAACTGTAAAAGTAGATACTGTTATCCAGAATATTGCCATGTTTGCAAAGAAGTTTGACACCAATTATAAAGAGCTAAAACTACACAATCCATGGCTCAGACAAAACAAACTGAATAACAAGTCTAGAAAGCTTTATGAAATAAAAATTCCCGTAAAATAAGAAACTTTTTTTGGGAGCGACTTCTGGAAATGAAAAAAGCCTATCAAAATGATAGGCTTTTCAAAACATTAATACGTATCTATTAAATAACTTTTACATTCACTGCATTTAATCCTTTTCTCCCTTCTTGTAAATCGAACTCTACCTCATCGTTTTCACGAATTTCATCAATCAATCCTGTTACATGTACAAAATGTTCTTTGTTGTTTTCTTCTTCTACGATAAATCCAAAGCCTTTAGACTCATTGAAAAATTTTACTGTACCTCTACTCATAATATTGTTTTGTTGTGTTACCTGCATATCTACAAGCAACGAATTTATAATGATGTAAATCTAAAATTAATTATGAAATAAAACAGTAATTAATTGATTTTCTTTTATTTATAAAATACAGAAGAAAATAAATTAGATTAGTCTATTCGCTTGACCCTTCCAACAATGCCACATTTCAATTGAACCTTAATCCCATGAGGGTGTGTGGCTGATTTGGTCAATACACGTTTTACATAACCATGTGTACGTGTATCAGTAAATTGATGCTGCTTTTGAACAATAGAAACGGCTAGTCCTACTTTTATATGTTCCCTTTGCGTTGGATCTTTCATAAATTTGATTTCACAGTCTCATACTCCGTAACCATTTCAAGTACTACTTCCTTTGCGGATTTTATGTCATGAATGAGTCCTGAAATTTGACCAATTTCGAGCTCTCCTTTCTCCAAATCACCCTCAAACATTCCCTTTTTTGCTCTTGCTCTTCCTAACAATTCTCTCAGCTCCTCAACCGAGGGATTCTGTGCATATAACTCTTGAACCTCCTGATAAAACTTATTTTTAATCAATCTCACTGGTGCCAATTCTTTCAGAGTCAATGAGGTTCCTCCTTCCTGAACATCCACAATGGCTTTTTTAAAATTAATATGTGCTGAAGACTCTTGGGTGGCAGCAAACCTACTTCCTACTTGAACACCATCAGCTCCGAGGACCATCGCTGCCAACATACCTCTTCCTGTTCCAATACCTCCAGCTGCAATAATTGGAATCTTCACCTGTTCCTTAACAAGCGGTATCAGTGTAAAAGTTGTTGTTTCATCTCGCCCATTGTGTCCCCCTGCTTCAAATCCCTCGCAAACCACAGCATCCACTCCTGCCGCCTCTGATTTTAGGGCAAACTTTAATGAACTAACTACATGCACCACGGTAATGCCTTTATCTTTCAAATAAGAAGTCCATGTTTTAGGGTTACCGGCAGAAGTAAATACAATCTTTACTCCTTCTTCTACAATGATTTCCATAATCTTTTCGATATCCGGATATAGCATGGGTACGTTGACACCAAAAGGTTTGTCTGTAGCCTTTTTGCATTTTTGAATGTGCTCTCTTAAAACTTCTGGATACATAGATCCGGCTCCAATAAGGCCCAACCCTCCGGCATTAGATACTGCTGAAGCTAACTTATAGCCAGAAACCCAAATCATACCTCCTTGCACAATTGGATACTGGATATTGAATAATTCTGTAATCTTTTGTTTCATATATACTATTTTCTAAAATCGAATACCACGCTCAAACTGACGAACGCTACTTCATAGAAGCAACCTATTTCATTCGTTTTTCAAAAGAGAGCACCATTTAAAAATCTGAAGCTTTCGACAAGTCCTTCCCGAATGGCGCATACACCTCCAAAAACAAATGTCAATTCACATAAAAAAATGCACAGCGAATATGTTCAGACGTGCACTTATGAAATACAAAATATGTGTTGAGAATTTAGTCTACTCATTCTTCAAACTTCCATGATAACATCAGACAATTCGTTTGATTCTTTTTATTAGCTCACGGCTTCATTCTCATTGATTTTCTCCTTCAGCCAGCATTGTATTAGTATTCTCTTTTACATTTACTTTTTTATCAATTTGATTTCTTTTTGTTCTGTTCCCCTTTTAATTTTAAGAACATAAATTCCAACAGCTAACTTCGAGATATCCACAATAGTACTGTTTAAACTTGGTTCTTCATATACTTTCATTCCAATACTATTAAAAATTTGGATACTCAGTTGGTGCAGATCATCTCCATTGTATGCCAATGTAAAACTATCTTCGACTGGATTTGGATATATTGACATCTCTTGCACAGACTGATCTTCACCTAAATTCCAAACTGTTGTATAGGCCAATTCAAAATTTGGAATTCCATATCCATATTGCGGATCTGGAAAAGTAAAACGATCTGCAGACTCTCTAATTCGCTGCATGATTTGCATATTGGTGAGGTTCGGAAATGCCTGCCAAAAACAAGCAATAACTCCAGCCATTACCGGAGACGAAAAAGAGGTACCATTTGAAGTTTTTGGATTTCCAGAAACATGATCCAATATAAAAACACTTTGTCCATGAGCAAGCACATCTGGTTTCACACGATTGTCTGCGGTAGGTCCAAAAGAACTGAATGCAGCAATATCTCTATTTTGATTCACAGCACCCACAGCAAAAACAGATGCCGCATCTGATGGCGCGCCCAAGTACTTCCATGAACTTCTTCCTGAATTCCCTGCCGAATTCACTAAAATCATTCCACGGGAAGCTCCAATTTCAGCTCCTCGGCTAATAAAAGTAGTTTTACCATCCATATCATCATAGGAATAATCATAATTTGAATTATCAAAAGTGGTATACCCCAAAGATGTGTTGATTACATCAACACCTAAACTGTCGGCTTTTTCTGCAGCTTCTACCCATAAACTTTCTTCCAATGGTACTTCCTTAGCAACATCCTCTGTTATAAATAAATAGAACGAAGCCTGCGGCGCCGTTCCAACAAATACAGCATCAATAGAAGCTCCAATATCTGACAACACATTGGTTCCATGATTGTGTCCTGAATAAAAAACATCGCTTCTATTCACAAAATCATACCCTCCTAAAATTTGATTATTATCCATCAACCCTTTAAAACCAGTCAATATGTTTACATTTGGAAAACCAGCATCCATCACTGCTATTTGCATTCCTGCCCCCGTAAATCCTTTTTGATGCAAATAATCACCTCTTAACATTGCAATTTGAGTGGTTGCATCTCCATAATTGACCCCACTCTCTATATTCGAGAACTTATTTCTGTGGTTTGTATCTAATGACGATTGAGACACCCGCTGTTTCGCATTGAGAAAATTATTAGCAAATTCAACCCGCTCTACAAAGGAAAATGTTACTGCTAAAGTGGCAATAGCAGTTTGAGTACCTTGTACATGAATTGCATTTAGCCATTTTGATTTTGCCAATGCTGTGATTCCAGCTGTGCTCTTTATTTGATTATAATACGAGGCATTCACGGGTACATCTTTGCTATCCAATGCAATATTTTGCCGTGCCCTTCTGTCCAAAGCACGTTGCGATAAAATAGATAAAGGTGCTTCTAAATAAGACGAAGAATTTGGTTTATCTTTTAAGAAAACCCATGCATCCTCTTGAGAAAAAAGTTGCAGTGTACTCAACAAAACAAAGAATAGTAATAACCTCTTCATAATTCAGATTTAGTTACCTCTAAATTACAACTTTTTTTAATTGTTTTTACCAACATTTAAGAAATCACTCCAGATCCTAAAAGCTCTTCATCAGCATACCAAGCCACAAATTGCCCCTCAGTAATAGCAGATTGCTGCTCTGTAAAGGCTACATATAAACCATCATCTGTCTTATGTAAAGTTGCCCGCTCTAAGGTTTGCCTGTAACGAATTCTTGCGCTTACTTTTAAGGTTTGTCCTGGCTTTAAAGCCAGGTCTTCACGCACCCAATGCAACTCTTTGTTACTTACAAACAATACATTTCTATACAACCCAGGATGCTGTTTCCCTTCCCCAGTGTATATAATGTTTTCTTTCACATCGGTTTCAATTACGTACAAGGCCTCTTTAGTGCCCCCTACATTTAAACCTTTTCGCTGCCCTTTTGTGAAGTAGTGCGCGCCTTGATGTTTGCCTACAATCTCTCCATCTGCTTTGCTGTAGGAATATTTTCTCGCGAAAAAAGCCAATTCTTCTTCTTTTGTTGAGAAATCGGGTACTGCATTTTCGTAGTGTACTGCATCTCTTGAAATGTTTACAATAACACCCTCTTTCGGTTGTAGCTTCTGTTGCAAAAACTCAGGCAATCGAACTTTACCTATAAAACACAATCCTTGTGAATCTTTTTTATCTGCCGTAATAAGATCAGCCTTTTTTGCGAGTTCTCTTACCTCAGGTTTGGTGAGTTCTCCAATGGGAAATAAAGCCTTTGACAATTGCTGCTGAGACAATTGGCATAGAAAGTAAGACTGATCCTTGTTACGATCAATACCAGACAGCAATTTATAAACCATCTGTCCCTCTATTTCCTCTGCTCCCTTTCTGCAATAATGTCCCGTAGCAACATAATCAGCACCTAAATTCAATGCGATATCCATAAAGACATCAAATTTTATTTCACGATTACAGAGTACATCTGGATTGGGGGTTCTTCCTTTTTCATACTCATCAAACATATAATCTACAATGCGATCCTTGTATTGCTCACTTAAATCTACAACTTGAAAAGGAATGCCTAATTTGTCTGCAACAATCATTGCATCATTGCTGTCTTCTAACCATGGACATTCATTTGAAATTGTGACCGAATCATCGTGCCAATTCTTCATAAAAAGACCAATAACTTCATAACCCTGTTCTTTCAGCAAATAAGCAGTTACACTGCTATCTACACCTCCCGAAAGCCCTACAATAACTCGTTTCATATTTTTATGATAAATTGTTTGCAAAGATACAAATCAAAACGAAGAATAAAACATTGATTTTATGAATTTAAGAATCCCATAAAACTATTTGTTTTTTTGTGAAATTTTGTTTTTACGAGCCTCCTTTTTCTTCCGATTGTCTGCTATTTCTCCATCCAAATAAAACTCCCATTTTCCAACGCGAACTCCGTCTTTGTATACACCTTTTTCTTTTAAATCCCCATTCAGCTCAAAGTATTTCGCCAAACCATTAGCCTTTCCATTCTCATACAATACCTCTTCCAATAAAACACCCTCATCAGAAAATTTTTTAGAATACCCGTGTAGTACATCGTTTTTGTATGTGGACTCCTCTGCAACTGTACCTGTCTCTTTATAATACACAATAGAGGTTCCCGAGAGCTTCCCTCCTTCGTACATTTCCTCATAAAATAAAGTTCCCTTTTTATAAAAGTACTGCCACTTGCCAACTTTATCGCGTCCAAATAACATGCCATTTCCCTTTAATTGTCCCGTGTTATAAAAATACTTTACTGTCACAGAATCTGAATTTTTATGAAATACTTTCGTTGCTTCAGGATGCCTAGAACTTGAAATACTGTAAAATTTAAACGTTCCGATTTCTTTTCCATCTTTAAAAGCTCCAACATATTTTACTCTATTGTTCGGGTGGAATTTTTTCCAAACACCTGTTCTTTTTTTATTAGCGTCGAATTGATTGAAGTGCTGTGCTTGAATTGATGCTGCTGTTGCAAGACAAGCAAAAAACAATGCGCGAAAAAAACATTTTTTTATTGGGATCATCACAAATAATTAAGTCTGTAAATATACACAACGTGTAGCTATGAATCGGAAAAAATTCATCTCCTGTACGACTTCCTTAAATACACCTATGAGTATCAAAGACCCTCTTGAGCAATTCTTGCACATTATCATAGATGAATTTGAAAAATTAGTTATTTCAGGTAGCGTGATTTTCATGGAAAAAAGAATCAAGAACACGGTAATACTTCAAAATCAAACATGTCTATGTGCTGACAATAGCGTTGTAATAGATCGTTCTTGAATCATTGATTTCTTTTTTAGTTAAAAAAAAACTAAAAATGGTGTTTTCAGCGGCGTATTCTTTATTTTTGATGCTTGACAACACAACACAACAAAAATGAGCTTGACCCAATTAAACGCAATTTCTCCGATAGATGGAAGATACCGAAATAAAATAGAAAAATTAGCTGACTTTTATTCGGAAGAATCTTTAATTAAATATAGAGTGAAAGTAGAGATTGACTATTTTATTGCGCTCTGCGAAATCCCGTTACCTCAACTACAAGATTTCAACACTGAATTGTTTGCTGAACTCAGAAAAATTTACAAAAATTTTTCAGCCGAAGATGCTCAGAAAATTAAAGATATTGAGAAAATCACAAATCATGATGTGAAGGCTGTTGAGTACTTTATCAAAGAAAAGTTTGAACTATTAGATTTACTAAAGTACAAAGAGTTTATACACTTTGGATTAACTTCTCAAGACATCAACAATACAGCAATTCCCTTATCTATAAAAGATAGCATCAACAAAGTATACCTGCCAACTCTGCAAGAATTGACACAAAAACTCCAGGCCTTATCTATTGAATGGAGCGATGTTTCAATGCTCGCACGTACTCATGGTCAGCCTGCTTCGCCGACGCGTTTAGGAAAAGAAATCGCTGTATTTGTTACTCGTTTAAATGAACAGATACAGTATTTCAACACCATCCCAAACGCTGCCAAGTTTGGTGGTGCTACGGGAAATTACAATGCACATCATGTTGCCTACCCCATGATTGATTGGAAAGCTTTTGGTACCAGCTTTGTTGAAAAAAAATTAGGACTATACCACTCTTTTCCTACCACACAAATTGAGCACTACGACCATATGGCTTCTTTATTTGATGCCATGAAAAGAATCAATAGCATCATTTTAGATCTAGACAAAGATATTTGGACCTATGTTGCTATGGATTATTTCAAACAAAAAATTAAAGCAGGTGAAATAGGTTCTTCTGCAATGCCGCACAAAGTAAATCCCATCGATTTTGAAAATTCTGAAGGTAATTTAGGGATTGCAAATGCACTTTTTGCGCATTTAGCAGCAAAGTTACCCATTTCAAGAATGCAACGAGATTTAACAGACAGTACTGTCTTGAGAAATGTTGGTGTTCCCTTTGGACATACATTAATTGGATTTGCAGCTACGTTAAAAGGGCTGCATAAGCTACTCTTAAACAAGGAAAAATTTGAGGAAGACTTAGAAAATAATTGGGCAGTTGTTGCGGAAGCAATTCAAACGATATTGAGAAGAGAAGCCTATCCAAATCCTTACGAAGCGCTGAAAGGCCTGACAAGAACCAATGAAAAAATAACTAAAAAATCGATTGCCATCTTTATTGACTCGCTAGCTGTATCAGAAGCAATTAAATTAGAATTGAAAGCAATCACACCAAATAATTTTACAGGAATCTAATGAGAAAATCACTATACATCCTAGTGGCAATTGCCTTCTTTGTTGCTTGCCAAGAAGTAAGCATCGTAGATAACAACAATCAATTTAAAAAAGGGGTTTTTGAGATTCCTGCTGGAGATGGTTATGGAAAAACCATCATTACACGAATTGATAGTTTGCAAATAGAAGCCTACACAAAATCTGTGGCCATAACAACAGATAGTACAAGCACAAATCGTGTTGAGAAACATATAGACACCTTGTACATAGAATGGAAAAATAATTTTTCGTACATCTTAAGAATGAAAAACCCGAAAACAAGTCTTGATAAAGATCAAATATTTGTGAAAATCAATAAGGTTACCGATTCTTCTTATAGTTTCATTGCGAGAATTGGATTTTCAAAATTCAAACAAACAGGAACCGTCTACAAAGTAAAAAATTAATGGAACTATTTACACAAATAGATACGTGGGTTGCGCTGCTTACACTAACCTTTCTCGAAATCATATTAGGTATTGATAACATTATATTTATCTCAATAGCAACGAGTAAACTACCCAAAGAACAACAAAAAAAAGGAACAAATATTGGTTTAATCTTGGCCATGGTTTTTAGAATCATTTTACTATTAGGTGTTTCTTATTTAATAGCCATGAAAGCACCTTGGTTCTCTATAGATACCACTTGGATATCTGCAGAAATAACCGGGCAAAGCATCATCTTAATGTTAGGGGGTATCTTTCTATTGTACAAAAGTACTAGTGAAATACATCATAAAGTTGAGGGCATCTCTTCAAAAGACCAAGTACCTAAAAAGAGAGCTAGTACCTTATCAAAAGTGATTTTGCAAATTGTTTTAATTGATATTGTATTTTCCTTTGATTCTGTTTTAACTGCTGTTGGAATGACCAATGGAATTGAGGGTGCGCTTGTCATCATGATTGCAGCTGTAATCATCTCTATGATAATCATGATGGTATTTGCAAACCCCGTTGGACGTTTCGTAAACAAACACCCCACCATACAAATGTTAGCCCTGTCTTTCCTTATTCTTATAGGATTTATGCTAATCACAGAAGGAGCACATTTAGCAAATACAATAATTTTTTCTCAACATATTGGTGCAATTCCAAAAGGATATTTGTATTTTGCGATCGCTTTTTCATTGGGCGTGGAAGCCTTAAATATGAAAATTAGAAAGAAAAGATAGATCATATCAAAAAACACAGAAAACATACTACCCTTATTGCAATTCTGATATTGCTCATCCCTTCTTTATTGCAGTTCATTCATGTCTTTGAAGATCATGAACATTCTACATATGTCTCTAAAGAAATAACGCAAGTGCATGCACAAGAACCAGCATGTGACCTGTGTCTATGCCATCTATCCGAAGCTTTTTTAGCAGATAGTGCGTTCGAAACAATACCAAACAACAGAGAAATACTGAGCATGGTTGAACCCTATCATTCTATGCACAAGTATCAGCAATTGCCTTTCAGTCTGCGAGCACCACCCATCGTATCTTAATTACGAAAAGATCCAACTGTATTACTAAAATTTTTACAATGACTCAAAAAATACTTTTTTGTGCCGTTGTCTGTATGCTTATCTGTACAGCCAATGCACAAAAATGCACATATACTTTAAAAGGAAATGTTTCCGACTTCCATGACGCTTCACCAATAGTTGGTGCAACGATACTTGTGAAAGATACGAATGCATATGCAACTACCGATATCAATGGTCTGTTTGTCCTTAACAATCTCTGTAAAAAGAATGTAACCATCAGTATTTCTCATGTTTCTTGTGATACAAAGAATGTACGTGTAAATGTATCTAAAAATGAAATGCAACAATTCTATTTGGAGCATCATGTCGAAGAATTGACTGAAATCAATATTCAATCGAACTTAAAATCCAATACCACACAAGCTACGCGATTACAATCAAAAGAAATTGATCAATTCACGAATAAAAGTATCGGGGATGTCTTAAAAAAAGTTTCGGGAGTTTCCTCAATGAATACTGGAAATACAATTGTAAAACCAGTGATCAATGGTCTGCATAGTAGTCGTGTTATTTTGATGACCAATGGTGTGCGTCTTCAAGATCAAGAGTGGGGTATTGAACACGCTCCAAATATTGATATCAATACAGCAGAAAGTATTACCGTGATTAAAGGTTCTAATTCATTAGAATTTGCAGGAGATGCCATTGGAGGTGTGATCGTTGTAAAACCAAAAAAATCCATCCGAAAAGATAGCTTGTATGGAAAAACAATCATCGGCGGACAAAGCAATGGTCGTGGTTATAACATGCACAGCTCCATTACAAAGACCACTCAAAAAGGGTGGTTTGTAACTGGTAAAGCCTCTCTGAAAAAATTTGGTGATTTTAAGAGCCCTGACTATTTTCTCAATAATTCTGGTTTAAATTCTAAAGCATTCTCTATTAGAACAGGTCTCAATCACTATGAAAAAGGTACCAATTTTTACTACAGTTATATCAATAATGAGATTGGAATTTTGAAAAGTTCTCACATCGGTAACATTAAAGATTTGGTGGATGCTATTAATTCTGGACAGCCTATAGTCAGAAAAGATTTTAATTATGCAATCAATGATCCAAAGCAAAATATCACACATCAGATTTTGAAAACAGATTTTTACAAACGATTTCAAAATTTAGGAAAATTAGAGGTGCAATATGATTTTCAAAACAATAGAAGACTAGAACATGACATCCGCGTTGGCGATGATAAAAATAAGCCGGCAATCGATTTAAAATTAAGTTCACATACGGTAAAAGCAAGCTTTAATTTTGATTCAAATCCTGCCAAAACTTTAAAAGTAGGGATGCTGGCATCTTATCAAAACAACTTTGCAAATCCTGATACAGGCGTAAAACGATTGATTCCTGATTATGACAAATACGATGTAGGCGCATTTACCATTGGTAACTTTATTCTAAATGATCAAACCAACTTGAATCTTGGAGTTCGATATGACCATAATCATATCAACGCCAAAAAGTATTACTACAAGAGCCGTTGGAGCGAGCGCAACTATGATACTGATTTTAGCCACCTTATTATTGGAGAATATGCTACACAATGGTTGGTCAATCCTAAGATGAACTATCACAATGTCTCTGCCTCTGCGGGGGTCTATCATGCCTTTAATGAAACTAATAGTATCATGTTCAATTACGGACTGTCGAACAGGGCGCCAAATGTGTCAGAATTATTTAGTGATGGATTGCACCACTCGGCGGCTAGAATTGAATTGGGTGACCTGAGAATGAAACAAGAAACATCGAATAGGGTTGGATTTACCTACACATTGGACAAAGGAGAAAACACATTCATTATTGAATCGTTCTTCAATCATATCAACAACTTTATCTATATAGAACCTACAGGTACGGAAAAAACAATACGTGGAGCTTTCCCCGTGTGGACGTATAAAAAGACCACTGCTCAATTTTTTGGTATTGATATCGATTGGAAAAAGAAAATATCATCTCGATATGCCTTCCATAATAAAACATCCCTTCTCTTTGGAAGAGATATGGATAAAAATGCCCCTTTAATTGATATTCCTGCTCCGAAAACGAGCAATAGTATACAGTACAAGAATAAAACCTGGTATGACTTCAACGCATCATTAGAAAGTGAATTTGTGTTTAAACAACACAACTTTCCCAATACTAATTTTGAAGCTTATATCCCAACACTAAACTCCAATGCTTTGGTAGATGTAAGTTCAACACCAAACAGCTATCATTTGATGAATTTTGCCTCAGATATGACCTTTCAAATATCTAAAAAGACAAGCCTAAATGTTGGGCTCTCCATTTCAAACCTATTCAACACAAGATATAGAGAATACCTCAACAGACAACGCTATTTCACAGATGATCTAGGAAGAAATATTGGACTTCAATTAAAACTTAATTATTAAACTCAAATTACTAAATACAAATTAAATTATGAACCTTAAATTAAATGACATGAAAACAATTAAAAACGCATTACTCTTATTACTCGCATTCAACTTTGTAGTTGCTTGTTCAAACAGTGATGATCCAGAACCAGTTAATGAAGAAGAAGTAATCACAACACTTGAAGTAACTTTGACACCTGAAGGAAAATCAGCAAATGTTATTTTGAAAAGTGTAGATTTAGATGGAGATGGTCCCAATGAACCAGTATTATCAATTACTGGAAATTTTACAGCAAATACTGTCTATGACGGAACCATGTTAATTTTAAATGAAACAGAAATTCCTGCAGAAGATGTGACTGTTGAAATTTTAGAAGAAGACGATGAGCACCAATTCTTTTTCTCATTTACCAATGATATCGCTACTGCAACCTATAATGATGCAGATGAAGATGGAAACCCAATTGGAGTTCAATTTAAACTAACTACGGGTAACGCAGGTACTGGAAATGCTACCTTTATTTTAAAACACGAACCGAACAAAAATGCAGAAGGGGTATCAGAAGGGAATATGGCAAATGCAGGTGGTTCGACTGATA
>OLII01000171.1_pt1 | contig 25093 bp, 20 predicted proteins | sample 1609481 | NCBI WGS metagenome assembly OLII01 (sample SAMN05416859, study PRJEB24817) | seawater metagenome | isolation source: Sea water | place: Canada:Atlantic | collected 2013-11 | reverse complement strand
CGAGATCTAGTACGGTCTCGTGGGCTCGGAGATGTGTATAAGAGACAGAAAGTGAACTTGCAAGAATTGCCAATGCCAAAGAAACCGCAGCTCAGTTAAATAAGCTGCACAAATACCCTAAGATATTACTGGGAGATTTTAATAGTCAGTGCGAGGGCAAAGAAGCCCGTTTTCTCCAATCAACGACTCAAGTGGCGTTAATGACAAGTGCTGGTATCGATTGCCTTTTTGTTAAAGGATTAACAGGGCAGGGCAAAGTGATTCATGCTTCCCCTTCTGATCACCCCGCGATTGTTGCGACATTGATGATAGAAAATTCATCGCTTTGACAATTCACTTAGCTGCTTGCCTAGTTTATTTATTCAACCTTGATAATCGCTTGTTCAAATGCCTGTACACTAAAATCGTATTCGCTCAAGTGCGGGGAAAATGCAAATGAAAAGTCTCTATAATCAATGTTTTTCCAGGTGCTCTTGGATATCATTTTCCGATAGATGGGAAGTTGTTCATGGGATATAGCGGTATCATCAAAGTTGTAGGTGAATTCAGTTTCTGAGCTGTTAAGCTCAACATGATGATCGTACAGGTAAACAATAGCGTGAACGCCAAACCACATACTTAGCGCATAACTAGTAACTAGTTTCTTTTCTTCTGTCATGTCAAATGTAGGCAGTAATGATGCTGAACCCGCGATAAATATATCTTTACCTGGCTTTCTGCCTAATTCTTCTGCGGCTTTTATCGCGGACAATGCTATGCGTTCATCAAGTGATAAAATAACGGAAACATCAGGATAACGACGCAGTAACCCTTTTGCTTTTTCGTAGCCTATTTCGACATTAAAGCCTGTATATACTGTTTGTTTTATTTTAAAGTCATCAAGATCATGAACAGCTTTCACTGCGCCATGGTCCCATTGATTTGCTAGGTTTGAATCTCTAGAGCCACTTAGCACTATACTATAAACATTTTTATCCTCTTTAAAATACTTTAAAGGTTTAGCTAAGCTATAAGCTTTTTTTGATAGTTGAGTCGCTATATTTGATAAGTCTGCATATGAGTGACCGATCCAATGTTTGTATTTCTCTGTAGGTCTGCCTATTTTTTTATAGTCAGTGTCACTAATGTTGGTATTGATAACAAAAGATTTTATTTTATTTTTTTCACCAAACGCTAATAATTTATTGCCTAAATTGTGCTGATAAACATAAATGAGATAATCTGGCTTTTCCATACTTATCTTATTAAGTAGAGGAGACGTATCATGAAGGTCGTGCCGGCTAGTGTGAATGATTTTTAGTTTCATACCAAAATCGTTCGCCGCCTTTAGCATGGTATTACTAACAAAGTCCCAATAAGGGTTTCCTATACTATCAGGGCTAATAAAAACGACTTTTATCGGATTATCGCTTAATGTTTTTGCATAAACATTACCGGTATGAAAAAGAATATAACCACTAAAGACAATAAGGGCTAAAAGATATTTTACCCTCTGTTTTCTTGATATCACGTCTTTAAATTGTTGCATTGTTTTCCCACTTCTATTTGGCCAGCTTATTTTATTTGTTTTTTTGTATCACTATTTTTGAGTTCTTCTGACAATCTATTAGATGACTTTTCTTTGTAAGGTGGCTAATCACAGTCAAAGTGAAGTCTTGCCTGCATTGCACATTAATATGAATATCGTCCTTGAGGCTCTCACGTTTTTGGGCAATTAAATCAATAGAGTTCATTGCCTCACCCTGACCATTAAAACGCAGACCTTCAATACCATGACGACCTGTTTCATTAATGCGCCAAGTAACTTCATTTTTTGGTGCATTGATACGAATGCCGATAGCATGTTTAATTAAATAATTAATTGGTGCAAGCCCTGACCAGCCAATAAAGTCAGGCTTTGCTTTACGACCTTGCTTGATTACTAGTGGTGTGTAATTTTCCCATGCGGTGTTGGTCTCAAGAAATACTTGTGTAGTAGCATCAAGGTGGTTCATCGCTATTTCACGAGCGAGTTCAAATTCATTATTTACTTCAAGTCCTTGTATTACCATGGTGTTTGTTGGCACCCAAATAGCACCAGCCCAATAATCACCATTAAAGCCTACTTCATCTGCAGGATGGGTCGGCACTCTATGTTTAGTGTTAAATGATTTAGGATCGTTAAGGTGTTCGATAAGCTTAGCGAGTTGTGCTTGATTGGGGATTTTTCCTAACATGGTCCAAAAAGCTGCAATGGTGCGCATGGTCATGCGTTTGTTATCTTTTCCCCAGTCATAATAAAAACCAGTGGCTTCATCCCAAAGTTTTGTATTGATAAATTTAGCGTAACTCTCTGCACGAGCGAGGTAATTTTGTGCTTCGTCATGCTTATTGAGTTCAGTGGCAATTTCAGCCAACCAAAGGTCAAAAATAACCATTTCAGCGGCGACATCGATTCCGGCTAGCATTTTTTCATTGCGTGGTGAGTCATCCATGGCGGCTTTATCGGTAAGGTATAAACCTGACTCGGAATGATAAATTTTACTAAAGCTTTCACGGTATTTTTGTAACGGTAAATACACATTCGCCAGTCGCGTCTTATTATTGGTGATTTTATAAGACTCAAGTTCTGCCCAAGCTAGAATCGGGTGATTTAGGTTACCTTCAGTGCCTGGCTCAGACCAACCGATAACACCAAGCTGGCCGTCTTTTTCACCAACTTCTCTAACTATTTCGCCATCACTCAATTGGGTACGGTAAAAGTTATCTAGACCATCAATGCTGGGGAAAATATGATGTGCGTAGTTCCCCCACATGGTCGAAAAGCTCATATCCCATAAAAAGATATTGTCATTAAATGCCTCATCAATAAAATTTGACACAAAAGGGCTGGTTGCTTGTGGTTTTTTAAAGTGCTGAAAGCCTATTTGCCAAGCACGGTAATAAAAATCAACATACTCGGGTTTATCATCAAAAATAGGCTTGGGTAACTTATGCTTGTTTTGAGAGAAGCTTGGTATTGCTTGGCCTGAATAAGTTTTTTTCGGGTAGAACTTACCTTGTTCTGCTAAGGAGGATGTACTGAATAAAAATACCGAGCACAGTGATATGATAGTAAGCGCTGTGACTATATTTTCTATCTTTATGGTTTTAATATTCATCGCTTTAATAACCCCAGTTTTGAATGATTTGTTTTAAATACTTACCGTTTTCAGTTAAATCATTATCTGACCAAGGGCCAAGCACTGATGCTGTAGGTGTAAAGATTGAAGCACCTTCTTCTTTTTGAGAAAGTGACCAACTGCAGTGTGACAGCTTATTTTCTCGCATAAATGCCAACCACTTTTCGGTTTCTTGATAATCAACACTGCCATTTCCGTCTGCCGCTACTGTGCCCCATTCAGAAACGAATAAAGCTAAACCTGCATCGAGGGCAATTTGTGCTTTAGCGCGCAGGTCTGCTTTATGAGTTCCAGCATAAAAGTGGAGAGTGTAAGCTAAGTTTTCAAAACCAGATATTGGGTTTTTAGCACTGATATCGACATCTTGTGACCAGCTTTGACTGCCGACTAAAATTATATTGTTTTTGTCAATTGCTCTGATAGCCGCAATCACTTTTTCAGAATAGGGCTTAATCACACTATGCCAGTCCGTATCTTGTAACGGCTCGTTATAGATTTCATAAATGATATTGGGCAAGTGACCGTATTTTTTTGCAATATATTGAAAAAACTTGATTGCCTGACTAGTGTGGTTTTCAGCGTGATGTGAATGCCAGTCAACAATAATATAAAGGCCGTTTTCAATAGCAGCTTCTATCACTGTTTCAACTCTTTCTAGATTGTCTTTAGGGTGAGTGAGGTAGCTGCCTTCATTATCAGCGCCCATTGCCGCTCGAACGATTGACGCTTGCCATTGGCTCTTTATGTTATCAATGACTTCTTTTTGATAAAAATCTTCGCCAGCCCAGCCATTATTACTCCAATATAAACTTGGTCCGGCTAACGAAACATCTTGTTGGTATTGATTGACGAGTTGGCCTTTTATAATGCTCAGTTGTCCGTGTTTTTCAACGGCAGATAGGTGAGTTGAACTTTCAATTATTGGTGTAATCGTGACTTGATTAGCAAAGGCGATAAAAGAACATATAAGTAAGCAAAAAACTGGCAGAAATAATTTGAAATGTCTTGAATCTTTAATATCAACTGCGTTTTTTTTATCTGTTTTTCTTGTTATCAGCATAAGTGTTACCGAGCGATTAATGATCTAACAAAATTAATTCATTTTGTTTAACCTTTCGACCATCTTTACGCTTCAGAAAAAAATTGAACGTTCAGATGCACGAAAACCTAATATTGAACGTTTCAATTGTTTATTCTATTACGGTATAGCCCAGCCTTTGCAAACGCTGGGGTTAAGTATCCTTTGAATGTGTTAGGGGAGGTTAGGAGCAACCAGAATATCCTTCTCTGGTCCCCAACTATAGTTTGCTCGATCATAAGTACTAAACGAACCAGCATCATCCCAAAACGTTGCGGAAATTCCATGCTCTGTGGCAAAGTTAACATGCGCTTCAATATATTTTAAACGGTCAGCTTCATCACAGATATTCTCAGGTGCAGTAAAGTCATAATGTGCAGCACCAAACTCATTGACGGTAACGGGAATATTATTTTCAACTGACCAGTCGTGTGCTTTTTGATAGATATCCCCTAATTCAGCAATATCACTTTCGCTGCCCCAACGTCTAAGACATTGCCCAGCAAATGGCCATGGGTCATAAGCATGAAAGTTACCAATTAAATAATTATCCTCGGGATCAGGAATGGCGGCAGCTAACAGGGAGTCAATAGGGGTGAAGCCATTGCCTGAAAATACCACTAAACGGGTAGGGTTTGTTCGGCGAATAATCTCAAGTACACGTACATTTAATTCATCAACATTACTGCTGGTTAAATCTACTGGCTCATTGAGAATTTCTAACATTAACTTAGCGGACTTATTTTTGAAACGCTCAACAATTTGTAACCAAATAGCATCAAAGCGATTTCTATTTTTTTGCGTAAATGTATTGCCGCCTTTTTTTAGCCAGTCATCATGATGAACATTTAAAATAACATAAAGATCTTGCGCTAATGCCCAATCAACAACTTCTTCTACTCTATTCATTTCAACAGGGTCAACATCATAAGGGGCAGAAGTCGCTGTACGGTGATGCCAAGTTACTGGAATTCTAATATGTTTAAAGCCCGCTTCTTTAAAGTCGATAATGATCTGTTCTTCAGCTGCGGGTGCCCAGTCTCCTTCGGTTGGTGCGTCTAACGTATTGCCTAAATTAATACCTATGCCCATTTCGTTAACCGCAGTAGCAGGACTAATAGGATTAGCATCTATTATCATCTCAACATCAGGCAATTCTATTGGAGCCTCATCAGCTGCAATAACGGGTGGTACAAACGAACCATCGTCAACCTTAAAGTCAATATTATCAATGTTAAATGGGCCTGAGGCTATTTCAATGCGTAAAACATGCTCCCCTTCAGTTACCTCTATTAAAGCAATATCATGGCTTTCAAATACTTGCCAACCGCCTGTAGCTCCAACAGTGTCATTACCAACAGTAATTCCATCTAGAGCCAATGAATAACTTGCCCCGCCAAGCTCTGAAGCAACATTGGTGGATATAATATAAGCGCCTGCCGATAGTGTGATGTCATATTCCAACCATTCATTGGCATCGGTATAGCTCACGGTAAAGCCACTACCATCTTCCACCGCTTCAATATCAACATTATCATTGCGAAAAGCATTTCCTTGGTTGCCTTCAGTGGTATCCATGAAACGGATGTAATCTTCTGCCTCAATGGTTAACGCTTGAGCAGAAGGTTGGCTTGGTAAAGTCAGAGACGGTGGTGGTGTTGATTCATCTGGCTCAGCTTGTGATGAAGATGAACCGCCGCAAGCTTTCAATAAGAAAAAAAGTATGAATAAACTTATGGCTTTTGGTAAGGGCTTCCATGAATGTAAAAAAGAACAATTAGCCGAGTTAATTGACATGAGTGATGGTACCTGAAAGGTTAAATGGATATTTAATGACGACTATAAAAAGGGCCTAAAAAAGGCCCTTTTTCAACGATTTCTTAACTTATTACTCGTGGTGTTTTCTAGTTACAGCTTCTAACAAAACTCCAAGAAGCATCACTACCAGGTTCGCTATCAGTCCACCAATTAGCTACGTATAAGTTGCCGTTGAATTCCATTTCATCCCCAGCATCTTGGTGAGTATTCGCGCCACCTTCGATATCATTTCTTTGCCAGTTAGGATAAGCCGCCACACCTTCACACTCTGTAGTTGGGTTGGTATTACCATTAGCAGCTTTTACCTCAAACCAGTTAAGGTTCCAACCGTTATTAGAGGTAGATGCAATAGCGAGTTCATTAGTACCTGCAGGCAAGGTAACTATGTGGCTTACATTGCTCCAAGTTTGCCAACCGCCTGTGCCGTTAAAGCTAACCTGACCAAACTGTGTTGCTCCGCCTGGTTGTTCAAGTTTAAAGCTACCGCCGTCCATTGAGGCTACACGATAAGTGATTTCATACTGACCTGAAGGACTTGATGGCAAAACTACATTGCTATAAGTCATCCAATCGCCATTATCGATCCAGCCAACATTCTGTCCGCCGCCCGTATCTTGGGTATCTTCTACTTCTACACCGTCCATTGCACTAAAGCTTTCTGCTTGAGTGACATCAGCAGGAGGACAGTTAGTTGTACATGGGCCGTTATCTGCGTCGATAGTAAAGTGGTTTATATTCCAGCCACCAATTTCAGCTGCAATAGCGATAGTCTGTGTACCGGCAGGTAAGTTAACAGTATGGCTAATATCTTGCCAAACTTGCCAGCCACCAGTATTAGGTACAGTAACAGTGCCGTAAGAAACTTCACCACCGCCTTGCTCAAGACGAATCACACCACCAGTACCGTCAGAGGCAACACGGTATGTAACCGTAGCTTCACCTGCTTGTGGCATATTGATGTTATAGGTTAACCAATCGGCGTCATCAATATAGCCAATGTTATCACCGCCACCTGTGTCTTGTGTTGCTTCTACTTTGATGCCTGATGCTTGACAGAAACCTTCTGCTTGTAACGTACCTGTTGGTGTTAATTGCGTACATGGTCCATCAATTACCCCACCATTATCGTTACCGCCAGCAAGGATTTCTTTAATTTTATGTGCGGAAGCTCTCCATTCACCGTCAGGTCTAAACATTGAAGATGTTTCATCTTCGTTATTATGATTTACACCTTTATCATTATATGCCCACATGGCACTACCAATACCATGTTCACGTAAAAACGCGATCCAAGTATCTACCGAAGCCATATCATCCCTGATGGCACCATTCGCCATTGAAGTACCCCATTCGGTCACAAAAATGGCGGCGCCTTGGTTTAGAGCACTCATTACGTTATTACGGTAACCTTCTTTATGCTCTGCAGCATAAAAATGCATAGTGTAAGCCATGTTACTAACATTTGCTGGGTTCGCTGCCGCTTCTTGTGGTTGAGAAGACCACTTAGGTGTACCCATAACAATAAGGTTATTAGCACCTTTATCACGAATAAATTGGCCGATATGTTCAGCATATGGTTTAAGATCGTTGTTCCAACTTACATAGTTTTGAGAGCTACAATCGTTAGCTGGACATGTCGGCTCGTTATAAATTTCAAAAATTACGTTATCAATATTTTTATATTTATCAACAACAAGACCCCAAAAATCTTCAGCAGATTCCCAATTTTCATGGGCAATATGGCTATGATAATCAACAATAACATACATGTCTTCAGCGATAGCAGCTTGGACAACTACATCCATTCTATCAATGTTGGCTTGCCAATCATCGACCAAGTCAAGTGAGCTGCCGTCGTTATCATGACCGATAGCTGCACGGACTAAGTTAGCGCCGAATTCATCTTTAATACGTTTTACATGTTCGGCGGTATAGTATTTGTTACCGCCCCAGTTACTGTTACTCCAAAAGAGTGAAATCCCTTCAAGGGCACGGCCATTTACTTCACCGCCAACTAATACTTTATTTCCTTGTACTTGTAATGGAGCTACTGCAGCTGCAGCCATTGAGAAAAGCATACTTGCGGTAGCTATGCCTGCTAATAAAGCTTTGGTTTTGGTTGTTTTCTTTTTAAATGTTCTATCACACCACTTTTGCGTTAATTTTGAACTCATAATTCTTCCCACCTATTATTAATTTTTTTGGTTTTATCTGTTATAAAAAAAACTCTCATAACAGAATATTAACTATTTCATAACAAAGGATGTGTGGCGTACCAGATTAGGTGTTTTTATAAAGTTGAACGGGTTATTAAATTAGCAACTTAACGGGTTGTTATATTTAATTTCTTTATATCAAGCGCTTAGCGTATTCCTTGTTCTTGGGTAAGTAATAGCTTTTTATCTTTTTTTGGATCAAATAAAGCGTAGTAGGAGTATTAACAAACGTGAATCCATACTCATAATGAGTGTTTTGACTATATTTTATTGGAAGGTTTGCTAGAGAGTTTTTGGTTTGCAACAGTTAAAATAATTATTCTGTAAGGAGCATATTATTAAGTGAAAACTTAGCGCTCTTTACGAAATTGCGAGGGCGTTTTTCCCGTGTCTAATTTAAATAATCTGTTAAAACTGCTTTTACTGTTGTAACCGGCAAGAAAGGCAAGTTCAATGATAGATTGATCATCCATCTCTGAATTTGATAAGTAGCTGCTTACTTCTTTTAATCGATAGGAGTTTATGTACTCGAAGAAATTTATATCGAACTCTCTATTGATTAAATTAGACAACAGTTTAGGGGAAAGTGATACTTGCTGAGCTAAATCATCAATTTTTAATTGATTGTCTAAATACGGGCGCGTTGCTTCCATATGTTTAGTGACACGTTCTACTTGCTCGGTTGTGTAAGTTTTTACATTTTCCTTTTTTGTTAAGCTCTCTAGTACTTCGCTATTTACCCGCAAAATATTTCGAGGGTCAGATAAGGCAAAAAATAACAATGCCGAGACAAGCAGTAATTGTCCATAATTTTCGATAATTCCCAGAAGGTTAAAGTCGATTAACGCAAGGGTTGTACTTGGCAATAATGCCGAGACCAAAGTGAAAAGCACGAGGTAACCCTCAGTCCATAACCTTAATAGAATATAGCCAATAACTAAAAGCTTAAGCCATGCGTAATTAACTGACTCAGGGTTGGCATATGCTTGTGCAAGGTTATTTTGATAGCCCCGTATTGTGATTAATGCCCAGACACCAAAGCTTGCTCGTGCAATATTTCGTAAGTGCTCATAATATTGTACATAATCAGATCTAAGAAATACTAAAAAGTCAGAGGTTTGTTCCGCCGCAGAGGTTATTTTAACAACGATTAACACAATGCCGTAGATAATCAACGGCAGTAATAGTAGCAAATCATGCTTTTTAAAGTGCAGTTGTTGATATAAAGCAGAGCGAACATATAACAGTAAAAGTGGGCCTTCTAGCCAAAGCGCTGACTCCAATAAAGCAAAAATAGCAGGCACATGTTTAACAGACCAAGCATTAAACGTGTCACCATATAAAGTTAATGTGTAGGCTGAAATCGCTGCCTGTGATAACAGAAAAAAGCCTAAGAATAGGTGTGTAGAGTCGGATTTTCGGCGGCTAAATAGTGCAATTAAGGCAAATAAAAAGCAAATGTAAAAAACCACTAATAATACAATATCGTGGCTATTAAATAGCACTGTAGTCATTTAATGTTAACTCGTCTTATAGTTATCAAAACAGATAAAATTTACTCTATAGCTTTCTAGGTAACCATGGAGATACTTAGCTAATTGTCATCTCAGAAAAGTTCTTTTTGCTCTTTTCTATATTGGCTAGGTGTCATACCGACTGTTTTCTTAAATAAAGTATTGAAGGTGGCTTTGCTGTTAAAACCTGCCTGAGCCATTATCGTCAATATAGTCGCTTTGGCATTTTCTTCTTGAGTGAGTAATGCTTTTGACTCATCAATGCGATAACCATTAATAAACTCAAAGAAGTTTTTATCAAAATGCCTATTAATGACTTGTGATAATTGACGCGCTGGCATAGCAATTTGTGCAGCAAGATTCTCTAAAGTAAGTAGTTGATTCAAGTAGGGTTTGTTCTCCGTCATATAGTTAATTAATCGATTAACTTGAGCAGGATCTATAGCCTGTTTATCAGTTAAAGCATTGTTTACGCTGTCGATACCATTAAATAGCTTAGAGACTCCTAAACTAAAGAATATTAAGAAACTGATTAAGAACATCACCATAAAATTAGAAAGTTGGCCAAGTACCGGGTAGTTGATGGTCAAATGAAGATCAATTGATGTCATAAAACCCATGGTGACTAATATAGCTTGTACTCGAATAATTAAAAAACCAATGATTAGCACTTTAAGCCAAGTAAGATCTACATCTTCAATATCAGCAAAATTGTTTTTGATTTGCTTTTGATAATGACGTAATTCAAGCAAACATAAAACGCCACAAAAAGTCCTAAAACACTCTCTGAATAAGTTAATAAAGCGTGTGTAAAAAGGCTCTTCTTCAATATGATAGCCATTGAGAATGGCAAGTTTAGTATTGGTATCAAGTAAATACCAGTTGTTTGCTTCATAGCCTAGGTATAATACAAAAGGCAGTAGATATAATAGATCTTGCTTCTTAAGCTTGAAATCTTTGTATATTAATGAACGTACATAGAAAAGCAGTAATACGGACTCTAACCAATATGCGGAGCCAAAAACATAAAATATATTGGGCGATAAGTTAATGGCAAATTGGCGAAAGGCTTCGCCAAAATTAATTAAGGTATCTAATGGGATGGCTGCATAGGATAGTAAAAATAGCGCGAGCAAGATGTTGCTTTGTTTTTTGCCTTTTTTGATGAGCAGTAAAAAAAAGGCAAAAAGAACACATTGATAAATAGTAAAAAGTAATGCTAAATCAAGGGTATTAAAAAGAACAGTACTCATACTACGTCCGTCTTCTCTTATGATAAATAATTCAATAATTAATTTATCTAAACTGGCTTAACAAAGCAATATATTAACCACCTATCAAATGAAATTAATAATATATCTCAATGGCTTGTTATAGCTGGTTAATAAAATGCTCTAAGCCTTTTTTAGATAACGCAACTGCTGCTAAAGAACTTAAACCGTTAGGGTACTCTTCTTGCTCAACAACTATCCATTTTGTCCCGCCAACACTGATGTTAGCTTTTAGCAGATTTAACCAGTCAATGGTATCTTGACCAATAATCGGTAACTTGCCTGTTACTCCCTCTGGGATACGTACTTTATAATGGGTCGTCAATGTTCTATTTGGGTACTTTTTTACGTATTCAACCGGGTCTTTACCTGCGTAGGTTGTCCAACCGACATCTTGTTGTAACACTACTGAATCACTGGTATTTACTGCTAAATAGTCCCAGTAAGTTGTACCTTGAAAATCATCAAATTCGTGAGCATGATTATGAAATCCGGTTTTTAATTGATAAGGAGCTAGCTTCTTATCTAGCTGATTAAGTAATGAAACTACTTCTTTAATACCTTGTGGATGCCAAGCTCTTTCATCCCAACCGATAATTAAGGTATCAAGGTTGAGTTGCTGGTAAAAAGCGACAGTTTTATCGAAGTTTTTCTCATTTAGCTGTTCAAAAGAAACATGTGCGCCACTGACTTTAAGGTCGATTGAGTCTAAAAATGACTTTAAACCCTTCACATCATTATTATAAGGGCCAAATTCACCGGCAAATTCAACACCGTCAAAGCCCATCTCAGCTAACGCCTTAAGTGTACCTTTAAAGTCTTGAGTTATAACGTCTTTCACTGACCACAGTTGAACGCTAAGTTTAGGTGCTTTGTTCACGGATTTACCTTTGAGGCTTTCATCGACAGTATCGGCATTCACATTAGTTATTAAAGGCAGTAATACCATGATGGTTACCACTTTTTTTATTAATTGCTTTAGTTTCATCATTATCTCTTTAGGTTTCTTCTGAAATTATTTTTTAAATACGTTTAGCATTCATTTCTTTAACACAATAATCTACAGCGCGTACGGTTAACGCCATAAAGGTTAAACTTGGGTTTTGCACGGCAGATGAACAAAAGCTCGCGCCATCGGTAACAAATAAATTGGGAATATCATGGCTTTGGTTATAAGCATTTAAAATAGATGTTTTGGCATCTCGTCCCATTCTTGCTGTACCTAGCTCGTGGATTGCTAGTCCAGGTGGACCATGCATTACTCGACTTTGGACATTGTTTAAACCAACCGCCTTTAGCATTTTTTCTGCTTGCTCAGCAGCATCAATCATCATATTGGTTTCGTTATCACTAAAGTGACAGTCAAATTCTATTTGTGGCATGCCCCATTTATCTTTTAAGGTTGGGTGCAAAGACATTTTATTTTCAAAGCGAGGTAGCATTTCACCTTGGGCATATAAACCAAAACGCCATTTACCTGCTTGTTTTAATTTGTTTTTATATTCAACACCTAAGCCATCTTGATGTTGAATACTTTGCCAGCCTTCACGATAGGCTCGGCCTGCTAACGCGTAGCCTCTCAAAAAGTTACGCTTAGCATCAGGTTTATAATAAAAGTTAGGCATGATTAATCCAGTTGGTCTTCTGCCTTTGTCTATCTCATCTTCGAAACCTTCAATATCTCCACTGGCACCAGCATTGTAGTTATGATCCATCAAATAATGCCCCAACACACCAGAGCTATTAGCAATGCCATTAGGGAATTTCTTCGAGATTGAATTCATTAAGATTTGTGTAGAACCAATGGTGGAGGCACAAACAAAAACAACCTTGGCAAAGTACTCTCGTTCACTTAAGTCATCATTATCAATAATACGAACACCTTTAACACGGTTTGTTTTTTCATCATAAATAAGACTATGAACAACGCTGTTAGGGGCTATGTGTAAGTTATTGGTTGCCGCTGCAGCTGGTAAAGTTGAGCTTTGAGTGGAGAAATAGCTGCCAAAAGAGCAGCCTGCTTGGCACTCATCCCTTGCTTGACACTGAACTCGCCCTTGAGATAAGTGCAGTTTTGTTGGTTTTGTTAAGTGCGCTGTTCTTCCCATGATTAACGGTCTATCGGGATATAACTCAGCGAACTTTGCTTGCAGTACTTTTTCGGGTGAGTTCATTTCAAAAGGCGGTAAGAATTCACCATCGGGTAAGTTCTCTAGGTTATCTTTTGAACCACTGATACCCGCGTGCTTTTCCACATGAGAATACCATTTATCTATGTCTTTATGTCGAATAGGCCAATCGTTACCAAAACCATCCGATTTATTTGCTGCAAAATCATAATCACCTAAGCGATATGACTGGCGATGCCATAATAAAGACTTTCCGCCAAGCTGGTTGGCTCTTATCCAGGTAAAATTGGTGTTTTTTGCCGTGGTGTAAGGTAGGTCTTTGTCATTGCCAAAGAAATGCTTGGTGGCATCAGTAAATGCATAGCACTGTTGCTGAATTTGATGTTGCTCTTTAACTAATAAGTTATCAACTTTAGTGCGAAGCGGTTGTTGCCAAGGGGCTTTGTTTTCACCGATATAATCTTTTTGATGTTCAACCACTCGGCCTCGTTCAATCATTAAGGTTTTAAGACCACGTTCACAAAACTCTTTTGCTGCCCAGCCACCAGATATACCTGAGCCGATAACAATAGCGTCATAAACTTCGTTAGACTTATTTATGTATAAATTTTCAGACATCTTTACCTCAAATATTAAATGTTAAGTCAGTGCTCTTGAGTTATTAGCTTTAATAGTACAAACCTTGAGAGCCCCAACTTGCATCAGTCTTTTCATAGGCAATAGAGCCTTTATAACCGCCTGGTACCGCGAGGTAACGTAACTCTTGCGAAGCGCCTACCTCAGAGGTGTAATAACCAAAACATATAAGTTGTTTTAATAATTTAAAGTCTTGTCGCTCTGTGCTGCTAAAATTTTTTATGCCTAAATCAAGTTCCGTTAATAACTCAAATTGTTGCGTTTGTTTAAGCGCAATAAATGATTGCGAAAAAACTTTTTCAGCAACCACATTGATTAAACTAAGCAGTTGCTTTGCTTTTTCTTGTGCTGACTTGTCATAACAATGAAATAGCTGGTTATCGATAAAACCATGGGTATTTACTTCTGCAGCACCTAAGGTGTCAGTTTTTGGAATAACTATCGCGCAAATACTTTTTAGCTGCTTAAGTTGATTTAGTGAAAACACTTTGCCATCAGTTAAAGGCTCTACTGCGATCGTCTTTTCACTCTCAATTGTGTGAGCAAGGGCGACTGACATTGATTTTGTTGTTAAAAATGCTGTTGCTGCAGTGCTACCGACTAATAGGGCTAATCCTTTAACGAACTTTCTTTTTGATTCATCCGTTAGTGTTTTTTGATCTTTAGTCATCATATTCCCCCTTAGCTTTAGGTGCAGTTTTAGATGTAGTTTATCGACAAAAAGGTAATTATTATTTAGCCAATGAATCAGCAGGCACTACGTTGGCCGATTTGATTTTATTCATATAAAAATATAACAAAGTAAAGGCAACGATTAATAACATTGGGAATAGTGTTAAATTAGCTAACACACTCTGACCTGCTAATAACTCGGCATCTAAGTCATTATTGGTGATCGTAGTCGCATGAGTTCTAGCACTGTCAATCCATTGGCCAATGATAGGGTTCCATAAGCTGACGGCAAACATGCCAGCGCCACCTATCAGTGATAAACCTAATGCGCCTGTTTCAGGCACATACTCGGCAATAAAGCCTATCATGGTTGGCCAAAAATAAGTGACGCCAATAGCGAATAATAGTGCAGACAAATACACTGCGTTACCTGTTGCTATGCTCATGCTGTAAATGCCAAGGGTGGCAATAACCGCTGAAAATAACAAAACACCAACAGGGTTTAAACGATGAATCACGGGACCGGCAAAATACCTACCAACAGCCATCACACCTGTGATCATGGCCATTATCAACATAGGGGAAGCGCCTGACGCTGATAAAATTCTATCAATCCATTGTTGCGTACCAAGCTCTGTCGTCGCTGTTAATGTCATACATAACACCATAAAAATAAACAATGGCTGGGATAGCGCTTTGAAATTACTTAAGGTTGATGTTGATGCCGCTCTATGTACTTGTGGAAACTGTTGTTTGAATACCAAGAAACCATATATCAGGGTAGGAACAAGCATTACCGCAATTTGTAATTGCCAACCTAGGCCAGCATCGGTCATAAATTTAGAGATAATTGCCCCAATAACAATTCCGCCCGGAAACCACACATGAAAACGGTTTAGCATGGTGGTTTTATCATCTTTATATAATTGCGCAATAAGTGGGTTACAGCCGGCTTCAACCGCGCCATTGGCAAAACCAATAAAGAAGGTAGAAATCAATAACCCCCAAAAGCCATTAGCGGTAATGGTTAACCACAAGCCGAGAAGGTGGCAAATAAAGGCGGTTACCAATAATTTTTTTGCCCCTAATTGATTGTATAAAGCACCGCCGATCATCATCGCTACAGGAAAACCAAGAAAGGCCATTGAGTTAACCCAACCTAACTCTGCATCTGTCAGGCCAAACTCACTGCTAAGTTGAGTTAAAATACCGGCACGTATGGCAAACGTCATCGCTGTGACAGTTAGTGCTAGGCAGCATGCTCTAAATAGTAGAGATGAGCTGTTTGTTGTTATCATTTTCACTCTTCCTCGGGTAAATTTAATGGATAAAGGCTGTCGGTTAATGTTTGATATAAAATACTAAAGACCTAAGATCTGCTTGTTCAAATTATCGTTACTTTCGACGGAAGCAAAATCATCAAAGGCTTTATCGGTTGGGTTTATAATGTGTTGCTTGATAAAATCAGCGCCTTCTTTTGCACCATCTTCAGGATGTTTAATGCAACATTCCCACTCAAGCACAGCCCAGCCTTGATAGCCATATTGAGTCAGTTTACTGAAAATGGCGTTGAAGTTGATTTGTCCATCACCTAAAGAGCGAAAACGCCCCGGGCGATCTTGCCAAGATTGATAACCTCCATAGACTCCTGAGCGGCCTGAAGGGATGAACTCTGCATCTTTAACATGAAAGGCTTTTATTCTGTCATGGTAAATATCAATAAAGGCTAAGTAATCGAGTTGTTGTAAAACAAAGTGGCTGGGATCATAGAGAATATTTGCTCTTGGATGATTATCAACGGCCTCAAGAAAACGTTCAAAACTGGCTCCGTCATGTAAATCTTCACCTGGGTGTAATTCATAACAAACATCAACACCTGATTGTTCAAAGGCATCTAAAATAGGTAACCAACGCTTGGCTAACTCTTCAAAACCCAAGTCAACGAGACCAGGAGGACGTTGTGGCCAAGGATAGAAGGTATGCCATAACAAGGCGCCAGAAAAAGTAGCATGGGTTGTTAACCCTAAGCGTTCACTGGCTTTCGCGGCAAAGATTAACTGCTCAATAGCCCAAGAGGTTCTGGCCTGTGGGTTGTTGCGGACATGTTCAGGCGCAAAACCATCAAACATTTTATCGTAAGCGGGGTGTACAGCAACAAGTTGCCCTTGTAAGTGCGTCGAAAGCTCGGTAATTTCAAGCCCAGCTCGCTTTATCGTATCATTAATGCCATCACAGTAAGTTTGGCTTTGGGCAGCTTTTGCTAAATCAATTAACCTTGGGTCTGTTGGCAGTTGAATACCCTTATAACCTAGATCTGCAGCCCATTTACATAGTGAAGTTAAATCATTAAACGGTGCTTCTTCGCCGATAAATTGGGCTAGAAAAATGGCAGGGCCTTTTATTTTATGCATGAGTAGTACCCTCGATACCATTTGTTCGTTCAGTTTGCGACTCGATAGTTCTGGGTTTAATCTTTTCAGGAATTAAAGAAAAATCATGCCATTTAAATTCTGACTGGCTAGCAGCGACCACATTCTCGATAAATGCCATGCCTCTAATAGCCTCATCAATGCCAGGAACCGAATTGCTATCAATATCAGCAGCAGTTTGCCTAATTTGTCGTGCAAATTGCAGGTAAATATTGGCAAAGGCTTCTAAGTAACCTTCTGGATGACCTGCTGGTGTTCGCATAGCCGCTTGTGTTGTACTAGAAAGTTGCCCGACACCGGCTCTCAGTAATTGTGAGGCTTGATCAGGGAACTTTAGCCATAAGCTATTAGGTTCAAGTTGCGACCATTCAATACTGGCATTTTCACCATAGACTCTAAGTTTTAGGCTATTTTCTTCACCAACACATATTTGACTGGCAAGCAAAACGCCATGTGCGCCAGAGTCAAAGCGCAGCATGACAGTGCCGTCATCGTCTAATACTCTGCCATCAACATTCGTCGTTAAATCAGCACATAAAGCAGAAATTTTAAGACTTGTGACGTACTCCGTTAAGTTTGCTGCATGTATACCTATATCTGCCATGCAACAGCTAATACCTGCCTGATTTGGGTCTAAGCGCCAACTAGCTTGTTTGCTACTTTCATCATTTTTATTGGCTAGCCAACCTTGTGGGTATTCAACAATCACTTTTTTGACTTTGCCAAGTTGCCCTTGTGCAATAAGATATTTGGCTTCTTTTACCATGGGGTAGCCAGTATAAGTATGGGTAAGACCGTAAAGTAAATCGGTTTTTTGGATAAGACCTTTTAGCTCAATTGCTTGTACTAGACTTAGTGTTGCCGGTTTATCACTAATGACATGAAAACCATGTTCAAGTGCCATTTTAGCCACGGGAAAATGCAAATGGTTAGGGGTGACAATGGCGACAAAATCCATACGCTGTGTTTTATCGAGTTTTGCTTCTTGGGCAAACATTTCTCCATAGGAGGCATAACAGCGCTCATCTTCTAGAAATAGTGTTTTACCAAACATTTTTGATGTATCAGCTTTTGAGCTAAACGCGCCACAGACCAGTTCAATTTGGCCATCTATTTGTGCTGCTATTCGATGAATATTGCCGATGAAAGCACCTTCACCGCCGCCAACCATGCCTAACCTAACTTTTCTCTGGTGAAGTTCACTCATCTTCTGACTCTGCAATGCTTAATAATATTTATTGAATTCAGTATATCGACAGAGACTTTGTTCAGTTAATATAAATTCGGATGATAGTGCAACAAATTCGGCGTTTATGTTTTTATGTTTTTTGTTATTATCTTTTGGTTTCTTTGATTAAGAGGTGATTATGAAAAGCGATGAGTTACTGAGTAAGGTGAGTGTTCAACAAGTTTTGACTATGTTTGATATGCTACCTGATATTATTTTCTGGATTAAAGACAAACAAAGTAGGGTGGCTTATGCCAATCAAATGTTTGTTGAGCACTTGGGGTTTTCAAACCTAGAGCAGGTGCTAGGCAAGACTGATCGTGATCTCTCGCCTAATCATATAGCTAAACAGTTTATTGCTGATGATCAAAAAGTGATGTCAGGTGATACGGTGACTGATCGTCTAGAAATGAATATCAATACATCTGGAGAGCTTGCTTGGTTCTCCACCTCAAAAAGGCCATTGTTTGATGAAAATAAAGCTATCATTGGTTCATATGGTGTTACTCGTCACCTACAAAAAACAGTGAAAACTTTATCAGGCATTGATGAATTAAAAGTACCAGTGCAGTATATTAGAAAAAACTTTCATAATGAGTTGACCATAGAGCAACTTGCTCAAGTTGCGCATTTGTCGGTTAGTGCACTCGAAAGGCGCTTTAAAAAATACTTGGCTAAAACACCTAAGCAATTCATTCGCCAAATTAGACTGGAAAATGCGCGGCGGCTTTTGGTTGAAAGTAAACTACCGATTGCACAGGTTGCCTACCAATCTGGCTTTTCTGATCATAGTTATTTTAGCCGTCACTTTAAAATGATGTTTGATGAATTACCGTCAGAATTGAGGCTTCAGCAATTCCCTTCTGTTGATGAAAGCTGATTTAGTGGTAATATTTTTATAAGTCGCTACTATTTGGCGGCTAATTTTATTAAAATCACAGACATCAAAAAACAGTGATTGGTATTTATGAAATTTAGCCCACTTGTTCAAGAGTTAATTGACTCCCTTAAATGTTTACCTGGTGTTGGCGCTAAGTCAGCTCAACGTATGGCATTTCAATTATTAGAAAGAAATCGCCGTGGCGGTAGTAAACTAGCGAGTACCTTAGGTCGAGCAATGACAGATATTGGTCATTGCCAAGAGTGCCGTAATTTTACCGAAGAAGCTTTGTGCGAAATTTGTCAATCACCTAAAAGGCAGCTTTCCACCACACTTTGTATTGTAGAAACCCCGGGTGATGTCATTGCGATTGAGCAAACCGGTGAATTTTTTGGCAAATACTTCGTCTTGATGGGACATTTATCACCGATAGATGGTATTGGCCCTGATGACTTAGGATTAGACATCTTAGCCAAGCAATTTGCTAGTGGTCACTTTAAAGAAGTGATTTTAGCAACAAACCCAACGGTAGAAGGAGAAGCTACCGCGCACTTTATTGCCGAGCTTGCAGAGCAGCATCAAGTGAATATTTCAAGAATTGCGCACGGGGTGCCCGTAGGTGGTGAATTAGAATACGTTGATGGTAATACGCTATCACACGCTATCTCAGGTCGTAAGAGCTACCAAGTGTAGCTCTTCATTTGTTATCTCTTAAGCTAATGGCTTTTGCTGTTAACCACCAACAAACTTGACTTTAAACCCTGCTTTTTCGAGTACTTGTTGGATAACATCACGTTTATCACCTTGAACCTCGATGGTTTCATCAACAACGGAGCCGCCACTGCCGCAGGTTTTTTTCAGCTTCTTCGCTAACTCTTTTAGTGCTTTAGCCTCTAAACCTAAGCCACTAATGACAACAACGCCTTTGCCTTTTCGGCCTTTTGTTTCACGTCTAACTCGTGCAAAACCATCACTGGGTGTAACACTTTGCTTTTTTTCTTGAGTAATACGGCCAGAATCCGTTGAGTAAACTAATGAGTCATCACTTGCTGGCGCAGAATTGTCGCGCTCAATAGGCGCTTTACCAAAAGCACTGGCTAAATCACTTAAGCTAGATAAATTCTTTTTCATATTACTCTCTTTTGCATTAATTTTAGACAAAATAAAACCACGTCTTATTTTCATAAGAGTGGTTTTTATTATAACAATATTAGCTTGGGCTTAATACTGCAGCAATAGTTGTTTAAGCGATAAGCTTAAAGTTTGCCTTCTAATTCAGGAAGGGCATCAAATAAGTCAGCAACAATACCGTAATCAGCTACTTGGAAGATTGGTGCTTCAGGGTCTTTGTTGATTGCAACAATTACCTTTGAATCTTTCATACCGGCTAAATGCTGAATTGCACCACTAATACCTACAGCGATATATAAGTCTGGAGCTACGATTTTACCTGTTTGACCAACTTGCATATCATTTGGTACAAAGCCAGCATCAACTGCGGCACGTGAAGCACCAATAGCAGCGCCAAGTTTATCGGCAATACCGTCAAGCAACTTGAAGTTGTCGCCATTTTGCATACCACGACCACCAGAGATAACTACACCTGCAGCACCTAAGTCTGGGCGCTCAGAAACGGTTAACTCGTCACTTACATGGCTTGAGGTGCCAGCATCAGTCACTGTATCTAAGTTCACAACTTCAGCATTGCCATCAGTTGCGACCGCGTCAAAACCAGTGGTTCGTACAGTGATAACTTTTTTGCTATCTAAGCTTTGAACAGTAGCAATGGCGTTACCGGCATAAATTGGTCGAACAAATGTATCGCTACTTTCCACATCAATAATGTCAGATATTTGTGCAACATCTAATAAAGCTGCAACGCGAGGCATAAAGTTTTTACCTGTTGTTAACGCTGTTGCTAAGATGTGCTCATAGTCGCCTGCTAGTTCAGTCACTAATAAACTAACGTTTTCTGCAAGTTGGTGTTCGTATGCTGCATTATCAGCAACTAATACTTTACTCACGCCATTAACTTTAGCTGCTGCATCAACTGCATTTTGACAGTTAAAGCCTGCAACTAATAAAGTAACGTCGCCACCAATTTTTTGTGCGGCAGCAACTGTTTTAAGTGTTTCTGCTTTTAACGTTGCATTGTCGTGCTCTGCAATTACTAAAATACTCATGAGATCACCTTCGCTTCATTCTTTAATTTTTCTACTAACTCATCAACACTCTCTACTACAATGCCAGCTTGACGTTGTGCAGGAGGAGTTACTTTTACTAATTTAGTACGAGCGGTTAAATCTAAACCAAAATCTGCTACTGGTTTCACAGCAAGTGGCTTACGTTTAGCTTTCATAATGTTAGGTAATGATGCGTAACGTGGCTCATTTAAGCGTAAATCAGTAGTAACAATAGCTGGTAGGTTAAGGGCAACGGTTTGTAAGCCGCCATCTACTTCACGAGTAACATTGACTTTATCGCCTTCAACTTTTACTTCTGAAGCGAAAGTACCTTGTGGTAAACCGGTTAACGCAGCAAGCATTTGACCCGTTTGGTTGTTATCACTATCAATTGATTGCTTACCTAGGATAACGAGTTGCGGCTGCTCTTCTTCAACAATTTTTTGTAGAAGTTTAGCAATGTTTAATGCATCTAAGCTATCAGCTGTGTCAATTTGAATCGCGCGATCAGCACCTAAAGCTAAGGCTGTACGTAATTGCTCTTGGCAAGATTTATCACCAATTGATACGACAATTACTTCTGTTGCTGTGCCGGCTTCTTTTAAACGTACAGCTTCTTCAACGGCAATTTCACAAAAAGGGTTTATCGCCATTTTTGTATTGGCAAGATCTACATCGGAATTATCGGCTTTTACCCGAACTTTGACGTTATAGTCAATAACACGTTTTATTGGAACTAGTACTTTCATCATAGCCTCTGAAAAGGTTTGTTAATTTACAAGATATAGTTAAAAGATACCTTTGGTTGACGTAAACGTCAACGTAATCTTGGTGAAAACTTTTAAACTAAGATACAATCTATTAAATGCTCATATCAGTGTCTTGCTTGGGCATCTGTTATAGGATACTATCAAACACCTGTTTGAATATCAAACGCATGTTTTAATTTTTCGACAACCTTTTATAAACGCTATCGTTAAAGCAATAAAAATTGTGAAATTAAACAGCGATAAAACACAAATATAATAATACTGGGAGATCTTATGGAACGCGAATCGATGGAATTTGATGTAGTCATTGTTGGCGCAGGCCCTGCAGGTTTATCAACGGCTTGTCGACTAATGCAACTAGCACAAGAGAAAGAGCAAGAGTTAATGGTCTGCGTGGTTGAAAAGGGCTCAGAAGTCGGTGCTCATATTCTTTCTGGCGCGGTATTTGAGCCAAGATCTTTAAATGAATTATTTCCTGACTGGCAAGAAAAACAGGCACCTTTAACCACTAAAGTGACTGGCGATGATATTTATTTATTAAACAATGAAAGCTCGGGCATAAAATTACCGAACTTTTCAGTGCCTAAAACCATGCATAATGATGGTAACTACATCGTAAGTATGGGTAACGTTTGTCGTTGGTTGGCCGAGCAAGCAGAAAGCTTAGGTGTTGAGATTTTCCCAGGATTTCCTGCACAAAGTGTTATTTATAATGACGATGGCAGTGTTGGTGGTGTTATTACTGGTGACATGGGCTTAGATGCCGACGGTAATGAAAAAGACTCATTTATGCCGGGCATGGAACTACGTGCTAAATACACAGTTTTTGCAGAAGGTTGTCGTGGTCACCTTGGTAAAGAGTTAATTGAAAAATTTGGCCTAGATAAAGACAGCTCGCCTCAACACTATGGTTTAGGCTTTAAAGAAATTTGGGATATTGATCCCGCTAAACATCAAGAAGGTTTAGTTGTACATACCGCAGGTTGGCCACTAGATAAAGACACAAACGGTGGCGGATACTTATACCACGCTGAAAACAATCAAGTATTTGTCGGCTTAATCGTTGACTTAAATTATGCTAACCCGCATTTAAGCCCATTTGATGAGTTTCAACGTTACAAGCATCATCCGAAAATTAGCCAATACCTTGAAGGGGGTAAACGTGTTTCTTATGGTGCACGCGCAATGGCAAAAGGTGGTTTTAATTCTTTACCTAAAATGACGATGCCAGGGGCATTATTAGTTGGTTGTGATGCAGGTACCATTAACTTTGCCAAGATCAAAGGTAATCATACGGCAATGAAGTCAGGTATGTTGGCGGCTGAAGCTATTGCCCAAACGCTAATAACCAATGATGGTGTAGCGACAGAAGGTAAACAAGATTTAACCAGTTTTACCGAGCTTTACAAAGATTCGTGGTTATATGATGAGCTATATCGCACACGTAACTTTGGTCCAGCTATGCATAAATTTGGCACTATGTTAGGTGGCGCTTATAACACCCTAGACCAAAACTTCTTCGCTGGTAAATTACCGTTTAATTTTAAGGATGATAGCTTAGATCATGCGCAGTTAAAGCCTGCAGCCGAGATGCCTGTTATTAGTTACCCTAAGCCTGATAATGCGTTAAGTTTTGACAAACTGTCTTCGGTATTTCTTTCAAATACTAACCATGAAGAAGAGCAACCTTGTCACTTAAAACTTAAAGATAAAGATATTCCTATTACTGTTAACTTAACTAAATTCAACGAGCCGGCTCAACGTTATTGTCCAGCAGGGGTTTATGAAGTTGAAGAAACGGAAGAGGGTAATAAGTTTGTCATTAATGCGCAAAATTGTATTCACTGTAAAACCTGTGATATTAAAGACCCTAGTCAAAATATCACTTGGGTAACACCAGAAGGTACCGGTGGTCCAAACTACCCGAATATGTAATCAAGCTTGCTGATTAAATTAAATATAAAGGCCCAAAATACTATCAGTATCTTGGGCCTTTTTTGTATCAACAACTCTATCAAAGATAATTCTATCAAAGTAATTCTATCAAAGTAATTCTATCAAAGTAACGCTACCAAAAGTGCATCAGCTATGTTTACTTGAGGAGTTTACAGTATTTATTATCCCGAGATGAGGTTATGGCGGATTAGTGAGGTGTTTCAATCAAGTTGTAATCGCGCAGGGCAGGTATTGCTTGATGCAGCTCGGTTTCTATGGTTTCAAGTTGGCGCAACTCTAAGCAAAAGCGTGCTGCTTTTTTATCTAGGGCTTTTGCGCGTTCAGTCACTTCAAGCTCTAAACCTTTACTTAGTGATGTTAAGCGGTTATCAAAGGTGGTTATCCGAGTTTCGCCGCCGTATTCACTTGCCTCGCCATCTTTTAACATAGATTGACCAACCGCTTCTAAAATGGTGCCAAGAGAAGTCGATATCATTGCTTCAATTTCTTGTTCGAACTCACCGGTAAGCATTTCATCAAAATCATTAAGATCTTGCGGAGCAATGTAGTAATTGTTGGCACTTTGATTAAAGCGAGCGCGAATACGCCACTTCATTTCATCAAATTTAGCTTGCACTTTTTGCTGTGAAGCACTGTTTTCACCAGTTAAACCGGCTACCACTTCATTAACCGCTTTTAAGCCAATCTCAACGCCTTCAATCGCAATAGAGACAATCTCTGGGATTTGTTGACGAATACCGCTGCTGAACTGCTCAAGTAAGACTCGCTGTTCATTAGAAAGATTTTGCTCTCTTCCTTTGATAAATAGCTGAGTAGTAGTGTTAATTTGAACTTTAGTTTGACCTTGCTCAATAATACGTATGTGCTTGGGATCAATGATTACGCCATAATTAAGATTAACAGAGCATTGTTGCGCCATTGCTTGCTGACCTATAGCAAGAACTGTCATCAGGCATATAAAAAGCTTTAACTTAAAATAGTTGTGCATAGCTTTAAGTGTTCACTATAGGATCAATTAAAATTTTTCGTTCTTTGTAAATCATTTTACTTGGACCATATTCGCGTCGTGATCTATCTTTGAAGTCACCAACAATTAGCTCAACACCATGATAAAGCTTCTCAGTCGCTTCGATATAAACACTGGCCATATAT
>OLII01000170.1_pt1 | contig 25309 bp, 14 predicted proteins | sample 1609481 | NCBI WGS metagenome assembly OLII01 (sample SAMN05416859, study PRJEB24817) | seawater metagenome | isolation source: Sea water | place: Canada:Atlantic | collected 2013-11 | reverse complement strand
ATATTTCTGTTTACGGTGACAGCCTTTTGGTTAGCCATAGTACTAGGAAGTTAAATAAGCCGAGTTGAAGTTAAGTAGAAATACATGCCAAATCTGGCTAGGTTTTAGGGGAATATAAATGCGTTGTTTATCAAATAAGTTCCTGTTGATAATGCTTTTTGGGGTTATCCTACCCTCTAGCTACGTTAAAGCAACATCTTCACAACATCACGTGATCCACATGAGTCCCGTTGGCACAGCGCAAGGTAATGGAACACTTGAACAGCCGCTTAATTCTTTAACCAGCGCTCGAAATAAGGTTCGCCAATTAAAAAAACAAGGGGTGAGTGGGACTTTTGAAATACGGGTTGGTCAAGGTGATTATACCCACCTGTCAGGATTAAACCTTAAGTCAGAAGATTCAGGCACAGCTAATTCGCCAGTCATCTATCGAGCGTTACCGGGTGTCAAAGCACGCTTTTTTGGCGGAAGAATACTTGATCATAATGCTTTTTACCCCGTGCCCTTTGATGCCGAGTTCTCACGTCGATTAATTGATAAAACCGCCCTTAAGCATATTCAGGTGATTAACCTTAAGCAACAAGGAGTAAAAGACCTAGGAAAACTCGTTTCACATGGCTGGGGATTAGAGCCTGAAAATAGAGTACCTCCGGTTATGTTAACTATTGGTGGTAAACGTATGTCTTTAGCGCGTTGGCCAAATGTTGATGCGCCTAATACTCACCTTAAAGTGACCAAACGGATGCAAGGGCTTGAATTAGGACTGGACGACTTTACAGGGTTCACCTCTTTCAGCCGAGTTATTGATAAGGGGATTGGCAAAAAATCACTGCCGCAAAAGAATAGGAAAAAGGGCTGGGAGCATTCCGCTGTATTTATGAATGGTGGCGGCACTGTGGCGGTTGAGTTCGACAGAATGTCTCGCTGGCACAATAACGGCAATATTTTTATTGATGGTGTAGTCTCTTCGAGTTGGGAGTGGACTTATAACCGAGTAAGTCATATTGATGTCGACAAAAAACAGTTTACTTTGCAGATGGGTGCAGCACTTACCGGTGTTGGTGACAAACTCAAAGCAGCACACTTTTTCTTTGAGAATGTGGCTGAAGAAATAGATCAGTCAGGTGAATATTATATCGATCGAACTACTGGCTTACTTTACTTGTATCCCCCTACGGACTTTGCCCAACAACCGATTGTACTTTCTTCGCTCAACCAGCCTGCAATAAGTGGTACGGATGTTAGTTATGTTCGGTTTGAAAATCTTACCTTTGATACTGGACGCAACCTATTTGCCGAGCTTAAAAATACAACAGCCATGGCGTTTATTGGTAATACCATCACTAATTTTGTTAAGGGTGGTATTGATGTAACAGGCAATAATAACCTCATTAGTGGTAATGAAATATCAGCCATTGGTGGTTATGGCGTCAGAGTGGATGGCGGTAACTTAAAGCAGCTTAGCAAAGCAAATAATGTTGTTGAGTATAATCATATTCACAACTTTGCTTGGGATCAGCGCTCTCAAATTCCGGCCGTGTACCTTAATGGTGTGGGTAATCGCGTAGCACACAATAAAATTCATGATGGTCCGCATTTCGCTATTCGCATTAAGGGCGGTAATGATCATATTGTCGAATACAATGAAATATTTGATGTGGTGAAATATCACAAGTTCGATGGTGGCGCGCTTTATATTTACAATACTAAAGTCCCTGAGCAACGCGGCAGCATTATCCGCAATAACTATTTTCATCATATTCCCAATAAACGCCATGGCATTTATATCGATAATCACACCATGGGCATGTTTATTGAGAATAACCTTTTTGTTGGGGTAGAGAGCCCAGTCAATATTAATTCAGGTCATCATAATCAAATTAACCGCAATATTATGATTGATTGCCCGACACCGATCCGTATTTCTAAGTTTTCCTTTCATAAAGTCTATAACGAAACGATGAAGCAGTCTTGGCAGAAAAGAACGGCAAAATTTGTCGATAGCCTTGAGGGCATGCCACATAAAAAATATCCAAGTTTTATCGCGTGGTTAAAGATGACAGATGCAGAAAAGCGCAAGGGCATTAGTTTTGGTCAAGACAATCTATTTTTTAACCCACGAACAAACTTGGCTAAGCACGCTCGAAACGGCATTGAAGATCAAATGAAGACTTTTGTGTCTAACAATAACCGAGTGTTAACGGTGGATCCCGGTTTTAGTAACTTTCAGGCCGGTGATTACAGCATATCGGCTAAGAAAAATCCCGCTGGCTTTGCTTTTGACTTAAATCAAGTTGGAGTATCTGGTCGAAAAATCGGTGCAAGATAGCCAGTTTACATCTAAATAATTAGTGCGACAGACATTAACGACTTAATGCTTGTTGCGAGATAACCGGTAGAGAATTTGTTATGCCTAGATTTTTTACTAGCCAAATAAACAGAGAAAAGGACAGTTAATGCAGCTCCCCTCAGTCAAAACTTTATTGCTATTGTTAGTCGGTTGCTCTTCATTGCTATGTCATGGCAAGGAGCAGCCGCCAAATATCGTCATCATTTATGCGGATGATATGGGCTATGGTGATTTAGCTATCCAAAATGAAAAATCAAAAATACCAACCCCTAACTTAGATCAGTTAGCTCGAGAAGGCATGCGGTTTAGTGATGCCCATAGCTCATCAGGAATTTGTTCTCCAAGTCGCTATGCCTTGTTAACGGGTAATTATCACTGGCGTAGAAAACAAGGGATTGTCGGTTCATTTGGTAAGCCATTCTTTGCGCAGAGTGACGTGACCTTGCCACAAGTATTGCAAAACTCTGGATATAAAACCGCAGCCATAGGTAAGTGGCACCTTGGTTGGCATTGGCCATTTATCAATAAGCCATCAGGCAGGTCTGTCACTAAAAAAGGTGAAAAGAAATTTTATCAGCCACAAGATATTGATTGGAAAAAAGCAATAAAAGGCGGGCCACTTGATCACGGCTTTGATTATTATTTTGGTGATGGCACCATTAACTTTCCGCCCTATGCTTGGATAGAAAATGACAGAGTAATAAAAGCACCCAATGCCGTGATGACCATGCAAAACATTGGTCAAAAAGTTAAAGAAGGTAGTTGGGAGTTTAGAATGGGACCAAAAGTTGAAGGCTGGAATCCTTATGACGTATTGCCCACCTTAACTAAAAAATCACAGCAATGGCTAGGTCAACAGAAAAAAGATCAGCCATTCTTTTTATACTTAGCCTTGTCTTCACCTCATGCACCGATTATTCCCAATAAAGAGTTTGAGGGAAAATCACAAGCAGGTGCATATGGCGATTTTATGGTACAAACAGATTGGGTTGCAGGCCAAGTTGTTGATGCTTTAAAGCAGCATGGTTTAGATGATAATACCCTTGTTATTTTTACTTCTGACAATGGTCCTGAAAAGTATGCTTATCAACGCGCTGAGCAATATGGGCATTATTCTTCTGGTGATTTTAGAGGACTAAAGCGCGATGTTTATGAAGGCGGTCATCATGTACCGTTTATTATTAAATGGCCGAGTAAAATACAAGCGGGCGCGGTATCAACAGAGGTAATTTCTCAAGTCGATATTATGGCAACACTCGCAGCAATAACTCAGTCAGCACTCCCAAAAAACTCTGCTTCAGACAGTTACGATATTTCACCGATATTGTTTAATCAAAAATATCTCTCACCATTGCGCGAAGCTACGGTTCAAAATACTAAAAAAGATACCTATGCCCTTCGACAGGGGAAGTGGTTATTTATCAATAAAAAGTCAGGCCAGCATACCAAAGCGCCAAAAAGCTACAATCAGCAGCATGGCTATAAAAGTTTTCAGACGGGGCCTTTATTATTCGATTTAGCAGCAGATCCCGGGCAGCGTACTAACTTGCACGCTAAATACCCCGAAAAGGTCACGGCAATGGAGCAGTTATTAAACAAGTACCGAAAGCAAAGCTATTCAGTGCAGCACTGACTAATACCAATCGGACTAATTTATTGATTACTTAGCGAGAATTAAAAGGCTTAGAGGCAAGGCATTGATTGAAGAGAATGGTTATTCCCTTGTCAAAATCAATAACGCCGTATGTAAGCCTTTTAAACTTGCCCTTTGGAAGCTCATTAGCAAACTGATAACATCACAAAATTAATAAAATATAGACTAACTATGTTTAACTCATTTTGCTTGTTTTAAGCTCGCTAATGTAGCTCTAAGTTGACCAATAAATTAATCCGTTTGGTATAATACCAAATGCATTTAATGCAATGAGATAAGTTCAATGAAATCAGTTTTGAAAAGGTAAAAAATGGTTAATTTATGTAGAGTAAACGTAGTGTTTTTGGCTGTTTGTTTGCAACTAGCTCTGTCTTTTCATGCCAAGGCAGAAACACTAAAGCAGCGTATCGTTTTATTAGGTGATGCAGGTTATTCAGTATTATCCCCTCTTGAGCCAAGCTTAAAGCTGGCAGCTAACATCGCCAAAGAAAAGCCTGAACAAACGAAAGTGCTCTTTTTAGGCGATAATATTTATACTCGCGGTTTTCCGGTACTTAAAAAAGCGCAAGAGAGCTATAGCGAGAAACAATTGAAGCAAATTAGCTATCTTAAAGCGCAACTGCAAGTCGCCAAAATTAGTGGTAGTCAGTCTTATTTATTACCTGGGAATCATGATTGGCTAGCCAAACAACTTGATCAACAAGCCGCATTTATTCATGGCTATGCTAGCGAACATAAACTTAAGGCTGCATTAGTACCTTATAAGCGGGGAAAAAATCCTTTACCTGAAATAGTGCATTTAGACGGTATTAGCTTGCTGTTTATTGACTCTACTTGGTGGTTAAGGAAAAGTGGCAAGAATATTAACAAAGTAAATGAAAAGTTGGATGAATTGCTTGGGGATTTTAACGCTAAATATCCAGCACATACCTTGTTGGTGGCAAGTCATCATCCTATCAAGTCTATCGGTCCACACGGTAATTTAGGAAAGCTCGATGAATGTATTCAAGCGATAACGTGTAAACATCGAAAGGTGGGAGATATTGCCCATCCCGTATCACAAAAAGCTTTTAAAGCATTAAAGCAGCGCTTAGCAAGTATAGATAATGTGATTTATGCTGCAGGGCATGATCATAGTTTACAAGTGTTTGAGTTTGATAATGAAGGCAAACAGCAAGTCGCCTTAGTAAGTGGCTCAGCTAATGATAATAAGTTATCCGCAGTAGGGCAGTCTGATGATAATATCTTTGCCCTGTCAGAGGTAGGATTTATGGTGCTTGATGTTTTTGAAAATAAAGTTAAGTTGCAGGTGCATTCAGTAGAAAAAGCACAAGTAGTTTTTACAAAAACGTTGCTGGTAAGCCGCTGAATAGGTATGGTTTAGTCAAGGGGTTTCCAAGAGCCCCTAAGGATATTCGTCATTCCCGAGATCTCCTGTCGGGAACCCATGTTATTTAAAGACATGGATCCTCGACAATACACTTCGATGATGACGGATTTTATTGTTATTCGTTCAAAAAGCACTTAAATTTAAAACTCTCTTGGCGTGAGGGCCTCCAGTTGAGTTTATTGTTATATCTTTTTGCTGCTACGTTTTCTTTGAGAGTAAGCTTTCTTTGACAGCGATATTTAATAGTTTTGATGGTTATGTAAATTATGTGGCGTTTTGTATTCTTTGTAGTATTGCTTTGCTCAATCGGATTAAACATTTATTTGTTCATGCAATTAAATGTCCGCTTTATAGAAAATAAGCTACCTAGTAACATTTCTCAGCAAAACATTTTTCAGCAAAAAAAAACGAAGACAAAGCCATCTTCTGCCAGTGAGCAGTTTGCTGCTAAAATCACCCAGCAACATGATAAAACCTTGGCTAGCGATAATGCCAGAAAGCAAGTTGAGCAAATTAAAACCGCTATTAAAGGGTATGATTTTTACCTCGCCAAGTTTTTAATTATCAACCTAGCCAATGAACATGCACAAGCACTACCTGAGGTCAGAGCGTTTTGGCTGCAATCTACGCAAAGGCTTATTAACCAAAGCTTATTTTCTCAGGCTGAAGACTCGTACAATGCTTACTTAGACTTTCAACAAAATGACAGCGATTTTTTATATCTCAGGGTCGAGTCTCAATTGCAGCAGGAATTGTATCTAGAAGCCATTACCAGTGCTTATGAAATACAACATCATGTTTTTGATGAAACTAATCATCGAAGCGTTATGCTTTTTGCGCGAAAGCTGGTTCAGCAACAAATAGATGTTTTTATTGAAAATAATTTATGGTTAGAGCTGATAAGCTTTATTGAACAGGTGAATGTTCTTGATCCAGAAAACCTTAGTCTGCAGTGGTTTTTCGCGCAAACACAATACCAAATTGGAGAATATAGCTCCGCCAAAAATGCAGTTCAGCCATTATTATCTCAACCGAATTTCAAAGTAAAAGCTGAGGCATTATTGAGTAAAATTAATCTAGCATTAAGAAAGCCAGAAAGTATTCAGTTAAAGAGGCGTGGTGAACATTTTATTGTACAAGGTACTATGAATAATACTTTTAATGTCTCGTTAATGTTGGATACCGGGGCAAGTATCTCCTTATTATCCGAGCAAGCATTTGAGCAATTAAATCAATATACAGATGTTGAGTATATAAAACAGGTAGAACTCAATACCGCAGGAGGGCGGATCACAGCAAGTATTTATCAAGTAGCAGAATTTGAAATACAGGGGTATGTTCTAGAGGATTTTATTTTTGCTGTCAGCGCTTTTGCCAGTGGTGGTAGCGATGGCTTATTGGGGATGAATTATTTAAGCGCCTTTGATTTTCATATTGACCAAAGCCATGATTTACTTATTTTAAAGAACAAATAGTTACTAACACCCCAAAATATTTCAATAAAGCCCTTTAAGTAATGTATTTCTTACTAAAAGGACATTTATTTTAACTATCTTCAATACATCTACTACTTTTTCTTACTTTTTTTACATGTTTTTACGAAGGCTTTAATGTCTGCTTTCTCTGTCAGGCCTTGTGCCTTTGCTTCTACCTTACACGCTTTTACGATTGCCTTATTGGCTGCTTTTTTATCAGCACTTGGCTCAGCAAAGCTAAGATTTGAAATACTTAATAATAAAACTGATGCTAACACTAATGTAACTTTCTTCATCTTCTGTCTCCATTGGAATAATAATATACGCATTATTAATAATGCTCATTTAATAGTGCCAAAAGTTAAGTAAAGAAACGCAAGCCATATGTAAAGTTTTGTAAATGTTACTATAGTGATATTTGATAAATGAAATAGCTTTTGTCTTCGAAGTGCCAAGTACTGCTTAGGAGGAGTAAATTATACAAACTACTTCAATTTAGCATTCGTAAAGATTTCTTTAAAATGGTGCTTGCCTATGTTGTGTCTTTATTATATAAAATACATATCGTAAGTAACACCTACCAGAAAGGTAAACAGATGAAATTAAATTCAATCGTAAAAGCGTTAGCGCTTGCTTCAGTTGTTGGACTTGCAGCAACTCCTGCCATGGCAGCTAAAGAAAAAAGAGCTACCCATGTAGATCCAGAAGTTGGCAGTGCCTTAGTTAAAGAAGAAGCTGATTATGTTGCGACACTAGATGGCAAATACAAAATCCCTCACTTTAAAGAAGCAGGTAAGGGCTTTGAGGATGACTGGAAAGAAATCGCAAGTCATGGCATTCCTGAGTGGTTAATCGATGCTAAATTTGGTTTGTACACCCACTGGGGCTTATATTCTCAAGCGCAGTTTATTGGTAATACTTATATTCAACATATGTATAATCCAAAAGATAAAAAAGCGATTCGTGGCAAAAATAAAGAAACTCATTATGACTATCACCGTCGTATTTTTGGTCCACAAGAAGAGTTTGGTTACTCTAAACTAGCTGAAACATTTACAGCCAAAGGTTATGACGCACAAGAGTATGTTGATGTAATGATGGATGCCGGCGCTAAATTTGGTGGTTTAGGTGTAGTACATCATGAAGGCTTTTTAATGTGGTCGAGTAAAATTAACCGCTGGAACGTAGGACAAACAGGTCCTAAGCGTGATATTTACGGTGAGTTTATTGAAGCAGCTAACAAGAAAGACTTTAAAACCGTGGCAACCTTTCATCACGCACGTTCATACGATTATGCGCTGAAATCTTTACGTAATAAAAAGAAAGAAGATCAACTTGCCGCTATCGTAAACAATAAAAAGTTAGATATTTCGAATCCTGAATATGATGATTTATTCTTCCCTGCTGATCGGGTATCACCTCCAGAATTTGCTAAAGAGTGGCATTCTAAAATTGTAGAAGTTATTGATAACTACTCACCTGATTTTTTATGGTTTGATGGTATCGGTGTAGAAAATGGTAACTCACCAGAGCACCTTGTTGTTGATTTCTTAAAACGTTTTTATGATAACGCTGAAAAACAAGGTAAAGAAGTTGCCTTAGTTAACAAGTTGCCGGGTGCAGATAAAACTGGTCTTGCACGCTTTAACTTCCCTCAAGGTACAGGTATGCGTGGTTATGAAAATAGCCGAAATATGCCGCCAAACAATGATGGTTACTGGTTATGGGATCGTGCAATTAGTTACCCATGGTCTTATGTATTAAACAAAGACTATAACTTAACGAGTACCAACCATATTCATAGTTTAATTGACATTGTTGCCCGTGGTGGTGTGTTCTTCTTATCACTTACCCCTAAAGGTGACGGCTCAATTCCAGCAGAAGAAAAACGCATTCTCGCTGAAATGGGTGACTGGTTAGAGGTTAACGGTGAAGCGATTTATTCAACGCGTCGTTGGGACGTTCCTGGCGAAGGCGGTGATTACAAGAAGTTTGCGCCATACAAATATCGCGCTAAAGGTAAAGGTTTATGGTGGGATTATAAGAAAACCGATCCAAATCGTATCAGCTTTACTCGTAGCAAAGACAATAAAACATTATACGCAATAACAAATGCATGGCCGAAATCAGGCAAGATTGTTATTGAAAGTCTTAAAAACGGCTCGCAGTACATGAGCGATGACATCACTAATGTTGAGCTGTTAGGTAGCAAAGAGAAAATTGAGTACAAGCGCACAAGCAAAGGTTTAGAGGTTACTTTCCCTAAACAACAAACCTGTAAAGTAGCTTGTTCTCTTAAAATTAGTCACGGTTAATCTAGCTAAATGCTAATTTTATAAAAGACAGATAATCCCTCGTTAAACATATTCGTTTACGGGGGATTTTTTTTAAATATTCAAGGAATGAAAGTGCGATATAAATTTACTCTTTTGCAGAAAAATATTTCAGCAGCTTTAGTAACTTTTCTCATATTTAGCATGCTATCTGCTTGCACAAACACCAGTAAGTTATCAATGGAGTCCATTGGCGAAGTCGATAAACCAATCAAAAAAGTACTTATTGCAAGTCGTTCAAATATGTCTTTGAGTCATAGGGAGCTGTATCAAGGAGCATTTGTCTCAGTGGTGCAAGAAGTTTTGGATAAACATGGTGTTCAATGGACTTATTCAGATAACCCTAGAAAGTTTTTTAACGCACATAAGAAGAAAAACTTATCTCATACGCTACTGATTGCCACGAGACTACAACAATCCTACTACCGAGGTACGAAGCGGTATATAGGAGGATATAGCTTATCTTTATCATTGACTGAGCTAAGGCAGAGGCAAAATGTATGGAAAGGTGAGTTTATCAATGAGGATGTTGTTAATGACGGTAAAAATGATAAGCAAAAAATAACCAATATGGTAACTGAGCACTTTATCAATGCAGGGATTATTCCTGCTCCTCAAGTGCCAGAGAACCAAACGAGCTAATTACTTATAAATACGAGCATCACCGCTAAGATTTTTAAGCGAGTTATTGGGCTATTAAAAATAAGCCATATTAAAAATAGAGTAAAATGATGAAACACAAATTTAAAGGTTTTCGACGGTTTTTCTTATATAGCAGTGCAACAATTTTGCCTTTAGTAACGAGCATTTATGCTATGGCTAAGCCTAATAGTGATGTTGTGGTTAATACCACTGCCCCTAATATTATTATGATCATGGCTGATGATTTAGGTTATGGCGACACAGGTTTTACTGGTCACTCAATCATTAAAACGCCACACCTTGATGCTATGGCTAATGATGGCTTAATGATGACCAATTTTCATGCGGGAGCACCTGTGTGTTCACCAACGCGTGGAACCTTTGTTACCGGGCGTCATTTTTTTCGCTACGGCATTTTTAATGCAAATCGTGGTCACTTACCTAAACAAGAAATCACGCTATCGGAAGCATTAAAAGACAAGGGGTATACCACAGGACATTTCGGAAAATGGCATTTAGGCACATTAAGTAAAACCATGTCATCTAAAGGGGCAAAACGTAAACCTGCGATAAACTATTCACCGCCTGCTTGGCATGGATATGACACAAGTTTTGTCACCGAATCAGCTGTTACCTTATGGGATCCAGGAGTAGGGAAAAGAGCTAAAAACAATCCATTTTGGTTAGATGGTGCAGCACTAGATAGTGCTGACCCTAGCTTGTTGGGTAGTGCCTCTCGTGTGGTGATGGACCGAGCTATCCCTTTTATTGAACAGGCTGTAGAAAGTAAACAGCCATTTTTTACCATGATTTGGTTTCATGCTCCCCATGCTGATATTGCTGCCGGCCCCCAAAGCCATAAGTTTTATACCGACCAAGGCGTCAGTGAAAATGCTGCCCATTACTATGGCGTAGTTACTGAAATGGATAAAGAGATTGGCCGCTTACGCGCTAAGTTAAAACAGCTTGGCATTGCCGATAATACCTTGATCACTTTTACCAGTGATAATGGTCCTGAAGGAAGAAAAGGGATTAGGGGCGTTTTTGCTGGTGAAACAGCTGGCTTAAGGGGACGCAAAGGTTCGATTTATGAAGGCGGTGTTCGTGTGCCGACCTTAGCCTTATGGCCGGGGAAAATTCAAGCGGGCAGCACAACCGATGTCGCGGGTTCGACCTTAGATTATTTTCCAACTATCACTGATCTTGTCAATTACCAATTACCCGATCAACGTCCCATCGACGGTGAAAGCTTACTGCCATTACTTACCGCTGAGCAACCCAATAAATACCAACGCAAAAAAGAAATCATCACACGGTATCGCGACATAATGACGTTAATTGATGGCGACTTTAAGTTTGTTACCAATATTGCCACGTTAAAAGGCTTATCGGGTAGAACGCATGAAACTGAGTTGTACAATTTAAAAGATGATAGGGCTGAAAGTAACAATATTAGTCAGCACTATCCTGAAAAAATTAAGGCGTACAAAGCCATGTTAGTTAAAGCTAATCAATCTTTTTATGATAGCCATCAGGGCAAGGATTATCACGAACCAGACTTTAAAGTGGTTGGCAAATGGCAAGCAGATATTGATCAAAAAGCCGAAAAAATCAAATCGAAATCTAAGAAGAAATCAAAGAAAAAATCAAAAAATAATTAGCTTAGGAAAATTAACTCATGTTGCGTAATTTATCAGCTTTTCCCTTGTTATTTGCCTGCCAAGCTATTGCTGGTCAAGCAGAGCAAAGCACTGAAATATATAAAAATAATATTGAGTCTATGATTGAAAAAATGGCTGTAGGCTCAGAGCAAGGACCATTTAAGCCAAGTTGGCAGTCATTGAAAAAGCATAATGAAACGCCCGACTGGTTTTTAGATGGCAAGTTTGGCATATATTTCCATTGGGGAGTCTATACCGTGCCAGAGCATGGCAATGAATGGTACCCCAACTTCATGCACGCAAAGCCAGGTACATCACGCAGGTCTTACTACGATCATCATGTAAAAACCTATGGTGAACCCGAAGATTTCCCTTACCACGAGCTGGTACCGCTTTTTAAAGCGGAAAAATTTGATGCTAACGAATGGGCTGAACTCTTTAAAGCATCAGGTGCAAAATGGGCAGGACCTGCGGCAGAGCATCATGATGGTTTCTCTATGTGGGCATCGGATCTAACGCCGTGGAATGCTAAAGATAAAGGACCTAAAAAAGATCTCACGGGACTATTGAGTAAAGCGATAAAGGGGCAGGGCATAAAATTTGTCACGTCGTTTCATAACGAGCGGGGCCTCAAGTGGTACCCTCGGGTTGAAGGTTATGCGACCACGTCGTCAGATCCCATATTACAATTTTTATATATGAATATGGAGCCTGAACTTTACTACAAAATGTTTCAAACAAAGCTAGGTGAAGTGATTGATAAATATGAGCCTGATTTGATCTGGTTTGACAGTAAGATGGACCTTATTCCGGATGAATATCACCGACGTTTCCTTGCCTATTATTTCAACAAAGCCAAAGCATTGAACAAAGAAGTGGTTGTAACGACCAAGAAGCGGCAGTACCCAGAAGAAGTGGCAGTTTTTGACTACGAAAAAGGCCATTCTGAACACTTAACCTTATTTCCTTGGTTAGTTGATGACACGGTTGGCTCTGGAAGTTGGAGCTATACCGATACCTTAAAAATTCGTAGCACTGACGATGTGCTCGACGACTTTGTTGATGCAGTCAGTAAAAATGGTCAATTGCTACTGAATATTTCACCGCGTGCTGATGGCAGTATTCCTGCAGACCAAAAAGCCTTATTGCTTGAATTTGGCAAATGGTTAAAAACCAATGGCGAAGCTATTTATGCGACGCGCCCATGGCTTGAATATGGCGAAGGACCAAATCGTTTAGATGAAGAAGGCATCTTTCAAAAAAAGTTAAAATTCACAGCAAAAGACATGCGTTATACTCGCTCTAAGGACAACAAAACCCTGTATGTTACCTTGTTAGATTGGCCTGAAGACTTGTCATTTTCGCCCGAGATTTTACAAATTGACGGTCAATTAAATGCGAAGGTTGAACTATTAGGGCACTCAGGTGCTTTGGCTTATCAGGTAAACAACAAAAAACTTACCGTAACCGTGCCAACTAAAAAACCGGGCAACTATGCTTACTCGTTTAAATTAACCGGCTTTGAAACTTCGTTAACGCCAGAGGCTGCTGCAAAACGCGCAGCTACTATAGAAAGCTTTAAAACTAACCCTCCCGATAAGCACCCTCGTGGTGATAAAGACAAAAAAATGAAAAGTCGAAAGAAGTATCCTCATAAAAAAATGCGAAGTAATAACTTTCTTACACTGATTGGTAACAATACTTCCTAGGAGGTTGAATGTTAAAATTTAAAAAGCGACTTTGTTTAACGGTTTGTGCAGGGATTATTGCGACAAATTCAATAACAACATCGGCGGCTGAAAATGTCGATACACGGCCAAATATCCTTTTTATTCTTGCTGATGATTTGGGCAAAGAATGGGTAAGTGCCTATGGCGCAGAAGATATTAACACGCCAAATATAGACAAATTAGCAAAGCAAGGTATTAAATTTGATAATGCTTGGTCAAACCCACAATGCACACCATCCCGCGTCTCTTTAATTACCGGGCAATATCCAAACCAGCATGGTTGGGTGAACCATTGGGATACACCGCGTTGGGGGCAAGCCTACCTAGATTGGCAGCAAAATCAAAGTATGGCTAAAGTTTTACAAAGTGCGGGATATGCGACTGCGGCAGCAGGTAAGTGGCAGGTTAATGATTTTAGAATTGAGCCTGAAGCAATGAGTAAGCACGGCTTTGATGACTATGCTATGTGGACAGGTTATGAAGCTGGCAACAAAGCGAGTAGTAAGCGTTATTGGGATCCGTATATTCATACTAAAAAGGGCAGTAAAACCTATAAAGATCAATTTAGTGAAGATATCTTCTCAGACTTTTTATTAAGCTTTATTGACGCTAATAAACAGCAACCTTGGTTTGCCTATTATGCGATGAACTTACCGCATTCGCCTTTTACCACCACGCCACATAAAACGAAGGTGAAATCTAAATTAGCTAAGCATATCGCTATGGTTGAATATGCTGACTTTATCTTAGCCAAAATGGTTGAGCGTTTGGAGGAAATGGGTGAAAAAGACAACACCATTATTATTTGGACCACGGATAACGGTAGTACTAAAGGTATAGTGGGCACTTTAAATGGCAGAAAAGTAAAGGGTGGGAAAATGCTCACCAAGGAAAATGGTATTAATTCACCTTTTATTGTCAGTAGCCCAGGTTTAATACCCACGGGTATTGTCAGTGAGGTATTAGTTGATTTTACCGATTTGTTGCCTACCTTTGCTGATTTAGCCAACGCCAATATTCCAAAACATTACGCGTTAGATGGACAATCGTTTGCTCCTTATCTATTAGCAAAACAAGGCGACGGCAATCGCAAAAGCATTTTGTCTATGGGCGGAAAAAGTAAAGCGAAAGTCTCCGCAAAGGGTGTTGAAAATAGCTATGTATTTCGCGATCGAGTGATCAGAAATAAACGCTATAAGCTCTATGTAAGTGCGTCTCCTACGTTAGGTTTTGACAAATTAGTTGATTTAAAAAATGATCCTGAAGAAAAAATAAATCTTATTGATTGCGCTGATGTGGCAGTGCAAGCGGCAAAAGCTGAATTGATTGCGATAGCGCGTAGCCTACCGAATAAAGATAAGGATCCTAAATATCGTAAAAGACAAGCATTAAGCTGGGATAAACCGGTAACCGTTAAAAGTCAAACATGGAAAAAGTAGGCGAAACATTAGATAAATTGTTGATCTGAATATGTAAAAAAGCCCCTGAAAGTGAACGCTTCAGGGGCTACTTTTAAGAGTACATTAACCTTGATAACCCCAGTATTTTAAAACTGGGGTGAAGGTTAGTATATGAGTGACTAGTTGCTTAACTCAGGATAAATAGCAACTAAGTTTAACGGGTCAGCTTTATCTTTTTGCTCTAACAGCAAATCTGCAAATAGACGCTGTTTTTTATTTTTGTATTCGATGTGCAGTGACAAATCTGTTAATTCATCAGGATCTTTCTTTAAGTCAAATAAACGCATCGACTTTGTTTTTGGATATAGAATTAACTTGTAGTTATCAACAATAATTGCTCGTTGGTTATTTACATAAGCGCCGTAAATTGCGTTATAGCTGCTTGCTGAATTTTTATTAATAATTGGCATAATACTATTGAATTCAATGGCTTCTGTTGATGCTTTAGCAAGTTCTAAACTCGTTGCCATGGCATCTTGAATATAAATAGCTTCATCACGTACTTCACCTTGTGGTATGCCTTTTCCTTGAATAAAAAATGGGGCACGCATGCTATGTTCAAATAAATTCTGTTTACCTAATAAACCATGTTCACCAATAGCCAGACCATGATCTGCTGTAAAAATAATAATGGTGTTTTCTAACTGATTATTGGCTTTTAGCTCTGCTACAATACGCCCAACTTGTGCATCTAAATGGGTGATCGAAGCATAATATTCTTGGCGATTAATTTTGGTAGAATATTCAGTGCGTGGCATCGGGCCAAGGCTTTCATCACGTAGAATTTTACCTTTTTTCATGCCTGTTTTATTCGACCCTGCTTTTTTATTACCTAAGAGCCCCATGGTTTCCATATCAGGATTTTGTGCTTGGTAACTTTTGGGTAATTGAATATCACTGATTGGATACATATCAACAAACGCTTTAGGTGCTTGTCTTGGATCATGCGGAGCGTTAAAAGCTATGTACATAAAAAATGGCTTAGTTGAATTTTCTTTTTTACTTAGATAGCCGATGGCTTCATCAGCTAAGGTTTCACTCCAGTGTTGGCCGCCAGCCCAAAATCCGCCCATTGATTTATCAAATGGACTCCAACTATCTAAAGTTTGATCAAATGTTCGAGCATAGCGCTGTTTGCTTTGTTTAGGCATTCCGGCTCGAACGGTACCTATTTCATCAAAACTTGCCTGTGCAGGAGCTTTGACGTGCCATTTTCCTGTCATGTAAGTATCGTAGCCTGCATTTTTCATGCGACTAGACCATAGGGTTTCAATAATTGAAGCTTGTTTAGCCTTGTTTACAGCTAGTTGTTCTTTAGACGTTTCTTTAGAGAGTGGCTGCGAAGTGATTTCTTTTTGCTTTTTATTTTTACTGTTCTTATTTTTCTTAGCCTTCTTTTTGGATTTTTTTGAAGGAGACAGGGCAGCTAAGGTTTTTTCTATTTCGTGAGAGCGCCACATTGATAAACCTGTGTTGATCATACTACGAGATGTCATGCACACGGCTGGCGTCCAAGACCCCATGTTATAAGCTTTATTAAAGATCACCCCTTTGGCAGCAAGTTTATCTAAGTGGGGCGTTTTTACTATTTCATGTCCCATAAAGCCTGCGGTTTTATAACTCATATCATCAGCAAAAATAAAAACAATATTAGGTTTTATATTTTCAGCTGCGTTAGCGTTTATTAAAAAACAGGGTAATAGCAAGCTACAAAATAGGGGATATAATCTTTTTATCATAATGAGTCTCTTAGAATTTTTAAGGTAAACACAAAAAATTTTTAAAAAAAAGGCGCAAACAATTATGAATGCACCTTTATTAGGGTTAAATAAACAGGTTAATGCTGCTATTTACCTGTATTAACTACTTTAATTTTATCTTCTGCTTCAAGTGTGATCTTACCAAGTTTTGCTAGCTTTAATCTGTTTTCAAGATCGGGTTCATTAACAATTAACTTACCAGCAACATTGATTTTAAAGGCATGAGCAAACTCACCTTCATAACCTTTAGGGAATTTGATATGCAAGCCGTCTTTGTCTCGGCTCCATTCAATTTTCTCATCACTATCTAGTAGCTCAATGCTAGTGATTTTGTTTTCACTTGAGATATCATAATCACTGTTTAGCGTTTTAATATCTAATACACGGCTTTTAGGCATACCTAAAACTATGCTGTATAAGTTGTTGTCTTTTTGGGTAAAACGAATGTCTTCTGCACCTAAGTTACGGTAATCCCATGCATAGATTGTTTTACCTTTCTTAAGCTTTTTGTAGACTAAGTGTTTACCTTCACCAAATACTGAGTAACGACGTGTACCGTAAATAGCATCACCGTTAGCTTCTAACCAGCGACCAATACCTTTAGTAATTTCTAACTCACCTTCAGGGATTGAACCGTCACCTTTCGGGGTAAGAGACATAAGATAAATACCACCACGAGAAACATTGTCGATTAAGAAACCTACATGAAAGTCTGCGCCATCACGGTAAGTTTTATCATTAACGTAAGACCAAGGGTAACCAATGGCACGGTCAGTTAAGTAATAACCTTCAACATGCTCTGGCATGTCACGGCCACCTTCATATGAAAGTAGACCAACATCATCAGGGAAGTTAAATTTACCCGCGTGTTTATTGGCTAATACCACTTCTTGATTGCGTTTATCTGCTTCATTGTAATAATAACTAACCGCATCTAAAACCGTTTGTTCTCCTGGATGACCACCTTTAATTGCTTGTCGTAAACCGTCAAACCATAGTAAATCAGGTTGGTAGTTATCAACAATCTCGTGTACTTTCTTTTCCCAGTCTTGCTCAAACTTTTTGATCACTTTAGGGTCTTTTTTATCCCAGAAAAAATCATTAAATTGAGGATCATTCATATCCCAGTTTTTAGAAGCTGCTTTAGAACCCTTTGGTAAAAATTTGGTTTTCCAACCTGGAGAACGACCATGATGCATAGTAGCAACGAGCTTCATATCATTATCACGAACCGCTTCTGCAATTTCACCATAAATGTCACGTTTAGGGCCCATTTCTTTTGAATTCCAGCGACTGACTTTAGAGTCCCAAAGTAAGAAACCATCATGGTGAACCACACTAATGCCGGCAAATTTAGCGCCGGCATTAGCCATAACACCAGCCCAGTTACCAGCATCAAATTTCGGTGCAGTGAATTTCTTCACGAGGTCTGTATAGCCAACTTTATCTAAATCGCCGTATTTTTCTTTGTGGTAAGAGTAGGCACCTTTGATGTCTCTTTTGTGGCTATATAAATTAGGCGCATAATCAGGACCGCCGTGAGCTGGAACAGAGTAAACGCCCCAGTGAGTATAAATACCAAACTTAGCATCGACTATCCACTCTGGTAATTTTTGCTTTGATAAAGAATCCCAGTTCGCGTCATACTTTTGTGCATAACTGCTCGCTGATGAGATACCGGCTGTTAATAATAAGCTGGCCAAGGTTAATTTTGATAGTTTCATTACATCGTTTCCTTAGTTAATACTGAAGCGTCAGAGTTGTTCTTATTCTTCTTTTTTTTCTGCTTTTTCTGTTTGTTTTTTTGATTCTTTTTTCTATTGGCTTTTTCTGATTTTTCTTCTGTTTGCCAATCAATGTATTTACGCTGTAAACGCTCATCAAACTGGCTAAGTTTCTCTTCCCAACTTAGATCTCTTTGATACATTTTGCCAAAAGCAGGGTAGTTACCTGTTGATACTGTTTCTGCTTGCCATGTTTTAACGCTAGCATCAAATTTGGCATGCATCATTTTAAGTTGACTTGCATACTCAGGGTTCTTGGCTAAATTGACCATCTCAAGACTATCTTTTGATAAGTCATATAACTCTTCTGTTGCTTGCATGTTGTGGGCAAATGGCCAATAAATGTATTTATACTTATCAGTAACGATGGCAAGAGAATGTGTTGGCGAGCTACCCCAAGTATTGATTAAGAGTACACTGTCTTGCACTTTACCGTCTGGATCTTTAAGTAAAGGTAATAAGCTTTTACCATCAACATTGTTAGGTGTTTCTACGCCAGCTAATTCAAAAATAGTCGGTGCCATATCTAAATTACTGGTAACACTATTAACTCGGTTGTTGTCCCCTAGTGAAGGTAAACGCGGATCATAAACCACCATAGGGGTTCTTGATGGCTCTTCATAAGGCAGCACTTTACCACTCATATTATGAGCGCCTAGGCTATAGCCATTATCACTTAGGAATAAAATAACGGTATTGTCAGCAAGACCTTGCTTCTCTAACTCGTCTCGTATCATGCCTACAGCTTGGTCAACACCGTAAACTAGCTGGTGATACTTACGCATGTTTTTCTGATACTTTTCAGGGACGAAGTCTTTCATCGTACGGTATTGACGACCGCCTTTTGCTTGCTCTGGAATATGTTTAGCGCCAGCTTCACCAAAGTTTTTAGGTTCATCCCAAACGGTGTCAGCATAAACATCATCATAGGCAGGATCTGGCGTGAAAGCCTTATGCGGCGCTTTAAAGCTAACCGATAATAAAAACGGCTGATCTTTTTCTTTCGCTTGTTTGAAAAAATCTACCGAAGCGGCACCAACAGCTTTGGTGGTATGCGGGTACTCTTTAGCAAACTTTGCTACGGATTTATTTTTCGCCGTTGCGTAGTTACCTTGTGAAGGCCAGCCGTACCACACATCAAAATCACTGATAGGCAAATCATCATCTTTTTTATAAGCACTTTTTGCTTCTGCTGATTCCTTTACCGCAAAGCCAAACTTACCGACAAAGCCTGTAAAGTAGCCAGCATCACGTAGTTTTACTTGGTAAGATTGTTGCCATTTCTCAGTAGTTAATGGGCCATGGGTAAAGTTAGCACCGGTTTTATATTCATATAACCCTGTGAATACTTGCGCGCGACTTGCCATACAAATTGAAGTGGTGTCGTAGGCACGATCAAAAATAACACCTTGTTTAGCTAGATTATCAATATGGGGAGTTTTAACTTGGGTATTACCTGAATAACCAACTGAGTGATAGCTTTGATCATCAGTTAATAGTAAAACGATGTTAGGACGCTTGTCCTGTGCATGACTTAGTGCAGGCAATATCGCTAGAGAAAACAGCGATAGGGCAATGTTGTTTTTAAACTTTCGACTACGCATTTAGATACCTTAATTAGTAGAGTATTGATACTTTATCTATTTATACAGCTTAAAATAAAAACACTTTTGTAACTATAACCTTTACTGTTCTTTACATATAAAAGACGGGGCTTGTTGTGGTGGGAGAATATACAAACCTTTTAGTAAGTCAGCCATTTCTGCTAAAGAACTTCAAGTGTAGGTGCCACAATGATGAAAATGAATTCTCTAGTGTGTTTTCTACCTATAAAAAAGCCTGTCAGATGAACTTGACAGGCTTTTGTTTTTATAGGTAGAAAGTATGCTTGAGTGCGCTATTGATTATTTTTTAAACAATCTTTTACGAGATAAGCCCGTAAGCGCAAGGATACTCAATAACCAACCAAATGAACCACCACTTTTCTTCGGGGTGTAATTTGGATCTGACGTTACTGATACTTCAGCTATTTGTGAGCTTGTATCTGTACCATCATCGGCTACAACCTCAAACCTTAACGTAGTATCTTCTAGTACCGTTGGCGCCATGAAGTTGATTGTGCTTGATGAACCGCCTTCAAGTGAAACACTTGGTCCTGCTACTTGTACCCAAGTATAGGTAATCGCATCACCTTCATAATCTGTTGTAGAGGCGCTTACAGAGACACTGGTATTACTCATCGCTGAAACATTATTTACTGAAAGTTCCGGTGCAATATTGACATGATTCATAACCAATACACCTGGGTCAACCACAATACCGTTAGCTACTTCATCAGCATCGTTTGGACCACCATCTTCAATAGTAAGTTGGATACATTCTTTACCTTCAAGCAAGCCATTAGCTGTAATTAAATCAGCAGCTAAGTAATTATCTGAGCCTGCTCCAGGACAGTTACCATCTGCATCTTTCAATGCTGAGCCGATGTTGTTTTTCTCATCGATAACAAAGTCAAACCAGCCTTTAGCTTCAGTATACTTACGGTATGCTGCATCTTGAGGAATAGTCACACCTGGTATGGCTTCCACCGCTTCCACTGCTTCTACCGCTTCCACTGCTTCTACACCGTCTGATGCTTCAACCGCTTCTACCGCTTCTACTGCTTCTACACCTTCTACACCACTTTTAAGAGGTACAATAACCTGAACTGAATCACCAACAATGGTTAAACCTTCAACCTTAAAGTTAGTAATAGTTGATACTGGATCAAACTCCATATCAATTTCTAATTGCTCTTTATCAATTGTAGCTGTGTCATTACCTTGAGCATAATCACCTAAAGATAACTTCAGTCCTGTAGTAACAAGTAATGGCAGTTCACCTTCTTCAATAGGTAAACGAGCAACGTTATCATCAATATCTAAGGCATCAGGAATACCATCTTGGTCACTATCAGCAACAACTTCAGTTAAGCTAGCATCAACATGTAACTGGGTTAATATCTCAATAGCAAAGAGTTCATCAGTACTTGTTTCAGCAATGGTGGTTTTAACTTGATAATCACCGGTATCTAATCCAGCAGGATCAAAGGTAAAGGTATTTGTCAGTTCATCAGAGCCATCATCAGTGAGTACACCATCAATACTTTCAAAAGTAATGCTATGTACATCATTCTGGTTTATGTCTGTTACCTCAGCAGTAAGGGTTACTAACCCAGCAGCTGGTGCAATAGAACTAACTAAGCTGCCACCTTGGCTAATACTTACCTCAACGGTAGGTACAAAGTTTTCATTGTTAACGTTAACGGTTAATGAGCTTGTTTCATCAATTACCGCATTTGTTGCACCAGTGAAACTAACAAGTAAAGTATCACCTTGTTGAGCATCTCTACTTACCGCTAACATTAAGTCAGTCGATGTCGCATCTTGCTCAAAGGTCACTTGGCCAGTGGTTACTTCTTCATTTAATACAACTTGATAATCAACAGTAACAGGGTAGTTTGCTGCAACACCAGATAAGGTTACTGGTATTGACACTTCACCGCCTGCTTCAGCGATAACATCTAAGCCAAGACTAACTTGTGGGTTAATATGAATATCAACTGTTGTTGTTGCAACAAAACCTGTCGCATCAACGGCTTCTAGCGTAATGGTGTGTTTTCCTGAAGCTAATGATACTTCAGTGCCTTCCACTACCGTGGCGATTATATCTTGACCATCGAACTCATCGTAAGCAGTAATGTTAGCGGCAACTAACGCATCAGTGATATCCGTTAATAAACCTGTGGCATCAACAACTACTGCAGGGATTTCTTCTGCAAAATAAGGTGCTACAAAGTCATTAGCAACAGATGGCTCTAGATCAACATTATCAGGTGAACCATCGCCATCACTATCAGTATTATTTGGCTCTAAACCTAGTTCATATTCTTCAAGGTTTGTTAAACCATCATTATCTAAATCTAATGCACTATCATTCACTTCAGGGTTTAAACCGTATCTTCTTTCCCAAAAGTCAGGTAAGCCGTCAAAGTCTAAATCCATACTTTCTTTGGTGTAAGTTACATATAGCTCAGGCTTAAATTCAGACTCTAAAGAATCAATTGCTCTGCCTTTGTCAATATCAGCAAGGCGGGTTACAGAAAACGAAACCATTTCACCCTTGGTGATAGCATTAGTGACATCTATTTCAGCCCATTGTTGCTCTGGGTCATCAAACACGCCATCAGTTTGAGTATTACCTGGAATTGTGCCATCACTGAGTAATAGATCGCCATTAGCAGGTTTGGTATTCCATGTTAGTGCAGCAGAGTCCCAGGTATTATCATTTACTTTGTAAACAGCAACATCATTAATACTGTTACCGGTTCGGTGTAAACGTAATACTGTGCGCAAAGGACTACCTTCTTGCATATCAATTTGGCTAACATCAAATTTAAGGTAAGCTAACTGAAGGGTTGAAACCTCTTCTAGGTTCTCGTTTATATATTTATTACCGGTACTAACAGATAGCTCTGTTGCATCATTGAAATTAACAGTGATATCTTCAACACCTTCAATTTCTGAGGTAATGGTGTAGAAGTTTTTATCTTTATAGCGACTTGTTACATAAGTATCTGCTACTGGGTTTAGCGTTGCATAAAATTGATCAACACCATTGGGGTTCATCACATTAGATTTAGCATCATTAACATCACTATTGGCGAGATATTCTTCAAGGTTACTATCACCATCGCTATCAGGGTCAATTAATGCAGCATCATCCTTATTACTACCTGTCCAGTTTGAATCTTTATCATTCGTTGGGTCTAGACCGTTATCTACTTCAAAGCCATCTGGCATACCATCGGCATCGGTATCAGCAATAGTAGGGTCAGTAACAGCGTTGTATTCACCTAAGTTAGATAAACCATCGCCATCAGCATCACCTTCAGGTGTTGTTGAGTCCCAAATAACACCATCTGCATAGAGATCACCGGAGTATTTTTCTTCAAAATGGTCACTTAAGCCATCAAGGTCGGTATCAAGCAAGGTATATGGAGTGTTTTGTGATGCATCAGACGCTTGCCCTGCAGCATCAACTGCTTCAACGCGGTATTGATACTCGGTATTTACCTCTGCGGTATAGTCAGTGTAATTTTTAAGGGTATTCTTAATTAGCGCATCGGTGTTTAATAACACATTATCACGATAGACATTGTAACCCGCAAGGTCGTCATCACTTACTTGCTCCCAAGAGATTTTAATACCGCTAGTATTATCTGAAGCTTCAATATTTTTAACGGTAGTAGGCGCTGGGTCGGTGGTTACTCCTGAGCCTGTTACATTTTCAATATTAAGTATCTCTGACACTTTAGATTCATTTCCACCGTTATCTACCGCAGTAATTATATATTGATAATGATGATCAGCATCGGCTGTGGCATCGGTATAAGCTGTGCCCGACGTGACATTAGCAATAGGATCGCCAAATAAGAAGTTTTGATTAGCACGACGATAAATATTATAGCTGGCTATTGTACCATCTGAATCGACACCTGCATCCCAAGTAAAATTAACAGTTGATACCCCTTCTGCAGCAGTGAAGTTTTCAACTTTGCTTGGCGGAAGGTCTACCGCACCTTCACTGTAGGTAACGTCTAATGAAGGAGCTGCATCACCACCTTGCTCAGAAGAATATAGATTTTTAGTTCCCCCTTGAGTTGTAGTTACCGCAAATGACAACTCACCATCTATTATCGCTGAAGTGACATCAAAGCCCACTTTTACATCAGCTGATAGGTCTTGTGTATCAAGAAGGTCGATTGGTTCTGGCCAGCTTCCATCTATAGAAGTATCTGCACCATATGTCCAGGCGTTTGTAGTGCTGTGGACGCTGGCATCAAACCCTGCAACACCTGTTAAGTTTAAGCTAGCATTAGTGATGGTTACGCCGTCAGTCAGTGCTGAAGTATCAAACCTTAAATAAGCAACCCTTCTATCAACAGTTAATTTTAAAACGGGGGTTACTCCACCCGCTAATTCATTATCAAAATACTTAGACTTGTTTTTATCAATGTTGCCATCACCTAGAACAGCAAAAGTGGTCGTTGTTGTAGGCACACCACCAACATCATCAGGAGTTTCATTATATAAAGCTGGGTTACTACCCGCTTCAAATTCAGCTAAATTTGAAAAGCCATCAGCATCGGCATCTTCGCTGCTATCAGCTAAGCCAGGGTCAAGACCTTCATGAGCTATTTCAAAACCATCGTGAATGCCATCACCATCGGTATCAGCGTAGTTTGGTTTGATATCGGCGTTTTCAGTTTGTGATTGGTATTGATATTCTTCAAGGTTAGTTAAACCGTCTTTATCTAAATCAATAGCGCTATCATCAACTGAAGCATCTAAAGCATAGGTGTTTTCCCAGTCATCACTCATGCCATCGCCGTCAGTATCAACAAGGGCGTAGGCAGTTCTTGCTGAGCTATCAAGGACATTGCCATCTACGTCAACAGATTCTACATAGAAGAAATACGAGCTACCTGCGCCAGCGTTAGCAAAGCGAGTAGCAGTACCTGAAACTATTGAGTCTGTATTAATCAGTGTACCGACACCATCAACGGTATCCGCACGGTATAGATTATAGCCAACATGATTTTCATCAATTACTGCGTCCCAAGAGACTTTGATATCTTTTAAGTCGTCTTCAAAAGTCAGGTTATCTACAGCAGCTTGAGCGTTATAGCTTAATGCGCTCATGCATAAAGCAGGTAGCATAGCTTTCATTAGTTTATTAGGTTTTAACGTGAAATCTTTTTGATTGAGTTGTTTATTTAGATTCAACACAAACGTCTCCCTTATTATAGTTTTTATCAAATGAACGCTATTAGCTAGCAGCTCGAATTTGGCAATAACCCTAAGAAAATTGCATTAAAGCATTATCATTGAGCGATTATTGTACCATTCATTTTATTAACTTACATGAGGTGTAAAGAAGTGTAAAGTAATTTATTGTCTTTTCTTTACATTAAACACTTTAATGGGTGTGAAGGGGGATTTGCACTAAGTCTGTCTCTTATACACATC
>OLII01000169.1_pt1 | contig 25353 bp, 14 predicted proteins | sample 1609481 | NCBI WGS metagenome assembly OLII01 (sample SAMN05416859, study PRJEB24817) | seawater metagenome | isolation source: Sea water | place: Canada:Atlantic | collected 2013-11 | reverse complement strand
ATCTACACAGAGTAGATCGTCGGCAGCGTCAGATGTGTATAAGAGACAGCATCACTATAGATGAAGATTTAATGGAAGCTTCAAATATTATTGAAGGAGAGAAAGTTCAAATTGTAAATAACAACAATGGGGAGCGCTTAGAAACCTATGCAATTCCTGGACCTCGAAATAGTGGAGAAATAACTTTAAATGGGGCTGCAGCAAGAAAAGTAGCACCAGGAGACGTTCTAATTTTAATCACTTATGCGATGATGTCTATAGACGAAGCTAGAAACTTTAAACCTGCTCTCGTATTTCCGAACGAAGAAAATAATTTACTCTCTTAATTTGAATAAATCAATTATAAAATTTTTAAAAATAGCAATCCCTTTGGGGCTTGGTATTTTTTTAATCTATTATTCTTATAATAAATTTAGCGCCCAACAATTAGAAGAAATCTCTTTTTATTTTAAAAAAGCAGATTATACAATTGTTGCTCTATCCGTATTTTTAAGCATATTAAGTCACCTTTTAAGAGCATATCGCTGGAGTTTTATGTTAGAATCTTTAGGCTATTCCCCAAAAATTCTTAACAACTTTATGGCAGTAAATGTTGCTTATATAATGAATATTTTTATCCCAAAAAGTGGAGAAGTATCCAGAGCTGTAATTATTAATAAATACGAAAACATTCCTTTTGACAAAGCTTTTGGAACCATTATATCTGAAAGAGCAATAGACGTATTAATCCTTTTCGGGTTTACCGCAATTGCATTAATGCTTCAATTCGATTTACTGTACACTTTTCTAACAGACATCATTCAACCCACCAAACTTTATTTAGCATTTGGCTTACTTTGTTTATTAATTATTGCTTTCTTTTTATTCTTAAAGTATTCTAAATCTAGTTTTCAACAAAAATTAAAGCAATTTTATTTAGGGATTAAAGAAGGCGTGTTTAGCATCCTTAAAATGAAAAAAAAGAAAGCTTTTATTTTATATAGTTTTCTAATTTGGGGACTCTATTTACTTTCATTTTATACAGCATTACATGCTTTAGAAGAAACGGCTGCTATATCTTTTGCAGTAATAATTATCACATTTGTAGTAGGGAGTTTTTCATTTGCATTTACCAATAGTGGCTTTGGAACTTATCCTTTCTTTATTGCAGGAATTCTTTCTGTATTCAGCATTCCTGAAACTATCGGTACCGCTTTTGGCTGGATAGTTTGGACTTCAAATATCGCATCCATAATATTTTTTGGAGGGCTTTCTCTTATTTTACTCCCTTTTTATAACAGAAATACTAAATAGCAATTTTTTATTTCTGAAAATATATAGCTTATAAAAATCGTTATCTTTCCCCATTGAAAAAATCTATATTTTATGAAGAACATCATTCTAACATCCTTTTTTTTATTAGTTAGCGTTACTACTTTCGCTCAATCTAAAATTATTTACGAAGAAATTAAATCTTTTAAATTAGACGAATCTCGTAGATTAAAAGTCCAACTTCCACGAGATTATGAAACCAATACAGACAAAGTTTATCCAATTGTTTTAGTGCTAGATGCTAATTATTTGTTTGAACCTGTAGCTGGTAATGTAGATTATTTTAGTTATTGGGAAGACATGCCAGAATCCATTGTAGTAGGAATTATGCAAGGCGATAGTCGGTACGATGATTGTAATTATGATGACAACACCTTTATGCCAATAGATACTGGCGCTAAATTTTTTGAATTTATTGGCCTAGAACTTATTCCATACATTGACGAAAAATATAGAACTGCAAAGTTTACTATTGCTATTGGGCATGATTTTACAGCTAACTTTATTAACTATTATTTATTTAAAGATCCACCATTATTTAATGGATACATTAACCTAAGTCCAGATTTAGCACCATTAATGGACGAAAGAATTCCAGAAAGAGTTCTAAATATTCAGTCAAAAACATTCTATTATTTGGCAACAGGGTCTGATGACATCAAAGATTTAAGAGAAATATCTGAAATGCTAGATATTTCATTGAAAAGTGTAGAAAGCGATAACTTTGATTATTATTTCGATAATTTTGATGGGGCAACTCACTATTCTTTAGTTGCAAGAGCTATTCCATCAGCATTAGAAAAAATGTTTTCTGTATATCGCCCAATAAGCAAAGAAGAATATACAGATGTATTACTAAAATTAGAAACTCCAATTCACCAATATTTAGTAGAAAAATATAAAACAATCGAAGACCTATTTGGCTTAACAAACCCTATTCGTGTAAATGATTATATGGCTACACTAAAAGCTGCTGAAAAAAGAAAACAATGGGAATCATTAAGAGATATTGCTGCTATGGCAATAAGGCAATATCCAGAAACTGCTTTAGGACCTTATTATATGGGTCGTTTTTATGAAGAAACTGGTGAGCCTAAAAAAGCAATGCGTACTTTTCAAGCTGCCTATGAAAAGGAAGAGGTTGAGTTTATTACCATCGACCTTATGTTAGACAAGGCAGATAAAATAAAAGAAGATTTCGGATTTTAAATACTTCTTATTAAAACAATAAAAAAACCCTTCGATTTATTCGAAGGGTTTTTTTATTTAAGAAATTGAAATTAAATCTACTCTTTTATCATACGTTTGATAATAGAACCTTGATCCCCATATATTATAATATTATAGGATGCAGCGGCCAATCGAGAAACATCAATTGTCATTTCTGTTCCCATAGTTCTAAGATCGATAGTTCTTATCAATCTATCGTTAAGGTCATAAATTACAGCCTTATTCAATAATAGAGATTGTGGGTTACCTATAATTACATAATCCTTTGATGGATTAGGATAAAGTATTATATTTTCAATCGTTAATTCATTATCACCAACTCCAAGAAGAGGTTCTATAGTAAGCTCGAAAGTACAAGTACTAAAATTACCAGCCTCATCCTTAGCATCAATAGTTACGGTATAAACACCTTCAGGAAGCAATGTTCCTGCTTCTGGAACCTGTGTGATATAAAGCATATCAGATTCTGTACAATTATCTTCTGCACTCGCTTCTCCAATTGCAAAGAAATCTGGAACTTCCCATAAGGTCTCTCCTTCTTCCAAGAAATGTGTTTGATCTTCTGGACAAGTTAGTTCTGGAGCTTCCGTATCCTCTACGGTAATGGTTGCTGTACATGTTAATACATTTCCATTGCCATCATCGGCTGTCCAAGTTACCATCGTATCGCCAAGTAAGAACTTCTCACCACCAAGGCTAGAGGTTCCATTGATATCATTGGTTACGGTTAAACTTGTACAATTATCTGTTGTTATTGGATCAAATTCATCACCAACGATAACATAATAACATTGACCAAGATCATTACCTACTACTATATCCTCTGGACAAGTTAAAACAGGTTCTTCGTCATCATTTACAGTTACATCGAAAGTACATACAACTATATTTCCAGCTGCATCAGTTGCGGTAACTGTTACCGTTGTGGTTCCAAGCGGGAATAAACTACCAGAAGCTGGTACACTAGAAATCGTTGTTCCAGAACAATTATCGGTTGCTATTGGCGTAAAGTCAACTACAGCACCACATTCTCCAAGATCGTTACTTACGATTATATCTGCTGGACAGGTAACTATAGGATCTTCGTCGTCGTCTACAGTAACATCGAAAGTACATACATCGGTATTACCAGCTGCATCTGTAGCCGTAACAGTTACTGTTGTAGTTCCCACTGGGAACACACTACCAGAAGCTGGCACACTAGAAACAGTTACTCCTGCACAATTATCGGTTGCAGTAGGTGTAAAGGTTACCACTGCATCACAAAATCCAGAATCATTACTTACGATGATATCTGCTGGACAAGTCACTACAGGAGCTTCGTCGTCGTTTACAGTAACATTGAAGGTACATACATTAGTATTCCCAACTGCGTCTGTTCCTGTAACGGTTACTAGTGTAGTTCCCACTGGGAATACACTGCCAGAAGCAGGTACACTTACAAATGTAGCACCAGCACAGTTATCAGAAATTGTAGGAGTAAAAGTTACCACAGCATCACAACTACCGACATCATTACTTACTGTAATATCTGCTGGACAAGTCACTACTGGATCTTCATCGTCATTTACAGTTACATTGAAGGTACATACATTAGTATTACCGGCTGCATCAGTTGCAGTAACGGTAACTAGTGTAGTTCCTACTGGGAATATACTTCCTGAAGCAGGTATACTTACAAATGTCGCACCAGCACAGTTATCAGAAATTGTAGGAGTAAAAGTTACTATAGCAGAACATAATCCGGCATCGTTAGATACCGTAATATCTGCTGGACAAGTCACTACTGGATCTTCGTCGTCGTTTACAGTTACATTAAAAGTACAAGAACTCGTATTTCCTGAAACATCGGTTCCTGTTACAGTCACTAGTGTGGTCCCTATTGGGAATACACTGCCAGAAGCAGGTACACTAGAAACAGTTACGCCTGGACAATTATCGAATGCTAAAGGAGTAAAAGTTACCACAGCATCACATTGACCAGGGTCATTACTTACAATGATATCTGCAGGACAGATAACTACTGGATTTTCGTCATCATTTACAGTAACATTGAAGGTACATACATCGGTATTACCAGCTGCATCAGTTGCAGTAATGGTAACTAGTGTAGTTCCAACCGGGAAAATACTTCCTGAGGCCGGTACACTTGAAAATGTTACTCCAGGACAATTATCGGTTGCAGTAGGCGCAAAAGTTACGACAGCATCACATAGACCAGGATCGTTACTTACAATTATATCTGCTGGACAAGTCACTACAGGAGCTTCGTCGTCATTAACAGTTATTGTGAAAGTACATACATCTGTATTACCAGTACCAGAACCGGTGGATTCGTCAAATTGAAATAAGGTTTCTGGTGGGCTTGCTCCATCACCAGATACTGCATATAAATTACCTGAAGAATCGAAGGATAAACCAGCAAAATTAACTCCAGTAACTCCAATACCTGTTCCAATACCTGTGGTTACGTCAATAATTCCTAGGCTTCTGTTAGGACCTCCAGACTTATAGATAATGTAAACATCACCTGAAGAAGGATCGGTTGTTAATGAATTGGATCCAGCTGTTATTGCTACTCCATCCATTACAACTGGAACCGTAGTTACTACAGCTCCTGTATTTGGATCAAACTCTACTAAGTTTCCACTACCAGGCTCAACACCATAAATACTTGTTCCAACTACTGCAAAACCTCGGATATATCCAAATGAACCGGATCCTACAAAGGTAGATAGAGAACTAAAAATAGCGGTAACGGGATCTACAAGTGCAATATTATTGCTTCTATCCATCACTACAAATCCATTCATTGGCGGATAATAGACCATCCCTGTAACTTCTTGCGTCAAACCAGCAGGCCACGTATCCCCGGGTGCTAAATTAGCTCCTATGGTTAATGCGTCTAAATCTATAGGTTCAAAGAATTGTGAGCCAGGAGAAATACCGGAAGCATGATACATAAAGCCATCTACTGGGTTATAAGCTATGGCTTCTCCATCATTACCATTACCAAGTGCTAATATTGCAGTGTTCGCTGCAGAGGTTATAGGTCCACCAGAACCTCCAGAAGCATCTGTTGCTGTAACCGTTACTGTAGTGGTTCCCACTGGGAATACACTACCAGACGGTGGTACGCTAGTAATAATCACACCAGAGCAATTATCAGTTGCTGTTGGTGTAAAAGTTACCACAGCATCACATAGACCAGGATCATTACTTACGATAATATCTGCAGGACAGACAACTACTGGATCTTCATCATCATTCACGGTAACATCGAATGTACATACATTAGTATTACCAGAAGCATCAGTTGCTGTAACCGTTACTGTAGTGGTCCCTAATGGGAATATACTACCAGAAGCCGGTACACTAGAAATAGTTGTTCCTGTACAATTATCGGTTGCAGTTGGTGTAAAAGTTACCACAGCATCACATAGACCAGGATCGTTACTAACTATTATATCTGAAGGACAGGTAACTACCGGATCTTCATCATCATTTACAGTTACATTGAAGGTACACACATCGGTATTACCTGCTGCATCTGTAGCGGTAACGGTAACTAGTGTAGTTCCAATCGGGAACACACTACCAGAAGCTGGTACACTAGAAGATGTTACACCTGGACAATTATCTGTCGCTGTCGCCATAAAGGTCACTACAGCATCACATTGACCAGGATCGTTACTTACGATAATATCTGCTGGACAAGTTATCACTGGAGCTTCCGTATCATTTACGGTAACTGTCATAGTACAACTTGAAGTATTACCAGAACCGTCAGTTGCTGTATAAGTTACTGTTGTAACTCCGATAGGGAAATTAGCAATACAACCTGAACCACTTAGAGTTAATCCAGTTACATTAGTAAGTCCTGTAGCTCCAATTAAACTAGAAGCTCCCGTTGCGGTGTCGATGGAAAATAGATTTCCAGCGTCAGCTCCAGTTCCTCCAGCGTAAAGTACGCCATTAGGTCCAAATTGTAAACTACCTGATTGTATCGTTGAAACTCCTACTGGAGTAGCTATACCCGTTGATAGGTCTATGGTGTATAGAGTTGCTGGGCCAGGACCACCTGCCATTCCATACATAATACCTAAACCTGTATCGAACGCTAGTCCAGATATTGGGCCTACACCCGTAAGGCCTATAAGACTGGATATTCCTGTGGTTGGATCAAGAGTTCTTAATTCGGAAGGAGAAGAACCTCCTCCTCCATAGATAACAGTTCCATATAATGTCCCTCCAACATATTCAAGTCCATTGTAAGACCCTGCATTAGGAACTACTGGCCCTACAAAAGTTCCAGTATTTAAGTCAATTTCATAATTACTGAAACTTCCATTGGATGCCTGAGCATAGGTTTTGTCATTTACAAGATCATATTCTATTTCAGTCATTCCAGATCCACTATTTGCATTACCAATAGGAGTACCTACTCCTGTTGTTAGATCAAGACTTACAATATCGCCATTGTTTGAGGACGCATATAATATGCCATTTACAGCTGCATCATTTGTTATTACTACTGTTCCACAATTATCTGTGCCAATAGCTGTTGGTAAACATACATCCGCACTACATAATCCAGGATCATTACTTACGATTATATCTGCTGGACAAGTGATTACCGGAGGTTCCGTATCATTTACAGTAACATTGAATGTACAAGAACTTGTATTACCTGTAGCATCTGTCGCAGTAACGGTTACTAGTGTTGTTCCCACAGGGAATGTACTACCTGAGGCAGGTACACTAGAAGTGGTCACACCGGGACAATTATCTGTCGTAGTAGACGAAAAGGTTACTACTGCATCACATTGGCCAGGAATATTATTAACTGTTATATCAGCCGGACAGGTTACTACTGGAGCTTCCGTATCATTTACGGTAACATTAAAAGTACAAGAACTCGTATTTCCTGAAGCATCTGTTGCAGTAACGGTTACTAGTGTTGTTCCCACAGGGAATACAGTACCAGAAGCTGGTACACTAGAAGATGTTACTCCTGGACAATTATCTGTCGCAGTTGGCGAAAAAGTTACTACAGCGTCACATTGACCCGGATCATTACTTACGGTAATATCTGCTGGGCATGTTATCACTGGAGCTTCCATATCATTTACGGTAACATTGAACGTACAAGAACTTGTATTTCCTGAAGCATCTGTTCCTGTTACAGTCACTAATGTGGTTCCTACTGGGAAAACACTTCCTGAAGCAGGTACGCTCGAAGCAGTTGCACCCGCACAGTTATCAGAAACTGTAGGTGAAAAGTTAACTATAGCACCACAAACTCCTGCATCATTAGATACAGTGATGTCTGCTGGACAGGTTACTACTGGAGCTTCCGTATCATTTACTGTAACATTAAAAGTACAAGAACTCGTGTTTCCTGAAGCATCAGTTCCTGTTACAGTCACTAAAGTTGTTCCTACTGGGAATACACTACCAGAGGCAGGTACACTTGAAGTAGTCACCCCTGGACAATTATCTGTCGTAGTAGGTGAAAAGGTTACTATTGCAGAACACGATCCAGCATCATTAGATACAGTGATATCTGCAGGGCAAGTTACTACCGGAGTTTCTGTGTCATTAACTGTGACTACAAAACTACAGGTTTCTACATTTCCACAAGCATCTGTTACTTCATAAGTCTCTGTTGTATTCCCAACTGGGAATGTAGCTCCAGAACCTAATCCAGCTAATAATATTGTTGTGGAAGCACCACATGTATCAGATCCCACAGGAGGGGTATACGTAACAACGGCACTACATAATCCAGCATCATTACCTACTGTTATATCAGGAGGACATGTTATGGTTGGTAAGGTAGTATCTACTACGGTTATTGTTTGAACCGCCTGAGCTGTGTTTCCACATTGATCGGTTGCTGTAAAAGTACGAGTAATCGTCTCCGTAAGACCACAACCCGCTGCAGAACTATCCGCAAATGTAATAGCTACAGATCCACAACCATCTCCGCCTGTAGGTGATCCTGTTCCCGCAGGAGAAGTATCTCCACCACATTCTACGGTTGCATTAGCAGGTGCCGTAACTGTTGGATCTGTTGTATCTACAGTAGTTATTAATTGTACACAAGAAGAAGAATTACCAACATTATCTGTGGCAGTCCAAGTCCTTGTAATCACTTCAGTTAAACCACAACCTACTACCGATGTATCGGCAAAAGTAATTATTGGAGTGGGATCTATATCGTCTATAGCAGTGGCTGTTCCTGTTCCTGCTGGTGTAGTATCACCACCACATTCTACAGTTACATCTGTAGGACAAGTAATCACTGGAGGTGTAGTATCTAAAATAGTAATAACTGTAAAAGGTACAGCAGATAAGTCTGCATTGGACTGTCCATGCAACCAATTGGCTGCCGTGTTTTCAAAATCGGCGACGCCGACGGGTATACCCCGCTCGCCTAAGGCAAATCTATATTCAGTTCTACTGGGAGCAGTTGCCGGGAATCCGTCTATTACTAAGGCACTTAAATAGATTCCTGAAGGATCTTGACTAGCTGGTATAGTTCCACCAGATGGGCCACCAGATAGTCCAGTAAACATTACTGCATAAATATCGTCCACCCCATTTGAGGGATCATTGTCGCTATCTTCATAAGCATAAAGTGATTCTCCTAAAGTGTCATGGGCAAGGTTACCACTCACTAATACGATAGAACCACATGGGGCTCCGGTATTCCCGTTACAGGTTAATGAGAAAACATTTGGTGCAGTTTCTTTTATAACAATAACATCGCCCGCGGGAACAATAGCACCCGGAGACGTATACGCTAAAACAGCTTCTCCTGTAGTGAATAATAAGGAAGTATTATTAAATTCATTTTCAGTAAAATATATCAATGTACTTGCAGGAATGTCCTTAGCTGCGACAAATGAAAAACCATCCGGAGTCACATGATTCATACCTGTAATTGCAACTAAAGGATCAGAGTCACTTGTATCGTCATTAGTGATACTTCCTGTTGCAGAGTTTGGTGAACCACCATCATAACCAGTTCCGGAAGCGATCATAAGACCCACAGTTTCCGCAGGTTCGACTACCACATCCACGACGGGTGTGATGGTTACGTCTACGGAAGTGTTTCCATTCAAAATAACTGCGGTTCCTGAACCTGCAGCAAATGTTGCTGCTCCGGTCTGTGTATAATCTGTGGTGAACGTTGCTGTTCCAGCCACTGTAAAGTTTACGGTAATATTTCCAACTGCAGCGGCATCTAATAGAAAGGTATATACCATTCCAACGCCACTGTCTTCTACCGATGAACTCGGTACAACAGTAAGCGTTAAATTTGGGTTTGCCGAACCAGTTGCAATAATAATATTAGCAAAAGGGGTAGTGTTCAAAGTAGCTGCTGGGGCTGCATGTAGCCAATTGGAAGTATTTTGGAAGTTTGCCTGGTCCACAGTAACACCTCGTTCACCAAGGGCGAAACGATATTCTGTCCGAACTGCTGGTACAGCTGGAAAACCATCCACTACCACAGAACCAATATAGATCCCTGATGGGTCTTCTATGGCTGGTATATTTCCGCCAGGAACCACAGAGGTTCCGGTAAAGAGTACAGACGATATAGCCGTAATTCCATTGGTGTGATCTGTATCGCTATCAGTATAAGCAAACATGGCTTCCCCGTTACTGGCATAATCGAAAATACCACTTATTAGGGTCACGGTTCCGCAGGTTCCACTATCACAAGTGGTTGTAAATACATTCGCGGGACCTTCTGTCGCCACGATCACCTCTCCTCGTAAAACTCCTCCTGCTGGAGCGGTCCATCTTACTACCCCTTCAGCTCCTGTAAATCGTAATAAATTATTATTGAAGACATTTTCGGTAAAGAACACTTCAGTACCCGCTGTAATATCATCTAGTGCAACGAAGGAGAATCCTTCAGTTCCACCCGCATGCACCCCTCCGGTTACGGCAACCACGGGCGTCACCCCCAGCGTATCATCGTTAAGAATAGTCCCTGTTGCTATACTTGGAGATCCAGCATCATAACCGGCTCCGGCAAGAATAGTTATTATGACTGTTTCATCTGGCTCTAATGTAGTATCACCTACAGGCGTAAATGTCAACATAGCCGTTGTACCACCATTTGGTATAGTAGCTGTTCCTGTTTGCGCATAATCTGCTCCAGAAGCAGTTCCTCCAACGCTAAAACTTATTGGAATGGCTCCTACTGCTGCTGCATCTAAAGTAAAGGTATATACCATTCCCGTACCACTATTTTCATTTACAGAAGTAGGCGATGCTGCAACCGTTAATATTGGATTTGCTCCTCCTAAATTAAGATTGGTGAATGGAACAATAGATAAGTCTACGTTTGAAGCATAGCTCAAGTAATTTGTAGGATTCTCTAGAGCTGTTTGGCTAACTGCATCTCTTAAAGATGCAGGGCTAAACATATATTCAACACGTTGTGGACCTAAAAAAACATCTCCATCATCTGGAAATCCATCTACCATAACCGCCAAAGGATAATCTCCTGTCGGGTTATTATTTGCTGGAATATTTCCTCCATTTTGAGTAGGCGCCTCTCCAGAACCCGTGTACATGGCAGAGTAGATTTGCGTAACACCGTTTACGACATTTTCATCTGTATCAGAATATGCATAGAGCCCATCGCCATTAGTAGCCAAGTTAAAACTACCATTACCAAAGAGGACCGAAGTTGTGGATGTTCCACAACTACCAGAAGAACAGGTTATTGTAAAAGCATTACTACTTGTTTCGTGCATAAATACAACCACACCCGTCGCAAGACCACCTGCGCCCACAACATACCTTATCACGGCTTCACCAGTAGGCGCGCCGTTGAATGTAAATGCATTTGCAGCATCATCATATTCATTTTCAGTGAAATAAATTACTTCTCCTGCCGGAATTGGTTCCGTAGCAACAAAAGTAAATCCATCATTTGGTGCACCTGAAGAGATGTGATTCATTCCTACGATCACAACTTTTTGTCCAAAGCTGCTGCTTATGCTAAATAGGGTAAAGAGGAATACGGTTAAAAAAGTAATTTTTTTCATGGTCGAAATATTTAATTAGTTAGTTGCAAGTTATTTAAAAGCAGGGCCTTATAGCTACGTACTACTACGTAATTATCTAAAAATACGTGTTTGTACGTAGGCAAAAACTCACCTTAAGGTTATTATATCAATGTATTTTTATTCTTTTGAATAAAAACGAATTATTGTAACTTTTTGCTTTATGTACATATATAAGGGTTTTGCCAACCGCTATATGGCACTTCATCGAATTTAAAATATAGATCCTCTTCTTGCGAGTTGTCAATCAATTCAAGCACATCATTATGGTAACTTGTTTCATTAAATCTAAATCTGCGCACCGCATGCGATGGAATTTGAGATTCGTTTCTCGCGTTATAGGATAAAGGACCACGTGGGGAGTCTATGTGTTTATTTTGAAATGTTTCTTTTATGTTCTTTGGAATGCTATTGGTGTCCAACAGACATTTAGTAATGGTTTGGCCGACTTCATATCCTAAAAGGGCTATGATGTTTACTTTTTCTGAATAATTTGCTGCATATTCTGAAACAAACTCTTTCATTGCTGGTCTAGAATCATCAAATGCCCAAGAGGCTATAGAGTAGATATCTTGAAGCTTATAATTTTCTGTGTTTATGGTTTCGTCTGCCATGGTAGGGATTACCATAAATGGAATTTTACCATTAAACTTAGAGTTTGCAAGAATATCAAATACTTTTTGACCTTCCTTATAACTAAATAGTCCAAAAACAACGTCTGGGGCTTCCCTTTCGATTCCTTCCATCATTTTATCGTAGGTCTCCGCTTTGTAATCCATAGGAGCTACATAAAAATTAGTAACAGTTCCTCCTTGGCTTGTATAGCCTTCAACAAAACTATGGGTATGATGATATGCACCATCATAAATAGATGCAGCCATCATTGCTTTTTTTCCGAAGGTCTTGGCAGCATAGGTACCTGCTAAATAAGCAGAATGACATAAGTTAAGAGAATGATGCAAAACATAGGGACTTACATGCTCTGGTTTCAACATATTGCCACCTAGGTCTACATGTATTAAGGGTTTTTTATAATTATTAAAAATCCCAACCAAGTCACTCAATATATGACTACCACAGAACGCAATGGTAATGTCGACATTTTCTTGTAGCAGCATTTTCTCCGCTGCTTTTATCACATCATTATTAGAGGCATTTCCAATCCCTTCAATAATATAAATAAGTTGAAACTCACTTAACATAGAGTTTTTAAATGCCATTTTAAGACCATTTAAAAAATCCATAGCCAAGGTTGGGAACATATCCGAACGTGGTAATAAAATTCCAATTTTTTGTTCCATTTCTTTTAGTTCCTAGATGGGAAAGTCCCAAATAGTGCTATAATGTAGTTTACGCAGGTAAAAGGTTGGGTATTGCTATACGACTGATTGTTCCCAACAGCTCCAGAAGTAACACCCTCTAAAAATGCTCCAGGATTTGTGTCTTCATTAAAGGCACCCGCATGACTTGATAAAAAAGTAGTAGATGTAGGTTCTTCTCCAGTTTCACTACTAACCGCCACCGATGTTGGGTGGCTGTGATTCGGCATATTAGCTGCAGTCAAAGTTGTGTTTTCGTTCCCACCTTTTTGGCCTAACTGCCGTGGTGTTAATCCAGGTCCATTTCCAGGGTGCATGGCAAAGCGTCCCCTCAGGTCTGGCAAAGCAAATGTAGTTTGACCGTCGCCACCATAAGTGGTTCCTAATATAGAGAATAATGCTGTATTTTGTGAAATAGCTAATAGTTGTCCGCTGCAAAAGGCCCAATCTCTTGGGGCAAAATTTCCTGCAAACATTGTAATCATACCTATAAATGGGTTCATACTATTATTTTTTATGGTTGTTAGTTTCTAGATGGAAATACCCCTACTAGCGCAATGATATAATTTACACAGGTAAAGGGTTGTGTATTGCTAAAAGATTGATTGCCTCCTTGAGCTCCAGAGGTAACTCCTCCTAGAAATGCTCCAGGATTTGCGTCTTCATTAAAGGCACCCGCATGATTTGATAAGAAAGTTGTAGATGTAGGTTCTTCTCCAGTTTCACTACTAACCGCCACCGATGTTGGGTGACTGTGATTCGGCATATTAGCTGCGGTCAAGGTTGTATTTTCGTTCCCACCTTTTTGGCCTAACTGCCGTGGTGTTAATCCAGGTCCAATTCCAGGGTGCATGGCAACTCTTCCTCTTAGTTCAGGTAAGGCAAAAGTTGACTGTCCGTCGCCCCCATAGATTGTTCCAACAAGAGAAAACAAGGCTTGGTTTTGTGAAATAGCTAATAGCTGTCCATTGCAAAAGGCCCAATCTCTTGGGGCAAAATTACCAGCAAACATTACAATTTGTGCAATAAATGGTTCCATAATAAATTGTAGTTAGTTGATTTATATTAAAGAGTGAAATTCAATTTCACCTTAGATTGATTTAAAATTGTTTCTTTCTGCGGAAGTAATTTTTTTCCTAGATTTTTGTTACGTGCAAAATGTTCACCTGTTATATTAGCACCAGTATCTGTCAATATCAATTCTGTAAAATAAGAATCGTTGTTTGAAGATAATTTAAAAAAGACCTTTGGAAGTTTTGCTTCTTCATTATTCGGGTAGTCGGTGATAAAATTGTAATCCCCATTTTCATCTGTACGTATTTTGGTTCTATGCCTATATTTTTTCGAATTAGGAGATAAGTGCCAAATTTCAACCAATACATTAGATTGAGGTATGTTTCCAGAAGGGTCGTAAACTTTCCCTGAAACACTAAGATGTTTCCCAAATAGGGTAGAAGTTCTTAAATCTGTCTTTGATTCTGCATAAGGGTTATATCCTTCAAACGGTGTGGGAGAAGATGTTAATGCATGTAAAGTCGTGATAGAAGATAAAAAAGCTAAACCTGAAGCTGCCATTGCAGAATTTCGCAAAAATAGCCTTCGTGAGGAGTTTTTTTTCATAATATTTAGTTCGCGTTAAATGTATCTAGGTAAATATACAGAAAATTAACCACTTATATATACGTAGTAGTACGTATATAAATATTTCTATTAAAAAGTATCTTTGGACAAGACAATTGTAAATAAAAGTAATGCAGGTATTAAACATATTTGAAAAACTAAAAAATAGCACACAAGAAATTTTGAGTGATCAAATAAATTATTTGAAACTTAAAAATGCAGCAGAAGACTTGAAGAGTTTGTTTAACGAGTTATCTGAACTCAATATTGACGCAGATGGTTTTGAGCAAAGTGTTTTTTTAGATACTGGAGAAGCCATTGGCCTAAAGTGGGCAGGCAGATGTGTGGATGATCTTATGAGAACCCGAGCGTTTATACGCGGATTAAAAAGGTCTATTGATGAGGTTAAAGAAAAAACGCCTGGCAAACCGGCATGTGTTCTTTACTGCGGAACGGGACCTTTTGCTACTTTAGTTGTTCCGTTAATAACTGTTTTTACTCCTAATGAACTTCAACTAGTTCTATTAGAAATAAACCCTGTTAGCGTAGAAAGCATAAAAAAAATATTTAAGAAATTAGGTGCTGAAGATTATATTATAGAAATACATCAAGTTGATGCTGCGAAATTTGCAATCCCTAACTCTGAAGAAATAGACATATTAGTATTAGAGTGTATGCAAATTGCATTGGCCAAAGAACAACAGGTGGCTATAACTCATAATTTATATAGTCAATTGAAACCAGAGGCGATATTAATTCCTGAAGAAATATCTCTTCACCTCGCTCTTGTTGATGGCAGAGCTAAGATGGCAACTTTTGATGCTATTGTTATGGGGGATATTGTTTATCATAAAAACTCTGAGCCTCTATTTGTACTTAACAAGGAAGAAGTTCGTAGCAATGCTAAGGTATTTAAACAAGAGGGGATTTCTTTTCCAAAGAAAAAGACATTGCTACCAAAGGCTTTTTCAAATAATCCTTGCATGATTGCTATTACTACAGAGATAAAAGTTTATAAAGAGGATATCTTGACTATTGATGAAAGTAGTTTGACAGCTCCATTACGTTTGGGGCATCAAGATGAACAGCCTAATACAATTGGTATTACATCTCAATTCTTGGTGAATGAATTGCCAGGATTGGAAATTGATTTTATAGAATAGTAACAAATAAAATACTTGAAATTGAGTTAACAATTTTCTTAATTTCAACAACCTTAAACGATAAAAATATTAAGAACATTAAATCCCAATTGCGTATTATTTCTTTAATAAAATATTCTATTTTAGCTAAAAACAACATTAAATGGCAAAAGTAAAAACTACATTTTTCTGTCAGAATTGCGGTACACAATTTTCCAAATGGCAAGGACAGTGTTCTGCTTGTAAAGAATGGAATACCATTGCTGAAGAAGTAATACAAAAAGCAGAAAAAGTAAGTTGGGATATTGCCGAAAAAACAACCTCTCGAGCTTCGAAATCTCAAAAAATATCTGAAATTTCTTCGGTTTCAGAGGCAAGGCTCAATACCAAAAATGGCGAACTTAATCGTGTTCTAGGCGGAGGTATCGTTCCTGGTTCCTTAATTTTATTAGGAGGAGAGCCTGGAATAGGAAAGAGTACTTTATTGCTTCAGATTGCCTTACAATTGCCTTATAAAACCTTATATGTTTCCGGAGAAGAAAGTGCACAACAAATTAAAATGCGAGCAGATCGTATTTTTCCAAATTCTAAAAATTGTTTCATTTTAACCGAAACCAAAACACAAAACATTTTTAAGCAAATAGCAGAATTAAACCCAGATATTGTAATTATAGATTCCATACAAACACTTCATACCGATTATATAGAAAGTAGCCCTGGAAGTATTTCACAAATTAGAGAGACCACAACAGAACTCATAAAATTTGCTAAAGAAACCAATACTCCAGTAGTTTTAATTGGTCATATTACCAAGGATGGAAATATTGCTGGTCCTAAAATTTTAGAGCATATGGTAGATACTGTTTTGCAATTTGAAGGGGATAGAAACCATGTATATCGAATTCTACGTTCTCAAAAAAACAGATTTGGATCTACGAATGAATTGGGGATTTATGAAATGCAAGGTAATGGATTAAAAGAGGTAGAAAACCCTTCCGAAATTCTAATTTCAAAAAATGAAGAAGATCTTAGTGGGACAGCTATTTCTGCAACCTTAGAAGGAATGCGCCCTTTAATGATTGAGATACAAGCTTTAGTAAGTACCGCAGTTTATGGAACACCGCAACGATCTGCAACTGGCTATAATGCCAAGCGACTAAACATGCTTTTAGCGGTATTAGAAAAAAGAGCTGGATTTAAATTAGGTGCAAAAGATGTATTTTTAAATGTTACTGGCGGAATAACCGTTGATGACCCCGCTATAGATTTGGCAGTAGTTGCTGCTGTACTATCTTCCAATATTGACATTGCTATTGAAAAAACAATGTGTTTTGCTGCCGAAATAGGATTGGCTGGAGAAGTTCGCCCAGTTACAAGAGTAGACCAACGCATATCGGAAGCTGAAAAATTAGGGTTTACTTCTATTGTTATTTCTAAATATTGTAAAATCCCTAAAAAAGATTATACTATAAAAATCATTAAAGTGGCAAAGGTTCATGATGTGGTTAAGCACCTGTTTGGGTAACAGTAATACTCTTCGATACTATTTTTGTAAATACAAAAATCACTCAGAGTTCCATGTTCAATATTCAATATTCCGGGATTAAGATTTCTTCTTCAGAATCTAAGGAGCTGGATTTGGGATCTGTGCATGTACTTCATTAATTTCTGAAAGTATTTCTTCAGAAAGTGTAATATCTATACTAGATATATTTTCTGAAAGTTGTTCCATCGTTGTCGCTCCTATAATATTAGATGTAACAAAAGACTGTTGATTTACAAAAGCCAAAGACATTTGTGTTAAGCTAATATGGTGCTTTTTCGCAATTTCATTATACTTTTTTGTAGCATTTAAAGATTGTTCGCTACTATACCGGCTATAACTTGGAAATAAAGTTACTCTCGAGTTTTTAGGTGTTGCATCTTCTAAATATTTTCCTGAAAGCACTCCAAATGCCAATGGAGAATAAGGTAAATACCCAACATTTTCTCTTAGTAAAACCTCAGATAATCCAATTTCATCTCTACGATTCAAAAGATTGTAGGCGTTTTGAACGGTTATCATTTTAGGAGCTCCTTTTTTAGCTTCTTCCATATAACGCATCACTCCCCAAGGGGTTTCGTTAGACAGTCCAATTTCTCTTATCTTTCCTTCTTTAACATAACCTTCTAATGCTTCTAAAACTTGAGCAAAATTATCTTCCCAAGCAGGATTATGAATATAATCTCTAATGCCAAAAACATTCACGCCACGTTCAGGCCAATGCAACTGATACAAATCTAAATAATCGGTTTGTAATCGTTTTAGACTTTTGTTAAGAGCATCCTCTAAAGCTTCTTTTTTAAAGTTTAAGTTTTTTCGAATGTGTTCAAAAAACCGTAACGGTCCAGTAACTTTTGAAGTAAGAATAATTTTATCTCTTTGGTTTGTTTTCTTTAACCAAGTTCCAATAATAGCTTCCGTGCTTCCTTGGGTTTTTGAATTTCCAGGAACCGAATACATCTCGGCAGTATCTACAAAATTAACCCCTTGTTCTAATGCATAATCTAATTGCATATGGCCTTCGGCTTCAGTATTCTGTTGCCCCCAAGTCATGGTCCCTAAGCAAATTTTACTAACTTTTATATCGGTATTGGGAAGTGTTGTGTATTTCATAGATGAAGGCATATATATTAGGCTAGAAGTAATATTATAATTTGATGTATGATTATTTGAAATCTAATTCTACTACAATTGGGCAATGGTCACTATGCTTTGCCTCTGGTAATATAACGGCACGTTTTAAATTTTCTTGTAATGGTAATGCTACCATATTATAATCTATTCTCCAGCCTTTATTATTTGCTCGAGAATTTGCACGATAACTCCACCAAGAATAATGGTGAGGGTCTTTATTAAAGAAACGAAAGGAATCAATAAATCCGCTATCCATAAAGTTTCCAATCCATTCTCTCTCTACTGGTAAAAATCCTGAAGAGTTTTTATTAGACACCGGGTTATGGATATCGATGGCTTCATGACAAATATTATAATCTCCACAAATAATTAGATTTGGAATTTCCTTTTTCAAAGCATTTATATATTCTTGAAATTCTGCCATATAGTTTAGTTTAAATTCCAAACGAGCACTATTGGTTCCACTAGGAAGGTATAAACTCATCACAGAAGCTTCCTCAAAATCCACTCGAAGATTTCTTCCTTCAAAATCCATGGTTTCTATTCCTGTACCATAAACAATATTTTTAGGTTCTTTTTTACAAAAAACAGCAACGCCACTATAGCCTTTTTTCTGAGCACTATACCAATATTGATATTTATATCCTGCATCTTCAATAGCCTGAATGTCTACTTGTTCTTTTAAAGCTTTAATTTCTTGAAGGCAAATTACATCTGGATCTGCTTGCTGAAGCCATTCTACAAACCCTTTTTTCATTGCTGCTCGAATGCCATTTACGTTATAGGATATTATTTTCATGAAAGTTCATTTTAGAATAACTGCTAATTTAAATAACATTGTATTTTTACAAGGCACAACTGTAGAAATATATTTAAAAAAAAATCAACAAAATAAACTGCGATGTGTTTAGTTTTATAATTAATGAATTCCTGCCTTATTAGGAAACAAATATGAAGTTATACCTACTTTTTTTTATGTTGTTTATAATTGCTACTGGATATGCTCAAGATATTCCAAGCAATTACCAAACAAAAAAAGTAGCTGTTTCAGACACTATAGCTTTTGAAAAGGTTAGTATTAACCCCTTGCGATTTCAGGTTATGGATAGTAATGGAGTTATAATAGATTCGGTAGAATATACAGTAGATTTTAAAAAAAGCAGGATTATCATTTCCGATAAAATTAAAAATACAAAAGATTCCCTAACCATCAACTATTTAAAATACCCCGATTATCTTACTCGTGATTATTTTGTATTAGACTCCAATATAATTGTGACCAATAGCTCGAATATTAATAAGCTGTATTCGCTAGAAGAAAGTACTAATGAAAATAATTTTAAACCCTTTGATGGACTAAATACCTTGGGAAGCATATCCAGAGGTGTTACCGTAGGAAACAATCAGAATGCGGTGGTTAACTCTGAGCTTAATCTACAAATCACCGGGAAATTAAGCGATAGAGTTTCTATAAGAGCTTCTATACAAGATGCAAATATTCCAACCCAAGAAGGGGGTTACTCTCAAAGTCTGGATGAATTTGATGAAATATTCATTGAACTTTATAGCGACAATTGGAATATTAGAGCTGGAGATATAGACTTGATCAATCAAAAAAGTTACTTTGGAAATTTTATTAAAAAAGTTCAAGGAATCTCTTTAGGAGGAACTGTTCATCACGATAATGGCGGAAAAACAACCGCATTCGCTACAGGAGCAATAGTAAAAGGCGTGTTTTCTAGCAGTAATTTTGTGGGACAGGAAGGCAATCAAGGGCCTTATAAATTAGTTGGACCAAATGGAGAATTGTATATTTTAATCGTTTCGGGTAGTGAGCGTGTTTATGTTAACGGATTGCTTTTAGAAAGAGGAGTTAATAAGGATTATATGATAGATTATAATGCCGGTGAAATTAAATTCAACCCTACTTATCCTATAACTTCAACGATGCGAATTAAAGTTGAATACCAATTTACAGACCGAAATTATACTCGCTTTTTAGGCTTTGGTGGTGGAAATTACACTAGTGATAAATTGGATCTTGGCGTTTATGTATATTCCGAAAGTGATGCTAAAAATCAACCTTTACAGCAAAGTTTAACCGAAGAACAAGTAGATATTTTAGAAGCTGCAGGTGATGATCAAACACAAATGGTTGCTCCCTCTGCGGTTCCAGATATTTATTCTGAAAACAAAATCTTATACAAGAAAGATGTTTTAGAAGGAATTGAATTTTTCGAATTTTCTAGCAATCCAGAAGATGAATTGTATAGTGTTCGATTCACACTTGTTGGAGAAGGAGTTGGAAGTTATATTTTAAGTGATGCCAATGCTATAAACCGAATATTTGAATATGTACCTCCAATAAATGGTATTCTACAAGGGTCTTATGCGCCCATCATTCAATTATCTGCTCCAGAAAAATTACAGGTTGGAGGTATCAATGGAAGGTATCATCCAAACGAAAAAACAAATGTCTTTTTTGAAATCGCGGGAAGTAAAAACGATTTAAATCTGTTTTCAGATATTGATAATGAAGACAATGATGGTTTTGCTGGTAAATTGGATGCGCGGCAAACCATTCTTAAAACCAATGAGATTAGAAAACTGGATGTATTTGCAACTTTAGATTTTATCAACCAAGATTTTCGAACTATAGAACGATTGTATTCCGTTGAATATAATCGAGATTGGAATATTGACTCCCAAAGCACAGAATTTGGAGATCAACGATATATTACTACAGGGCTGGATTTTTCAGATGCGAAAATTGGAACAGTTAGGTATGAGTTTCAGTCTAGAAATCTATCCGAAACAGAATTTTCAGAAAAATTTGATGGAAATAGACATGTATTAAATTCCATATTACGTTTCGGAAATTTTAAAATCTATACTAATGGTAGTTCTATGCAAAGTGATAGTAAAACCTTAGAGTCTAAATTTTTTAGGTTAAATAATGTCGCTACTTATTCCTATAAAAAAGCTTGGATAGGAGGAAAAATAAATATGGAGGACAATCAAGTAAAGACTATTGCTAATGATAGTTTAACTCCTGTTAGTCAGAAATTTAATGCCTATGAAGTTTATACTGGTTTGGGAGATAGCACAAAAGTGTTTGCAGAGGTAGGTTATCGATATCGTGTTAATGATAGTGTTCGTATTTCGATTTTAGACAAGGTATCCTCTTCTAATGATTATTACCTTAAGTCTAGAATTCTTAACACCTCTAATGCACAGCTTTCTGTTTTTGCAAATTATAGGGAGTTAATAGATGAAGAAAATATACAGGAAGATGAACAGTCTCTTAATTCTCGTATTCTATATAACCAATCGCTTTTAAAAGGAGGTATTCGATTAAATACTGCTGTAGAATCTAATAATGGTGTTTTACCACAACAGGAATTTACATATGTAAAAGTTGCTCCAGGTGAAGGTTTGTATACGTGGATAGATTATAATGATAATGGAGTTCAAGAACTAGAGGAATTTGAAATTGCTCAATTTCAAGATGAAGCAGAATATGTAAGAATATTGTTGCCAAACCAAGTGTTTGTAAAAGTTAGGGAAACAAAATTTAGTCAACTCCTTACATTAAATCCACAACAATGGTCCACACAGACTGGTTTTAAAAAGATTGTATCTCATTTTTACAATCAGACGTCCTATTTAATAGACAAAAAAGTAAAACGGAATAACGATATTTTTATCATCAACCCTTTTGAAGATGCAGGGGAAGATGAATTATCTCAAATAAGTAATTTCAGAAATGCTTTCTATTATAATCGAGGCAAACAAAAATTTACAAGCACCTATACTTTTCTTTCTACTACTAATAGAAATTTCTTGTCGATTGGCTTAGTTCAATCAAAACTTAAAAGCCATCAGCTTAATTTCAATCATAAAATATGGACTAATTGGTTACTAAATTTAAAAGGGACTTTAGGAAATAATGAAAGTCTAACGGAGAATTTCGAAAGTAGAAATTACACATTAGATTCCTATGAGATAAGCCCTAAAATTTCCTATTTATTAAACTCTCAAACCCGTTTCGATGTATTTTATCAATTTTTAAATAAAGAGAATGTGATAGGTGAAAAGGAGCAATTAGATCAACAAAAAATCGGGGTATCTTTTTCCTATTCTAACTTTCAGAAAATATCCCTAAATGGAGAGTTCAACTATATTGACAATGATTTTTCAGGTAATGCTTTTTCTCCTGTAGGTTATCAAATATTAGAAGGCTTACAGCCTGGTGTTAATTTAACTTGGAGATTTTTACTTCAGAAAAAAATAACTAAATTTTTAGACGCAAACCTTTCTTATACTGGAAGAAAGAGTGAGACTTCAAAAACAATCCATACCGGAAGTGTACAATTAAGGGCTTATTTTTAATTTAAAAGAGTTTTTTTTGATGGAAACAAATGGTCTTTCCCTAACAATCATTTGATAAATATCTATTCGTATATTTATATCTAACTGACTTTTTACTGCTTAAATTAAAAAATGTATTTTTAGCTTTAAATTTTGAAGCCTAAATAATAATTAACAACCTTTTACAAATGAAGAAAATATTACTATTAGTACTTTTTTTTACCGTTAATTGCTTTTCTCAAGTAACAAACGAAGGAAAACCTAAAAGCTGGAAAACTTTAGATAATTCTCAAAACATTCAGTCCAATGTCTTGCCTGGCTTTAACTTAAAAACCATTCAAGAAGAAGATATAATTAACGATGCTCGAAATGATAAACCATGGCGGTTTGGCTATATGCATAGTGTAGACTTGGGCTTTGAAGAAGGTCAATGGGATACTTTAGAGAATGGAGATCGGATTTGGAGAATTTTAATATCCTCACCAGAGGCATTATCACTAAACGTTATTTTTGATGATTTTTTCGTTCCAGAAGGTAGTACCGTTTATCTCTATAATAATAAAAAAACAGATCTTTTAGGCGCATATACTTCCAAACAAAACCAGGGAAGTGGTATTCTAGGAACATGGCTTGTAAAAGGAGATTCTCTTTGGATTGAATATTATGAACCAGCAAATGTAGCTGGTCAAGGTAGATTGCATATTGCAAAGGCTACTCATGGATATAGAAATGCTGAAAGTTTTAATATTGCAAGGGGGTTAAATAATTCAGGACATTGTAACCTTGATGTGGATTGCCCAATAGGAACTGATTGGCAAGCTCATAAGGACAACAATAAAAAATCTGTAGGCTTACTATTAACTGGTTCTAGTCTTTGTACAGGTGCTTTAGTTAATAATACAGATAATGATGGAACTCCATATTTTTTAACCGCTAATCATTGTTATAGCAATCCAGAGGCTTGGTCATTTAGATTTGGATGGATAAGTCCTAATCCTATTTGTGCCACTCAGGATGACAGTACAGATAGCACAACTAATATGACTATAAGTGGTGCTACTTTAAAAGCTAGAAACGAAGCATCTGATTTCTGTTTGGTTGAAATTAGTAATGAAATCCCAATCGAGTGGGATCGTGTTTGGGCTGGATGGGATAAAACGGATAACTTCCCTCTTTTCCAAGTAGGGATTCACCACCCTAGTGCAGATATTATGAAAGTTTGCCGAGATGATGACCCTGCAATTAAAGAAGTAAATGAAGGTGCTCAAACTTGGGAAATAACCGGAGGTTCCAACGGAGGTTGGGAGTTTGGTGTTACTGAAGGAGGATCTTCTGGATCTCCTCTTTTTGATCAAGATGGGAAAATTATTGGTCAATTATCGGGTGGAAACGCTAGTTGTAATGGAACAAACGATAATGGGGAAAACAATTACTATGGCCGTTTTGGAGTGTCTTGGGATACTGGAATTACCCCTGAAACACGTCTTAAAGAATGGTTAGATTCGTCAGGATTAGACCCAGATATCTTAGATAGTTATCCTCCTTTAGAAACCTATGTTCTAGATGGAGCTATTACTGTTTCTGCCAATGGAGTAAATTGTGCTAACACTGAAGTAGATCCAATAATAACACTTACTAATTATGGTTCAGGAGATATTACAGATGCCACTATTATATGGAATCTAAATGGAGGAAGTAGCCATGAAATTATTTTTAATGGAAATTTAGAGCAATATGAATCGAAAAATTTTAATATAGGAACCTTAATACTTTCTGTTGGGCTACATGAAATAAATGCTTCTTTAACAAGCGTAAATGGAGCTCCAGATGAAAACGTAAGTAATGATAATGTTAGTGAATCTATAAATGCTGTTGAAATAGACACCTACGACACGACACAAATACATTTAGAATTATTAACAGATGATTATGCTCAAGAAACTTCTTGGGAATTTAGAAGTCCTGATGGAACCGTACTTTATAGCTTTGGTCCTTACGAAGAAGATATAGATGACAATACTGTTTTTAATTATTCTTTTGATGTAGATTATGATGAATGTTACTACTTTGAGATTTTTGACGCATATGGCGACGGTATCTGTTGTGGTTTTGGGAATGGGTACTTTTCTCTTATCACAGACGATGATGTTATAATTGCGAGTGGTGGGGAATTTGAGTTCAATGAACTTACCGATAAAATAGGAGTTGATGAACCTCTTGGACTTGAGGATAACTTAATGCAAAACGTCGTGCTTTTTCCAAATCCAACTAGTGATATATTAAACATTAAGGTAATAGATGGCCTTAGTGATTATGATTATAATATCGTTAATATACTTGGACAAGAAGTTAAAGCCGGGACACTTAATAATGGTCTAAATACGATTTCTCTAAATGATTTAAATACTGGGCTTTATTTTGTGAAAGTTCAAGATAATGCTACTAATAAATATGTTGTAAATAAATTAATTGTAGAATAAATTACATTCTTAAAGATACGTTTAATAGCATCTTTTTAAATCAAAAAAAAAAAAACCGCTAAGTCTGTCTCTTATACACATCTGACGCTGCCGACGATCTACTCTGTGTAG
>OLII01000168.1_pt1 | contig 25358 bp, 23 predicted proteins | sample 1609481 | NCBI WGS metagenome assembly OLII01 (sample SAMN05416859, study PRJEB24817) | seawater metagenome | isolation source: Sea water | place: Canada:Atlantic | collected 2013-11 | reverse complement strand
GGCCAAGGTCGCTCCAGTGGTGCGCCGAGTAGCGGCTGAAGACGAAATCGAACGAGGCGTCGGCGAACGGCAGGCGCTCGGCGGCGCCACGCTCGGTGACGATGTTGTTCAAGCCGCGCTCGATGGCGGCGGCGCCGACCACGTCGAGCATCTGCTGCGACAGGTCATAGGCGACCACTTCGGCCACCAGCGGGGCGACATGGAAGCTCACGTGACCGGCACCGCAGCCCAGGTCCAGCAGGCGGGCGTCGGCGTGCCCGGCAAGCTCGGCCTGCAGCAGGGCGAACTCGCTACCCTGGGCATGCACGGCGCTGCTCAGGTAGGCAGAGGCTTGTTCGCCGAACTGGCGCTGGACGACTTCGGTGTGGGCGGTGCTGCGGGTCATCATGAATCTCCTGGGGCGGCTTGGCCGGCACATCACTGCATCATTCAGGCGTCGCGAAACAACCAGGGCTGGCTAGCACGGTGCCTGGCTTCAAACGCTGCAATCGCATCACCATCCTGCAAGGTCAGGCCGATGTCATCCAGGCCGTTGAGCAGGCAATGCTTGCGGAACGCGTCGATCTCGAAGTGGAGCACCTTGCCGTCCGGCCGCGTCACGGTCTGCGCCTGCAGGTCGATGGTCAGCTGGTAGCCCGGGTCCGCCTCAACCTGCTTGAACAGCTCGTCGACTTCCTCGTCGCCGAGGATGATCGGCAGCAAGCCGTTCTTGAAGCTGTTGTTGAAGAAGATGTCGGCGTAGCTGGGCGCAATGATGCTGCGAAAGCCGTACTCTTCCAGCGCCCAAGGCGCATGCTCGCGGCTCGAACCGCAACCGAAGTTCTCCCGCGCCAGCAACACGCTGGCCCCCTGGTAACGCGCATGGTTGAGCACGAAATCCTGGTTCAGCGGGCGCTTGCTGTTGTCCTGGTAGGGCTGACCCACGTCCAGGTAACGCCATTCGTCGAACAGGTTCGGGCCGAACCCGGTGCGCTTGATCGACTTCAAGAACTGCTTGGGGATGATCTGGTCGGTGTCGACGTTGGCACGGTCCAACGGGGCGACCAGGCCGGTGTGCTGGGTAAAGGCTTTCATGCTGCGCTCCCTTGGATCAACTCGCGTACATCGACAAAACGACCGGTTACTGCGGCAGCCGCCGCCATTGCCGGGCTTACCAGGTGGGTACGCCCACCGGCGCCCTGGCGCCCCTCGAAGTTGCGGTTGGAGGTGGAGGCGCAATGCTCGCCACTTTCGAGGCGGTCCGGGTTCATCGCCAGGCACATCGAGCAGCCCGGCTCACGCCATTCGAAACCGGCCTCGAGGAAGATCTTGTCCAGGCCTTCCTGCTCGGCCTGCGCCTTGACCAGGCCCGAGCCCGGCACCACGATGGCCTGCTTGATGGTCGAGGCCACCTTGCGGCCCTTGGCGATCACGGCCGCGGCGCGCAGGTCTTCGATGCGCGAGTTGGTGCACGAACCGATGAACACGCGGTCGAGCTGAATGTCGGTGATCGCCTGGTTGGCGTTCAGGCCCATGTACTTGAGCGCGCGTTCGATGGAACCGCGCTTGACCAGGTCGGCCTCGGCCGCCGGGTCCGGCACGCGCTGGTCGACCGCCAGCACCATCTCGGGCGAGGTGCCCCAGCTGACCTGCGGTTTGATCTGCGCCGCGTCCAGCTCGACCACGGTGTCGAACACCGCGTCGCTGTCGGACACCAGGTCTTTCCAGGCTTCGACGGCCAGGTCCCACTGCTCGCCCTTGGGCGCATACGGACGACCCTTGACGTAGGCAACGGTCTTCTCGTCGGTGGCCACCAGGCCCACCCGCGCACCGGCCTCGATGGACATGTTGCAGATGGTCATGCGGCCTTCGACCGACAACTCGCGAATGGCGCTGCCGGCAAACTCGATGGCATGCCCGTTGCCGCCGGCGGTCCCGATCTTGCCGATCACGGCCAGCACGATGTCCTTGGCAGTGACGCCGAACGGCAATTGCCCTTCGACGCGCACCAGCATGTTTTTCATCTTCTTGGCCACCAGGCACTGGGTAGCGAGCACGTGCTCGACCTCGGAGGTGCCGATGCCGTGGGCCAGGGCGCCGAACGCGCCGTGGGTGGAGGTGTGCGAGTCGCCGCAGACCACGGTCATGCCGGGCAAGGTGGCACCCTGCTCCGGGCCGATGACGTGGACGATGCCCTGGCGCACATCGTTCATCTTGAATTCGGTGATGCCGTATTCGTCACAGTTTTCGTCGAGGGTCTGCACCTGCAGGCGCGACACCTGGTCGGCGATGGCCTCGATGCCGCCCTTGCGCTCTGGCGTGGTGGGCACGTTGTGGTCGGGGGTGGCGATGTTGGCATCGATGCGCCAGGGTTTGCGGTTGGCCAGGCGCAGCCCCTCGAAGGCCTGCGGCGACGTCACTTCGTGAATGATGTGACGGTCGATATAGATCAGCGCCGAACCGTCGTCGCGCTGCTTGACCAAGTGCGAATCCCAGAGCTTGTCGTAGAGCGTTTTGCCAGCCATCAGACTTTCCTCATCAGTCTTTCTATGCCAATAACCCCTTGGCTTGTACGGACGATGCTATGGGGTTAGATTGAATAACTCAAATTCATATTTTTTATGCTTTGGATAACTTTCAGGAATCCAAACCCGAGGAACTCATTCCGTGGACCTGGCCAACCTTAGTGCCTTCATCGCCATCGCTGAAACCGGGAGCTTTTCCGGTGCCGGCGAGCGCCTGCACCTGACCCAGCCGGCCATCAGCAAGCGCATTGCCGGGCTGGAGCAGCAGCTGGATGTGCGCCTGTTCGACCGCCTTGGCCGCGAGGTGAGCCTGACCGAAGCCGGCCGTGCCCTGCTGCCGCGTGCCTACCAGATCCTCAACGTGCTGGACGACACCCGGCGGGCCCTGACCAACCTCACGGGCGAGGTCAGCGGTCGACTGACCCTGGCCACCAGCCATCACATCGGTCTGCACCGCCTGCCGCCGCTGTTGCGGGCGTTTACCCGTCAGTACCCGGCGGTGGCTCTGGACATCCAGTTTCTGGACTCGGAAGTGGCCTACGAGGAAATTCTGCACGGGCGCGCCGAAATCGCCGTGATCACCCTCGCCCCCGAGCCCCACAGCCTGGTGCGCGCGGTTCCGGTATGGGACGACCCGCTGGATTTCGTGGTCGCCCCCGAGCACCCGCTGGCCTGCAAGGGCGCGGTGGGCCTGGCGGACATTGCCCACCACCCGGCCGTGTTCCCCGGCGGCAACACTTTCACACACCATATTGTGCAGCGTCTGTTCGAGGCCCAGGGCCTGGTCCCCAACATCGCCATGAGCACCAACTACCTGGAAACCATCAAGATGATGGTGTCGATCGGGCTGGCCTGGAGTGTGCTGCCGCGCACAATGCTCGATGAGCAGGTTGCATCCATCGACTTGCCGGGCATACAGCTGTCGCGCCAGCTAGGCTACATTCTGCACACGGAACGAACGTTATCGAATGCGGCCAGAGCCTTCATGGCCCTGCTCGACAGTCACGCAAGCCCGGCGTAGCCCGCCCCTGCCCCGGGCGGCCCGCCACCAAGGACGTATCACCCGCCAAAGGTCTGGTACCGATGCCCAAGTCAGCCAATCGTTTTGCGCGCCTTCCCCGTATCCACGCAGCAGACCCCCAGGAGCTGGAACAGGCCTGGGAGAGTGCGCCGCAGTTGCTCGCGGCGCTCAATGGTGCGCACCTTGGCGCCTGGGTGTGGGATGTGGGCAGCGGGCGCATCAACTGGTCACGAGGCACCCAGGCACTGTTTGGCTTCGATCCGCATCAACCGCTGACCCACGACATCGACTACCTCGACCTGCTGCCGGAAGAGGACCGCGCGCGCATGCGCCAGGCCTTTCATGCAGTGCTCAACGGCGAGCCGGTGGACCAGGCCCTGCGCCATCGCATCCGCTGGCCGGACGGCAGCCTGCACTGGCTGGAAGTGAACGGCAGCCTGGCCACCAACCGCGACGGGCGCCTGCAGATGATCGGGGTGGTGCGCGAGATCACCCGCCAGCGCGAACGCGAAACCGCACTGATCAACTCCGAAAAGCGCTTTGCCACGCTTTTTCACCTGAGCCCGAACGTGGTGCTGCTGACCCGGCGCGCCGACGGGCTGATCCATGAGGTCAACCAGCACTTCGAGAACATTCTTGGCTGGCCCGGCGCCCAGGTGATCGGGCGTACCACGCTGGAACTGGGCCTGTGGGCCAACCCCAGGCAGCGTGACCAGGTGCTGGAGGCCACCAGCGGCAACAACGGCCCGGTGACCCTGGAAGTGCAGTTTCGCGCCAGCAGCGGGCAGGTCCACGATGGCATCCTCAGCACCCAGGCCATCGAACTCGAAGGTGTCACCTACCTGCTCAGCACCTTCGTCGACACCAGCGAGCGCAAGCGTGCCGAACAGGCCCTCAAGGACAGCCAGGAGCGCCTGGACCTGGCACTGGACTCTGCCCAGCTGGGTACCTGGGACTGGCACATCCCCAGCGGCATGCTGTACGGCTCGGCCCGCGCGGCACAACTGCACGGCCTGGCGCCGGTGCCGTTCCACGAGTCGTTCGAGGCGTTTTTCGAAGGCGTGCCGGAGCTTGAGCGCAGCGGCATGCGCCAGGCCTATCGCAGCCTGCGCGAAGGCCCCGCGGGCAACTACCAGATCACCTACCGCATCCAGCTGGAAAACGGCGCCTCACGCTACCTGGAGAGCCGCGCACGGCTGTACCGTGACGACCAGGGCAACCCGCTGCGCATGGCCGGCACCCTGCTGGACATCACCGAACAGGTTGAACGCGAACAGCGCCTGACCAGCTCGGAGGAAAAGTTCGCCAGCCTGTTCCAGGTCAGCCCCGACCCCATCTGCGTCACCCGCCAGGACACCGGCCAGTTCATCGAGATCAACCAGGCGTTCACCCAGACCTTCGGCTGGTGCGCCGACCAGGTACTGGGTCGTACCGCCGAACAACTGGGGCTGTGGGCCGAATCGGCCGCCCGCGCACGACGCATCGAGCAGGTGATTCGCGACCAGGCGTTGAACAATGTCGCGGTGGTGGTCAATCACAAGGATGGCCAGCCCCTGACCTGTGTGATTTCCAGCCGCCTGATCAAGGTCGACAACCAGCCCTGCAGCGTCACCACCCTGCGCGACATCACCCAGCAGCAACGCGGCGAAGCCGCACTCAAGGCCAGTGAGGAGAAGTTCGCCAAGGCCTTCCACTCCAGCCCCGACGCCATCACCATCACCGAGCGCGACAGTGGCTGCTACCTGGAGGTGAACGACGGCTTCTGCCGGCTCACCGGCTACAGCGCCGACGAGGTGATCGGCCAGAGCATGGCTCAGATCGGGTTGTGGGCCGACGACAAGCAGCAGACCCTGCTGTTCGGTGAAATGCGTGAGCGCGGGCGGGTGCACCACCGCGAAATGCTGGGGCGCAACAAACGCGGCGAAATCCTCACCGTGGAGGTGTCGATGGAGCCGATCACCCTCAACGAGACAGACTGCCTGCTACTGACTGCCCGCGACGTCAGCCAGCTCAAGAATGCCCAGGCGCAGATCCGTCACCTGGCCTACCACGACCCGCTGACCAACCTGCCCAACCGCGCCCTGCTGATGGATCGCCTGAGCCAGCAGATCGCCCTGCTCAAACGCCAGAACCTGCGCGGCGCCCTGCTGTTCCTCGACCTCGACCACTTCAAGCACATCAACGACTCGCTGGGCCACCCGGTGGGCGACACGGTGCTCAAGATCATCACAGCCCGGCTTGAAGCCAGCGTGCGCCTGGAGGACACCGTGGCGCGCCTGGGGGGTGACGAGTTCGTGGTGCTGCTGAGCGGCCTGGAAGGCAGCCGCGAAGAGGTCACCGACAAGGTTCGCCAACTGGCCGACACCTTGCGCGAACTGCTGGCCGAGCCGATGTCGCTGGACGGCCAGCGCCTGCAGGTAACCCCCAGCATCGGCGTGGCGCTGATCCCCGACCACGGCACCACGCCGGCCGACCTGCTCAAGCGCGCCGACATTGCGCTGTACCGCGCCAAGGATTCGGGTCGCAATACCACGCAACTGTTCCACACCACCATGCAGAAGGCCGCCAGTGAACGCCTGCGCATGGAGAGCGACCTGCGCATGGCCCTGGCCAGGGGCGAACTGGCGCTGCACTTCCAGCCCCAGGTGGATGCCCGTGACAACCGCATCGTCGGGGCCGAGGTTCTGCTGCGCTGGCACCATCCGCTGTTGGGCCAGCAGCCGCCCAGCCAGTTCATCCAGGTGCTGGAGGAAAGCGGGCTGATCCTGGAGGTGGGCAGCTGGATACTCGACGAAGCCTGTGATGCCTGCTCGCGCATGCTGCAGGACGGGCTGATCGATCCGATGGATTTCAGCCTGTGCGTGAACATCAGCCCGCGCCAGTTCCGCCAGAACGATTTCGTCGAGCGGGTGCGGCGCAGCCTGGACGACTACCGCCTGCCCTACCAGATGCTCAAGCTGGAGATCACCGAGGGCATCGTGATCCAGAACCTGGAGGACACCATCAGCAAGATGCGCGAGCTGAAGGCGTTCGGGGTGAGCTTTGCGATGGATGACTTCGGCACCGGCTACTCGTCGCTCACCTACCTCAAGCGCTTGCCGGTGGATGCGCTGAAGATCGATCAGTCATTCGTGCGCGATGCACCGCTGGACCCCAATGATGCAGAGATCGTCAAGGCCATCGTGGCCATGGCCAGAAGCCTGGACCTGGCAGTGATTGCCGAAGGGGTGGAGCTGTCGGAGCAACTGGAGTTTCTGGAGCGGCTGGGGTGCCATCTGTACCAGGGGTACCTGCACAGCCGGCCATTGCCGCTGAACGAGTTCAGGGCGATGCTGCTGCAGGCACCGGCGGACTACTGACACACCGCAGTACGGCAGTTGCCAGCAAGACTGGCCCCTGCAGTGAAGAGCCGCGCGAACCGGGCACAAAAAAGGGCACCCGAAGGTGCCCTCTTTCACTCAGCCCACACTCAGTTCAGCGCAGGTTTCTCGCCGTTGATCGGGATGCGCTTGGCCTTGGCTTCTTCAGGCACAACACGCAGCAGATCGACACTGAGCAGACCGTTGGCCAGGCCCGCCGACTTCACTTCGATGTGGTCAGCCAGGCGGAAGGACAACTTGAAGGCCCGCTGGGCGATGCCCTGGTGCAGGTAGGTGACGCTTTCACCACTGCTGTCACGCTTGCCGCCACTGACGGTCAGAACGCCTTTTTCCACTTGCAGGTCGAGGTCCTCTTCCTGGAAGCCAGCTGCAGCAACGACGATTCGGTAGTGGTCTTCGCCATGTTTTTCAACATTGTAGGGTGGGTAGGTGCTACCCGACTCGCTACGTGCCGCGGATTCGAACAGGTCGTTGAAACGGTCGAAGCCAACGGATTGACGGAACAGTGGAGCCAGAGAAAATGCGGTAGTCATGGTACATCTCCTGAAATATCAGCGAGTTGGTGATTGCGCGACCCGACTTCGGCATCGCGTACTCCCTAGATAAGGACCCGCCCTAACATTTCAAGCATCGACCACAAAAATTTTTTCAGGCCGCCTCGCTGACCGGAACACCCAGCAGCCGCGCCACGCGATCACAGTCGGTCTCGCGGCGCAGTTCGGTAAACAGTGCCGTGGCTTCGGGGTAGGTACGGGTCAGCATCGCCACCCACTGCTTCAGTCGCCCCGGTGCCTGACGCTCGGTCATCTGTTCCCGGGCCTGCACCCAGAAGTCCTGCAGCAGGGGTTGCAGTGCCTGCCAGTCCAGCGGCACGAACTCGATGCCCTGGCGCTCGGCGGCAATCTGCCGGGCCAGGTCCGGGCGCGACACCAGGCCGCGACCGAGCATGATGTCCTCCACGCCGCTGACCTCGCGGCAGCGGCGCCAGTCTTCCAGCGTCCACACCTCGCCGTTGGCGAACACCGGCACCTTCACCACCTCCTGCACCCGCGCCACGTACTCCCAGTGCGCCGGCGGCTTGTAGCCGTCGACCTTGGTGCGTGCGTGCACCACCAACTGGTCGGCACCGCCTTCGGCCAGGGCGCGGGCGCAGTCCAGCGCACCGTCCGGGCTGTCGAAGCCCAGGCGCATCTTGGCGGTGACCGGGATATGCGCAGGCACCGCCCGGCGCACTTCGCGCAGGATGGCATGCAGCAGCTCGGGCTCCTTGAGCAGCACCGCGCCGCCGCGGGACTTGTTCACGGTCTTGGCCGGGCAACCGAAATTGAGGTCGATGACGGGGGCGCCCAGCTCGCAGGCCAGCACCGCGTTATCGGCCAGGCATGCCGGGTCGGAGCCCAGCAACTGCACACGCAAAGGCACGCCGGCGGCGGTTTGCGCACCGCGGCCAAGCTCCGGGGCCAGCTTCTCGTACACATGCGCCGGCAGCAACCGGTCGCACACGCGAATGAACTCGGTGACACACCAGTCGATGCCGCCCACCTGGGTCAGTACGTCGCGAAGGATGTTGTCGACCAGCCCCTCCATGGGGGCCAGGGCAATTTGCATGGCGTGGGTCTCGCGCGAAAAAGGCCGGCAGTCTAGCAAAAACCGTGGCTTATCGGGCTCCGGCCATCGCGGCGCCGTAGCCCTCGATGAATTCTGCCGGCATGCGCCTGGGCTTGCCGGTGGACAGCTCGATGCACACAAAGGTGGTCTGCGCCCGCAGCAAGGTGGTGCCGTCGCTTGGTCGCACCAGCTGGAAGTGACGGGTCATCTTCAGGCGCTGGTCCCAGTCGACGATCCAGGTGGCCAACTGCAGGATGTCGTCCTCATAGGCGCTGGCCAGGTAATCGATCTCGTGACGCACCACGGCCATGGCGCGGTCCAGGCGCCGGTACTCGGCCAGGTCGAGCCCCAGGCGCTGGGAATGACGCCAGGCGCAGCGCTCGAGCCAGGTGACATACACCGCGTTGTTGGCGTGCCCCAGGCCGTCGATATCCTCGGCACCGACCTGCAGGTCGATGGTAAATGGCGTTGCCCGATCCCAGCTCATGCCCGCTCCCGATCTGTAGTGAACGGGCAGAGTGTAACGGATGCTCAGGCCGATTGGCGCACTGGCCGGGCACTGCGTTGCAGCAGCGCAAGCACGCCGTCGACCAGTTGCGGGTCGGACAGCACACGCATATGCCCGCCCTGGGGCAACAGCAGCAGCTGGCTGTCGAACCACGCCTGATGAATCAGCCGCGCCTCGCTGACGGCGACCAGCGGGTCGTCCTCGGCATGCACGATGAAACCGGGCAGTTCCAGCTGGTAGACGGCCACGTCCAGGCGCGAGATCGGCACCCCGACCTCTCGCTCCACCTGGCGAATGAAGGCTGCCCGCGCCCGCGCCGGCAACCCCAGGTGCCGCGCCATGCCGCGCAGCACCTCGAGCAGGCGCGCCGGCGCGGCGATGCTCACCGCCACCTCGGTACGCAGCCCCCACTGCAGGGCCAGCAGCGTACTGGCACCGCCCATGGAATGGCCGATCACCCCGTGCAATGGGCCCAGCTCGCCGGCCGCCTCGAGCAAGGCGTGGGCGAACGACACCACGTTGGCCTTGTTTCCACGCGAGCGGCCGTGGGCCGGCCCTTCGAGCGCCACCGCACAATAGCCGGCGGCCACCAGGGCCTCGATCAGATGGGCGAACTGGGTGGGGCGCCCCTCCCAGCCGTGCATCAGCAGCACCGTGGGGCCTTGCCCCCAGCGCAGCGCACTCAGGCCAAAGCGCAGGGTAATGCGCTCGGCACGCGCCAGCAGCGGCAGTTCCCAGTCGCGTGGCGGCAAGGTGCGCGGGCTCATGAAGGCCTGGCGCATCTGCCCGGCCACCCGATTGGGTGCCAGGCGTCCAACAGTGGCGTTGATACCACGAATCCAGCTCAGGCTGTTCATCACGTCGCTCCAGATCAGATCACCGCGGACTTGGCGGCACGCAACACACGGTCGGACAATTCGCTGGTACCCAGCGCTCGCGCCAGGGCCAGGCCGCCGACCATCAGGGCCAGGTCGGCCAGCACTTTGTCGGCGTCTTCGGGGGTGTCGGCCAGGTTGGCCATCATCAACTCGATATGCTCGGTCAGCACCGCGCGAAAGGTCGCCGGCAACTGATTGATCTCGCCCAGAGAGCTGGGCAGCGGGCAGCCGCTGTCGACGGCATCGCGGTGTTTGCGCGACAGGTAGAAGGCCGCCACCAGGGCACGACGCGCCTCCCCGTCCAGCGACGCGTCGACCTGTGCCAGCAAGGCCCGGCGCTCGCCAAGCAACTGGCAAAAGGCTTCGAGCATCAGCGCATCCTTGTTCTCGAAATGCGCATAGAACCCACCCACGGTGAGCCCCGCAGCGCCCATCACCTGCTGCACACTGGGGTCGGCCGGGCCGTTAAGGATCAGCGCACTGCGCGCCGCATCCAAAATGCGCTGGCGGGTCTGGGCTTTTTTGTCGTGCATGGCAGGCCTCCAAATATTATGGAGCTAATATTATGCTCATAATATTTATTGGCAAGCACTTTCTCCTGCGGCCCAAGGGCGAAAGAGATTTTTTCGAGGGAAAAAACAAAAGGCTCATTCAATAATCGAATGAGCCTTGAAATCCCGCAGAGCGGGTAAAATGGCGTCCCCTAGGGGACTCGAACCCCTGTTACCGCCGTGAAAGGGCGGTGTCCTAGGCCACTAGACGAAGGGGACACGCTACAACATTCACTCCCTGCCGCGTTTCGCTGTGTGCTTTACGCTGCAAGTGGCGCGCATTCTAGGGGTGGTTTGAGAAGTCGTCAACCCCTAGATATAAATTTATTTAAATCAATGACTTCGCCCTGCTTTACGCTGCCACGGAGGCCGCAGCGCGCCTGAGCCTTGACGATTATTTTCTGACGCACATACGCGACGCGGCCCAGTGCTGGCGGCACCTCAAGGCAAAATGCCAGCAATCCGCCCTGCTCAACTGCCAAACAGCTCTATCCGGGCAAAAGCGAAGCCACTACACTCAAACGGCAAACCTTCCTGTATGAGGCGTTAACGGTGACACCACTTCTGATCACCCTGCTTATAGTAGCGGGTATCGCACTCTTGATCGTGATTGGCTACCTGAACAATGTAGTCGAGAGCAACAAGCTGGAACGAGCCCGCCTCAAGATCGAGCTGGCCGACCGCTTGCGTCGTTGTGGCGAAATCACCGAAACCTTTCCCGGCCAGTTGATGACCCCGGCACTCAAGCTGCTGCTGACCCGCCTCGAACTGAACCTGAACCAGCGCCGCCTGGCCCTGGACAAGCACAACCGTGAAATCCAGGCACGCATCAGCGAGCTCCAGGGCCTGATTGCCCTGGGCGATGGCATACCGGTGAACAACCCTCCCGGCCCGATCCAGACCGAAGCCCGTGCCAAGGATGTACGCTTTCTGCTCGAAGCCCTGCACAGCCAGGTGGTGCGCGCCTCCCAGGAAGGCTTCCTGCCGACCAACGAAGCCAAGTACTGGGTAAAGGAAATTCGCCATATCCTGGTGCTGCTGCACATCGAGTTCTTCAACAACCTGGGGCAGCATGCGCTGCAGCAGAACCAGCCGGGGCAGGCCCGCCTGGCGTTCGAACGGGGCGTGCAGTACCTGCGCAAGCAACCTGATCCGGTGCTCTACCGCGAGCAGCTCGACTATATGGACAAACTGCTGGCACGCGCCAACGCCATGGTACTGAGCCAGAACCAGCCAACCGAAGACGAGGTCAACCCACTGACCGAAGGGCTGAAGTCCGACACCGAAGAAGACTGGAAGAAGAAAGTCATCTACGACTGATTGCAACACAACCCATTCGCCAGCAGCTCCCGACAGGAGCCTTGCTGGCGAATGGGCGCAACGCCTCTACCCGCCTCAGCAGTCCGTCGAATCCAGGAAAATCCGCGCCAGACGCTCCAGCCCGGCCTGATCCTGCTCACCAAAGCGTGCAAGTACAGGGCTGTCCAGGTCCAGTACGCCGATCAGCGCACCGTCCTTGACCAGAGGGATCACCAACTCGCTGTTGGAGGCGCTGTCACAGGCAATATGCCCCGGGAAGGCATGCACATCCTCCACACGCTGGGTCTGGCGTGTAGCCGCCGCAGCCCCGCACACCCCGCGCCCGAACGGGATGCGTACACACGCAACCTGCCCCTGAAACGGCCCCAGCACCAGCTCTTCACCGCGCGCCAGGTAGAAACCTGCCCAGTTCAGGTCTTCGACCTGGCTGTACAGAAAGGCGGAAAGCTGCGCAGCGTTGGCAATGAAATCCCGCTCCCCGTCCAGTAGTGCCTCCAGCTGCGCCGCCAGCAGGTCATAGCCGCACTGGCCGCCCCCCACTGCATTCAAATCGATCATTACTGTTGCTCCAGCAGTTTCAGGCCCACCCAATAGCGGGCAAATTGATAGGCGCAGCGGCCATTGCGATTGCCGCGGCCGGTTGCCCAGCGGATCGCGGCCTTGTCCAGCTCTTCATCCCGCGCCCAGACCAGACCTGGCGCCAGCGCCAACTGGGTGATCCAGTGCTCGACCACATCAAGGAAGTGCTCCTGGGTGAACGGGTAGAACGACAGCCACAGACCGAAGCGGTCCGACAGGGCAATCTTGTCCTCGACGGCCTCGCTGGGGTGCAGCTCGCCGTCGACCATCTTCCAGTTCTCGTTGTCGCTCTGCTTTTCCGGCACCAGGTGCCGACGGTTGGAGGTGGCATACAGCAGAACGTTGTCCGGCGCCTGCTCGAGGGAGCCGTCCAGCACGCTCTTGAGCACGCGGTAGTCGCCCTCCCCGGCCTCGAACGACAGGTCATCGCAGAACAGCACGAAACGCTGTGGCAGTTTGTGCAGTTGTTCCACCACCCGCGGCAGGTCCGCCAGGTGGTCACGCTCGATCTCGATCAGGCGCAGCCCCTGTGGGGCGTACTCTGCCAGCAAGGCACGCACCAGCGACGACTTGCCGGTGCCGCGCGAGCCCCACAGCAGCGCGTGGTTGGCCGGCATGCCATCGATGAACTGGCGGGTATTGCGGCCCAGTTGTTCACGCTGCCTGTCGACACCGATCAGGTCGGTCAGGCGCATGTCCAGGCTGACCTCGAGCGGCAGCAGAAAACCGCTGCGCCCTTCGCGCTGCCAACGGGCAGCCAGGCACTGGGTCCAATCGATGCTGGGGCGCAATGCCGGCAGCAGCGGCTCCAGACGCGCCAATACCGATTCGGCGCGCTCCAGGAAAGCATTCAAGCGAGAGTCCACGTTATGTCCTCGACACAGATTCTTGGGAAAGCCTGAATGTGCGACAGTACCTGCCAGCTACCGGGGGTGATCGGCTATGCTTGCGCAGCGCACGGAAAGTGGAACTGGCTCGGGATACATGGATATCAAGTTCACCAATCGCCTGTCTTACAAGCAAGCCCGGCTGACAGTCCTGGTCGGTTTCATCCTGGGAACATTGCTCAGTCTCATCCAGATCGGCATCGATTATGCCAGCGAAGACGCCTCTATCAATCGCGAGATGCAGGCACTGCTGCAAATCAGCCACAACCCTGCCTCGCGCATTGCCTACAACCTCGATGCGGAACTGGCCAACGAACTGACCCTGGGCCTGCTCAAATCCCCCGCCATCACCCGTGCGCGCCTGATCGACAACACCGACAGCGTGTTGTCCGATGTACAGCGCCCGCGCGAACAAAGCAGCTATCGGGTGTTGAGTGATTTTCTCTTCGGCCAGAGCCGGCAGTTCCAGGATCGCCTGATGCTCGACCAGATGCCCAGCGAATACCTCGGCACCCTGTATCTTGAAGTCGACACCTTCGCCTTCGGCAGCCGCTTTCTGAAGCGGGCCGAAGTAACGCTGCTCAACGGGTTCGTGCGCAGCCTGGTGCTGACCGGCATCCTGCTGGCACTGTTCTATTTCATGCTGACCAAGCCGCTGGTGCGGGTGATCAGCGCCCTTAGCAACAGCAATGCACGCGCCCCCAACCAGAACAAGCTGGCCTTCCCGCCCGGTCACGAACAGGACGAGATCGGCGTGCTGGTCAAGGTCGCCAACCAGCAGTTCGTGAGCATGGCCACCGAGATCCAGCAGCGGCGCAACGCCGAAAACCGCCTGACCGACTACCTCAACGAGCTGGAAAACATCGTTTCGGCCCGTACCAACGAACTCAAGTCCAGCAACACCCGCCTGAGCCAGTCCAACGAGGAACTGGAGCAGGCGCGACGCCGAGCGCTGGACATGGCCCAGGCCCGTGCCGCATTCCTGGCCAACATGAGCCACGAGATCCGCACCCCGCTCAATGGTCTGCTGGGCATGATCGCGCTGTCGCTGGACAGCCCGCTCAACGCCGAACAACGCCAGCAGCTGTCCATCGCCCACGACTCGGGCAAGGTACTGGTGGAACTGCTCAACGATATTCTCGACCTGTCCAAGTTCGACGCCGGCCAGCTGGAGCTGGAGCGCATCCCCTTCGACCTCGGCGCCCTGGTGGAAGACACCGCCAACCTGCTGTCGCAGAACGCGGCGCCCAGCGTGGAGCTGACCTGCCTGATCGATCCGCAGTTTCCCAGCAGCGTGCTGGGTGACCCCACGCGGGTGCGCCAGATCGTCAGCAACCTGCTGTCCAACGCGCTCAAGTTCACCCGGTTCGGGCGTGTCGACGTTCGCCTGGGCACCTACCCCGGCGGCGTGCGCCTGGAGGTCTGCGACACGGGCATCGGCATCCCGCTGGAAGCCCAGGTCAGGATCTTTCAGCCTTTCACCCAGGCCGGTGCCGGCATTACCCGCCAGTATGGCGGCACCGGCCTGGGCCTGGCGCTGACCCGCAACCTCTGCGAAGCCATGCAGGGGCGCCTGAGCATCAGTTCGGAAGCTGGCTTCGGCAGCCAGTTCAGTGTCGAGCTGCCGCTGGCCTCCCACACCCCGGCGATTGCACCCGCTCCCCTGCGCGGCAAGGTGGTGGCGATCAGCAGCGCCAGCAGCGGCCTTGCCGAACTGCTGCAGAGCCTGCTGCCACGTTGGGGGCTGACGTACTCGCGCCATGACAGCATCGACAGCCTGGTCGACCTGGAGCCCGACCTGCTGGTCACCGACAACCTGGATGGCCTGTTCGGCCTGCGTCCGTCACTCAAGGCGCCAATCCTGCTGGTGACCGCCTATGGCAACTTCCTGCCGGGGGAAGAAGCCGCCCAGTTGGCACCGCTGCAGCAGCAGGCCCGCCCGCTGGCCCGCAACGCCCTGTACCAGACCTTGCAGCGCATTCTGCAGGGCAGTGACGATGCAGGCCCGGTCGCCCAGGCAGGCACCCAGACCAGCGAGCGTCGTGCCCGCATCCTGCTGGTGGAAGACAACCCGGTGAACCAACTGGTCGCCAAGGGCATGCTGGGCAAGCTGGGCTGCGAGGTGATCGTGGCCGCCCACGGCGGGGAGGCCCTGGAGCAGTTGGAGCAAGCCGCCTTCGACCTGGTGCTGATGGACTGCAACATGCCGGTGATGGACGGCTACGAGGCCAGCCGACGCATACGCCAGAGCGGACGCTGGCCCGACCTGCCCATCGTGGCACTTACCGCCAACGCCATGCCCGAGGAACGCGAACGCTGCCGGGCGGCAGGCATGAACGACTACCTGGCCAAACCCTTTCGCCGCGAAGAGTTGCTGGCGCTGATCGATCACTGGGTGCCGCCAACAGCCCCTGAAACCTAGCGCAGCAGCTTTTCGATATCGCCCGCCAGCGCCTCGGGCTTGGTGCTGGGCGCATAACGGCTCACGGCACCCGACTGCGGATCGACCAGGAACTTGGTGAAATTCCACTTGATCGCCTGCGAACCGAACAGGCCGGGAGCCCTCTGCTTGAGCGCGGCGAACAGGGGATGCGCGCCCGCCCCATTGACCTCGACCTTTCTGAACAGGGGAAAGCTCACGCCAAAGTTGGCTTCACAGAACTGCGATATCGCCAGCTCATCGCCCGGCTCCTGCTTGCCGAACTGGTTGCAGGGAAAGCCCAACACCACCAGGCCGCGCTCGCGATAGCGCTGCCATAGCGACTCCAGGCCCTTGTACTGTGGCGTGAACCCGCACTGGCTGGCGGTATTGACCACCAGCACCGCCCTTGCCGGGTAATCCGCCAGGGTTTTCTGCTCGCCCCGCAGGGTGGTGCAGGGAATATTGAGCAAACTGTTGTCGGCCATGACCGCGTCTCCTGCGTTCGGGTGGGTTACTGTCGCGGCACCAGGTCAAGGCACACCGAGTTGATGCAGTAGCGCAGACCGGTGGGCGGCGGGCCGTCGGGAAACACATGGCCCAGATGGGCATCGCAAGTGGCGCAGGTGACTTCGGTGCGAATCATGCCATGTGAGGTATCGCGGATCTCGACCATCGCGTTGTCGGCGATAGGCTCGTAGAAGCTGGGCCAGCCGCAGCCGGAGTCGAACTTGGCTCTGGAATCGAACAGCGGCTTGTTGCAGCAGATGCAATGGTAGACGCCATCGGTGCGGGTGCTGTTGTACTTGCCGCTGAACGGGCGCTCGGTGCCCTTCAGGCGGCACACGTTGTACTGCTCGGGGTCGAGCATCGCACGCCATTCTTCCAGGGTTTTCTCGATCTTTTCCATCACCAGGCCTCGCTGAATTAAAAACCCCGCACTGCGTCTTTTCGACAACGCGGGTGGCACGTATTATTGCGCCTCATCAGACGTCAGTCTGGCACCCGCGTTACACGCATTTCAAACGTTTTCACAGCGCAATGCGCGGCGATCTTTTCTAATCGGGATCACATCATGCAGGTCAGCAAATCGAACAAGCTCGCCAATGTCTGCTACGACATTCGCGGCCCGGTGCTCAAGCACGCCAAACGCCTGGAGGAGGAAGGCCACCGCATCCTCAAGCTGAACATCGGCAACCCGGCGCCCTTTGGTTTCGAGGCGCCCGACGAGATCCTCCAGGATGTGATCCGCAACCTGCCCACCGCCCAGGGCTACAGCGACTCCAAGGGCCTGTTCAGCGCGCGCAAGGCGGTGATGCAGTACTACCAGCAGAAGCAGGTCGAAGGTGTCGGCATCGAGGACATCTACCTGGGCAACGGCGTGTCCGAGCTGATCGTGATGTCGATGCAGGCCCTGCTCAACAACGGCGACGAGGTGCTGATCCCGGCCCCGGACTACCCGCTGTGGACCGCTGCGGTGAGCCTGGCCGGCGGCAACCCGGTGCACTACCTGTGCGACGAGCAGGCCGACTGGTTCCCCGACCTTGCCGACATCAAGGCCAAGATCACCCCCAACACCAAGGCCATGGTGATCATCAACCCGAACAACCCCACTGGCGCGGTGTACTCGCGCGAGCTGCTGCTGGGCATGCTGGAAATCGCCCGCCAACACAACCTGGTGGTGTTCTCCGACGAGATCTACGACAAGATCCTGTACGACGATGCCGTGCACATCTGCACCGCCTCGCTGGCCCCCGACCTGCTCTGCCTGACCTTCAACGGCCTGTCCAAGTCGTACCGGGTGGCGGGCTTCCGCTCCGGCTGGCTGGCGTTGTCCGGGCCCAAGCAGCACGCCCAGAGCTATATCGAAGGCATCGACATGCTGGCCAACATGCGCCTGTGCGCCAACGTGCCGAGCCAGCACGCCATCCAGACCGCACTGGGCGGCTACCAGAGCATCAATGACCTGGTGCTGCCGCCAGGTCGCCTGCTGGAGCAGCGCAACCGCACCTGGGAGCTGCTCAACGACATTCCAGGGGTCAGCTGCGTCAAGCCGATGGGCGCCCTGTATGCCTTCCCGCGCATCGACCCGAAGGTCTGCCCGATCTTCAACGACGAAAAGTTCGCCCTTGACCTGCTGCTGTCGGAAAAACTGCTGATCGTGCAAGGCACCGCCTTCAACTGGCCGTGGCCCGACCACTTCCGCGTCGTGACCCTGCCACGTGTCGATGACCTGGAGCAGGCGATCGGTCGCATCGGCAATTTCCTCAAGACCTACCAGCAGTAAGCCCGAATGCCTGCCTGCGCCAGCCCTGGCGCAGGCCACGGGCCAACCTCAAGCCTGCCGCTCTGGCTCGCGCACCTGGCATTCTCCGCGCCTGCCCGCACAAGTACACAGTTTGAAATAGTCGCCCGGTTGAATACACGGAGCGCGCACCTTATATACCCCGCATACGCAAGCTTTCTATCCGTCAGGAGAACGTAACAACCATGATGCGCATTTTGCTGTTTGTGGCCACCAACCTTGCGGTCGTGCTGATTGCCAGCATCACCCTGAGCCTGTTCGGCTTCAACGGGTTCATGGCGGCAAACGGGGTTGACCTCAAGCTCGACCAGTTGCTGATTTTCTGCGCTGTGTTCGGCTTTGCCGGCTCGCTGATCTCGCTGTTCATCTCCAAGTGGATGGCGAAGATGAGCACCGGTACCCAGATCATCACCCAGCCGCGCACCCACCATGAGCAATGGCTGCTGCAGACCGTCGAAGAGCTTTCCCGCCAGGCAGGCATCAAGATGCCCGAGGTGGGCGTCTTCCCGGCCTATGAGGCCAACGCCTTCGCTACCGGCTGGAATCGCAACGATGCGCTGGTCGCGGTCAGCCAGGGCCTGCTCGAGCGTTTCTCGCGTGATGAAGTCCGCGCCGTGCTGGCCCACGAGATCGGCCACGTCGCCAACGGCGACATGGTGACCCTCGCGCTGGTACAGGGTGTGGTCAACACCTTCGTGATGTTCTTCGCACGCATCATCGGCAACTTCGTCGACAAGGTGATCTTCAAGAACGAAGAAGGCCAGGGCATTGCCTACTACATCGCGACCATCGTTGCCGAACTGGTCCTGGGTATCCTGGCCAGCATCATCGTCATGTGGTTCTCGCGCAAACGCGAGTTCCGCGCCGACGAAGCCGGCGCCCGCCTGGCCGGCACCAACGCGATGATCGGCGCGCTGCAGCGCCTGCGTTCTGAACAGGGCGTGCCTGTGCACATGCCTGACACCCTGAATGCCTTCGGCATCAATGGTGGCCTGAAGCAGGGCCTGGCAGGCCTGCTGATGAGCCACCCGCCGCTGGAAGATCGTATCGAAGCCCTGCGTCGTCGCGGCTAAGCGAGCAGCAGGCAAACAGGAAGGGCGACCCACGGGTCGCCCTTTTTCATTTCAGCGTTGCAGACGATACACCCGCTCCACCAGCCGATCAGCACCCGCCTTGATGAACCTGGGGCTCTGCGCCAACACGTCGTCCTGCGCGGCGATCGCCAACTGCCAATGCTCGCCGAACAGGCACTCGACCTCTTCATCGGGCACGGCAAAGGGCGGACCGTCAGTGACCGCCTGATCGTAGTCCAGAGTGATCAACAGGCCCTTGCAAGGCGACGGCAGGAGCTGCTGCAGATGCGCCACATACCGCTCGCGCATGGCAGGCGGCAAGGCGATGATCGCGGCACGGTCGTAAAGGCCCGTACAGCCCCGCACGTCACCCGCGGTCAGTGCGAAGAAATCGCCACACCACAACTCGATGCCCTCGCTGCGGTAGACCGTGAAGGCCCCCTGCTGCGAAACCTGCGGCTCCCGCTCATGCTCGGAAAAAAAGTCCTTCACCGCCCGCTCGGACAACTCCACCCCAAGCACGTCGTGGCCTTGCGCGGCCAGCCACGCCATGTCCAGGCTCTTGCCGCACAGCGGCACCAGTACACGGGCACCAGGCGCAATGCCCAGTGCGGGCCAATGCTGCTGCAGATACGGGTTGACCTGCTGCTGGTGAAAGCCGATCAGATCGTTCTCCCAACGGTTGTGCCAGAACGCGGGCTGCATAACCTTACCTCGATAAATTCGATTAAATACCGCAAAAACTTATATTAGATTTAGATCAATGATCTGCCTGAAGATGGCTGCATATTAACCTTCAGGACCACCCCGATGCTGCCCAGCCTGTTTATCTCCCACGGCTCTCCCATGCTGGCACTGGAACCGGGTGCCAGCGGCCCGGCACTTGCGCGCCTGGCGACGCAACTGCCGCGCCCCAGAGCGATCGTCGTGATGTCTGCGCACTGGGAAACCACCGAACTGCGCGTGACTAGCAACCCGCACCCACCCACCTGGCACGACTTCGGCGGCTTTCCGGCCGCCTTGTATGCCGTGCAGTACCCTGCCCCCGGCGACCCACAGCTCGCCGAACAGGTAAGGCAACGGCTCAATGAAGCCGGCCTGCCCACAACACTCGACGCCAAGCGGCCTTTCGACCATGGCGCGTGGGTGCCCCTGTCGCTGATGTACCCGGCGGCGGACATACCGGTGGTGCAGGTATCACTGCCCAGCCAGCACGGCCCGGCGTACCAGCAACAGGTAGGCCAGGCACTGGCGGCCCTGCGCGAGGAAGGCGTGCTGCTGATCGGCTCCGGCAGCATTACCCACAACCTGCGCGAACTCGACTGGCATGCCGGCCCCGAGAGCGTAGAGCCCTGGGCACTGGCGTTTCGCGACTGGATGATCGACAAGCTGGCTGCGGGCGACACGCCGGCCCTGCATGACTATCGCCGGCAGGCGCCGTTTGCGGTGCGCAACCACCCGAGCGACGAGCACCTGCTGCCGCTGTACTTTGCCCGCGGCGCGGGCGAGCGGTTCGCGATCGAGCACCAGGGCTTCACCCTGGGAGCACTGGGAATGGATATCTATCGGTTCGACTGAGGCGGCAGCCCTTTCCCCGGCAAGGCCGGCCCCTATAAGCCAAACAGGCCGCCCAGGCAAAAAAAATCCCCGAACCAGTCGGGGATTTTTCATTTCACTCGAAGATCAATCTTCGCGATAACGACGCAGCTTCAGCTGCTTGCCGGCAACGCGAGTGTCCTTGAGCTTGGTCAGCAGCTTCTCGAGGCCATCTTCCGGCAGCTCGACCAGGCTGAAGCTGTCGCGCACCTGGATGCGACCGATCGCTTCGCGGGCCAGGCCGCCTTCGTTGAGGATCGCACCCAGCAGGTTCTTGGCCGCGATACCGTCACGCGCACCCAGCGCGGTACGGCAACGTGCACGACCTTCACCCAGTGGCATCGGCGCGCGACGCTCACGCTCGCCACGCTCGGAGCGCTCACCGGCAGGACGATCACCACGTGGGGCCGAAGTCGGCACCAGCGGCTGCTCTTTCTCAACGGCTTCCAGGGTCAGCGCCTGGCCATTGGTGGCCTTGCGCAGCAGGGCCGCGGCCAGGGCACGCGGGCTGCAACCGATGTCGGCAGTCAGGCGGTCGAGCAGATCACCGTGGGTAGCTTCTGCATCGGCAACCAGCGGCGCGAGGCTGTTGGTGAGCTTCTTGATGCGCGCGTCCAGTACGGCCTGGGCGTTGGGCAGACGAACTTCGGCAACCTTCTGGCCGGTCACACGCTCGATCACCTGCAGCATGCGGCGCTCACGCGGGGTGACCAGCAGCAGTGCACGACCTTCGCGACCGGCACGGCCGGTACGGCCGATACGGTGAACGTAGGACTCCGGATCGTACGGCATGTCGACGTTGAACACGTGGGTGATGCGCGGTACGTCCAGACCACGGGCAGCGACGTCGGTAGCGACGACGATGTCCAGGCGACCATCCTTGAGCGAGTCGATGACGCGCTCACGCTGGTTCTGGGCGATGTCACCGTTGAGCGCGGCAGCCTTGTAGCCTTTGGCTTCCAGGGCGCTGGCCAGGTCCAGGGTGGCTTGCTTGGTACGTACGAAGGCGATCAGTGCATCGAACTCTTCGACTTCCAGCAGGCGCAGTACCGCCGAGACCTTCTGGTCGGCGTGGACCATCAGGTGTGCCTGCTCGATGGCAGTCACGGTCTGGGTCTTGGTCTGGATCTTGACGTGTTTCGGGTCACGCAGGTGACGCTCGGCGATCGCACGGATCGACTGCGGCAGGGTGGCCGAGAACAGTACGGTCTGGCGGGTTTCCGGCATGGCCTTGAAGATGACTTCCAGGTCGTCCATGAAGCCCAGCTTGAGCATTTCGTCAGCTTCGTCGAGCACCAGGTGATTGACGGTAGCCAGCACCTTCTCGTCGCGACGCAGGTGGTCGCACAGACGGCCAGGGGTAGCGACGACGATCTGCGCGCCGTTACGGATTGCTTTGAGTTGTGGGCCCATCGGGGCACCACCGTATACCGCTACCACGGTAACGCCCGGCATCTGCTTGGCGTAGGTTTCGAATGCGGTAGCTACTTGCAGCGCCAACTCACGGGTTGGCGCCAGGATCAGGGCTTGCGGCTCGCGCTTGCTCGGGTCGATGCGGTGCAGGATTGGCAGAGCGAAGGCAGCGGTTTTACCGGTACCTGTCTGCGCCTGACCGATCATGTCATGACCGGCAAGAATAATCGGGATCGATTGCTGCTGAATGGCCGATGGCTCTTCGTAGCCAGTGGCGATAACGGCGGCAACAATACTTGGATGAAGATCGAGAGCGGCGAAGCCGCCGGTTTCCTGGGTCATGGGTCTGCCTCTAAGTGCATCCGCAAAGACCCATGCTCCAAAGCTGCACATGCCTTGTAAGACCCGAAGGTCACCCTGGCAGCTTTGTCGGCGGGGATTTGCGAAAACGATTGAAGAAAAAAAGGAACGTCAAGGCAGAGTCCGCGGTGCGGACGCGCAGCCGAAGCTGGCTTCGGGGAATTGCACTACCTGAACGAGGTCCGGTAAAAGACCGGCGCGTACTATACCCGATTTCCTGCATCGCGTGAGACTTTTTTACAGGGAAGAGAAGCCCGGAGGCCTCGAATCGACAGCCCTTGCCGATGATCGAGGCCCACGCGTCTGTTGGCGGCGCGGCCGGAGCTGAAACGATTTATTCAAGATGCCGGTCGGATCACCTCGATCAGGCGCTGCAGGGAGTAGCCCAGGCGCGGTTCAAGAGCCCGGGCGCGCGCGGTGAGCGCCTCCCGGTCGAGGGTCTGGTCGAGGTCGGCGGGCACCAGCAGGATGACGTTGCCCTCCTTCACCGGCAGCTCCCAGTAATGGCGGTGATACAGCCCGCGCAACAGCGCAGCGCCCAGCGGCTTGCCGTCATCGGTGGCCCACTGGTTGATGACCAGCCAGCCGCCGGGGTTCAGGCGCTTCTGGCAGTCTTCGAGAAACTTCCAGGCCAGGTGGCCGACGCCGGGCCCGTGGTCGGTGTAGAGGTCGACGAAGATCAGGTCGGCAGGCTCGGCCGTCTCCAGCAGCTCGACCGCATCACCCACGCGGATGTACAGGCGCGGATCATCGTCCAGCCCCAGGTACTCGATGGCCAGGCGCGGCACCTCGGGACGCAGCTCGATGGCCTCCACGTCCTCCAGGGGCAGGAACTTCAGGCAGGCCTGGGTCAGGGTACCGGCACCCAGGCCGAGAAACAGCGCGCTTTCAGGCTCGCAGTGGCACAGCGCGCCCACCAGCATGGCGCGGGTATAGTCGTACTCCAGCCAGCTCGGGTCGGCAGTGAATACGCAGCTCTGCTCGATGGCCTCGCCAAACTCGAGAAAGCGGTAGTCCTCGACTTCCAGCACGCTGATGGTGCCGAACTCGTCGTGCACCTGCGCCAGCAGCCGCTCTACCCGTTCCTCTGTCATGCTCTCTCCCGACACCTGCATGTGCCCAAGCAAAAACGACCATTGTCCGTCAATACAGGCGATGCAACAAGGCAGGGTCCAGGTGTTAGCATGTTCACAGCCCTTTTCCGATAGAAACCGAGCCTGTGATGAGCCAACCCTGGAGTCCCGATAGCTGGCGTGCCCTGCCGATCCAGCAGCAACCGCACTACCCCGATGCAGCGCACCTGCTCAAGGTCGAGCAGACCCTGGCCAGCTACCCGCCGCTGGTGTTCGCCGGCGAGGCGCGCGAGCTGCGCCGCCAGTTCGCCGAAGTGACCGAAGGCCGTGCCTTCCTGCTGCAGGGCGGCGATTGCGCCGAAAGCTTTGCCGAGTTCTCGGCAGCGAAAATCCGCGACACCTTCAAGGTGCTGCTGCAGATGGCCATCGTCATGACCTTTGCCGCCGGCTGCCCGGTGGTCAAGGTGGGGCGCATGGCCGGGCAGTTCGCCAAGCCGCGCTCGTCCAATGACGAAACCATCGGCGAGGTGACCCTGCCGGCCTACCGGGGCGACATCGTCAACGGCATCGGCTTCGACCCTGCCAGCCGCGTGCCCGACCCGGAGCGCCTGCTGCAGGCCTATCACCAGTCCACCGCCAGCCTCAACCTGCTGCGCGCCTTCGCCCAGGGTGGTTTCGCCGACCTGCACCAGGTGCACAAGTGGAACCTGGACTTCATCGCCAACTCGGCGCTGGCCGAAAAGTACAGCCAGCTGGCCGACCGCATCGACGAAACCCTGGCCTTCATGCGCGCCTGCGGCATGGACAGCTCGCCGCAACTGCGCGAAACCAGCTTTTTCACCGCGCACGAGGCGCTGCTGCTCAACTACGAGGAAGCCTTCGTGCGGCGCGACAGCCTGACCGGCGACTACTTCGACTGCTCGGCGCACATGCTCTGGATCGGTGATCGCACCCGTCAGTTGGACGGCGCCCACGTGGAGTTCCTGCGCGGGGTGAACAACCCGATCGGGGTCAAGGTGGGCCCGAGCATGAACACCGAGGAGCTGATCCGCCTGATCGACATCCTCAACCCGGCCAACGACCCGGGCCGGCTCAACCTGATCGTGCGCATGGGGGCCAACAAGGTCGGCGAGCACCTGCCGGGGCTGATCCGCAGCGTCGAGCGCGAGGGGCGCAAGGTGCTGTGGAGCTCCGACCCGATGCACGGCAATACCATCAAGGCCAGCAGCGGCTACAAGACCCGCGATTTCGCGCAGATCCTGGGCGAGGTCAAGCAGTTCTTCCAGGTGCACCAGGCCGAAGGCAGCCATGCCGGTGGCATTCACATCGAGATGACCGGTCAGAACGTCACCGAATGCATCGGCGGCGCCCGGCCGATCACTGAAGACGCGCTGTCGGACCGTTACCACACCCACTGCGACCCGCGCATGAACGCCGACCAGTCGCTGGAGCTGGCGTTCCTGATCGCCGAAACGCTCAAGCAGGTACGGCGCTGACACCTGCACGGCCCTCGACGGCCGTGCCGGCTCGACCCGCGGCGGGCTTCAGACCCTGAAGCCCAGCATCAACGCGCACACCACCAGAAACACACAGAACAACGAGCGCAGGACCTTTTCCGGCAGCGCATGGGCCAGCTTCACGCCCCAGCTGATACTCAGCAAGCCGCCCAGTGCCAGCGCGATGCCCATGTTCCAGTCCACATGCTGGTGCAGCCCGTAGGTCAGCAGCGTGACCGAGGTACTGGGCGCCGCCAGTGCCAGCGACAGGCCCTGGGCAACCACCTGGGTGGTGCCGAACACACTGGTCAGCACCGGTGTGGCGACCACCGCGCCCCCTACCCTGTCTCTTATACACATCTCCGAGCCCACGAGACCGTACTAGAT